>Ga0208197_1003975_pt1 | contig 11311 bp, 11 predicted proteins | sample AD_JPNNA4_MetaG_FD_184444 | JGI IMG/M metagenome (GOLD analysis project Ga0208197, IMG submission 184444) | Active sludge microbial communities of municipal wastewater-treating anaerobic digesters from Japan - AD_JPNNA4_MetaG (SPAdes) (version 2) | ecosystem: Engineered > Bioreactor > Anaerobic... | reverse complement strand
AATGCAAAAGTTCAACTTGCGAAAAGACGTGCCAGAGGATATGCTAATGTCTATAACTTTATGGATATGGTGTACTATATCAATGGAGGCGAGTGCTTCCTCTACCCACTCAAATCAACATAGACCCCCAAATTATCGTTTATAATCACATGACAAACAACACTTCATCGTCGCCGGCAAAAGGCAGGGTGCAAATAGACATCACTACAAAGCAGAGCAAGAGAGCGACATGCCATCTTCCGTAAAGTCACCTAGTCTGACCTTCGTCAAGGTATTCACCAACGACTTGTCAAACTCCGTTTCCACACGGATATAATTGTCCGTGAAGCCATGCATACGACCTTCCGTCCGTTTATCTTCCCACAAGACAAACTTCTCCCGTCCTATTTGAGATTGATAAAAAGCCAAGCGTTTCTTCTCAGATAGTTCATGCAACAGGTCGCTTCTGTCCTTCTTCACTTTCGAAGAGACGCGCCCTCCTATTTTCAGAGCCTGCGTGTTAGGCCGTTCCGAATAGGAAAAGACATGAAGTTGAGAGACGTCCAAGCCGTCAATGAAACGATAGGAATCATCGAAGCAAGCATCCGTCTCGCCATTGGTTCCTACAATTACATCCACACCGATGAACGCATCCGGCATGGCCTTTTTTATCGAAGCAATCTTATCCGCAAACAAATCCCGCTTGTAATGTCGCTTCATCAGAGCCAGCACCTCATCAGAGCCCGACTGCAAAGGAATATGGAAATGCGGGACGAATTTGGAAGAGACAGCCGAAAAAGCGATGATATCATCCGTCAGCAAATCGGGTTCAATAGAGGAGATGCGATAACGTTCTATTCCGTCCACCTTATCCAGCTCACGAACCAGATCAAAGAAAGACTCTCCAGTGGATTTTCCGAAATCGCCTATATTGACGCCCGAAATCACAATCTCCTTAGCCCCCTCAGAAGCCGCCGCTCTGGCCTGCGCCACCGTATCGGCAATAGATCCGTTACGGCTGCGACCTCTAGCTATCGGCACTGTACAATAAGAACAGAAGTTATCACATCCATCCTGCACCTTCAAAAAGAAGCGGGTACGGTCGCCCTGCGTACAAGAAGGGAAAAAGACATTGATATCCTTACGTTCCGTATGAACAACGACAGCCTCCTTCTCCTTCTGCAGCGAAGACAGGTGGCTGACAACATCAAACTTCTGCTGCATACCAAGCACCAGATCTACCCCCTCAATGGAAGCCACAGCCTCCGGCTTCAGTTGGGCATAACAACCAATCACGATTACATAAGCGCCCGGATGTTTCGATATCATCTGTTTGATAGCCTGACGATCCTTTCTGTCTGCGGTCTCCGTAACGGAACAAGTATTGATGATGCAAACGTCGGCCACCTCTCCGGGTTTGACCTTTTGGAAACCATTTTCCATCAGCACTTGTCCTATCGTGGAGGTTTCGGCAAAGTTAAGTTTACACCCCAAAGTATGAAAAGCCACCTTTTTGTCCTGAAAAATCGTCTGGTCTATCATCTTATCTATCAATTTTTAAATAAAAAAAGCACAACAACACCCATATAAAAGAACTTCCACTGTAAGAGAAAAGCTCCCGACAACACAAAAAATCATGTCACCGATGAGCTTTTCTTCCTATATTTCAAAAATTCCCGCCAGAAAGCGAAGAATCAGAGTTTCAACATTGCACAAACGTCGTTATAAACGCTCTCGGCATTGAATCCGAACTTCTCATCAAGAACTGTATAAGGAGCTGAATATCCGAAGTGATCCAAACCATGAATCATACCGTTCAATCCAACCAATCCTCTAATAGTTAAAGGCATACCTGCAGTAAGACCATATTTTGGAGTTGCTTCAGGAAGAACTTTCTCCTGATATTCCTTAGACTGATTTCTGAACAAGCCCTCAGATGGAGCAGAAACAATCTGAATGTTAAGTTTCTTTCTCTCTTCCAACAAAGCAGCCCCATCAAACAAAGTAGAAACCTCAGAACCACTGGCCACCAAAATAATGTCAGCCTTGCCCTTAGCCTCCTTTGCGATGTAAGCACCCTTCTGAGCCTGCAAAGCATCCTGATAACGGTTGCCAGCAGATGGAAGATCCTTAATGTTTTGGCGAGAGAAGATCAAACCAGTTGGAGTATCGGTATTCTCCATAGCCATCTTCCATGCTACAGTTGATTCCTGAACATCAGCAGGACGGATAACCAACATGCTGTTCTTACCCTTATGGTTCTTCACGCTCTCCAACAAACGAACCTGAGCTTCCTGCTCAATAGGTTGGTGAGTCGGGCCATCCTCTCCTACACGAAAAGCATCGTGAGACCAAACATATTTAACTGGAAGTTTCATCAAAGCAGACATTCTGTATGCAGGCTTCATATAATCAGAGAATACGAAGAATGTACCGCATGCTGCAAAGACACCACCATGAAGAACTATACCGTTCATGATACAAGCCATTGTCAACTCAGAAACACCGGCATTCAAGAAGGCACCAGTAAAGTCGCCGTTAACCAATGGATGAGTGTTTTGCAAGAATCCGTCTGTACGGTCAGAATTTGAAAGGTCGGCAGAAGCCACGATCATATTCTCAACCTCTTTAGAAAGAACCTTCAATACGTCGGCAGAACCTACACGAGTAGCTCCATTAGCCTTCTGTTCGATCTTTGCGTAATCAATTTCAGGAGCCTTACCGCTGAAGAACTTCTCCAACTTCTTAGCCAAATCTGGGTTCTTCTTAGCCCATTCAGCCTGAGCAGCTTTCTTCTCAGCAACGATTTTGATCAGCTCCTCACGTCTCTTAGCGTACAAAGCCTCAACTTCAGAGAACACTTTGAATGGATCCTCAGGATCAGCACCCAAATTTTTTATTGTAGAAGGAATATCCACACCTGCCTTAGACAAAGGTTGTCCGTGTGTAGAAACCTGGTTTTCGAAATTAGAGCCGTCAGCCTTCAAGCAACCCTTACCCATCGTTGTGTGACCAATGATGATGGTAGGTCTCTTTGTCTCTGCGTTAGCTTTAGTAAGCGCATCTATAATCTGCTTGGCATCATTACCATTAATCGAAATTACATTCCAATTCCAAGCCTTATATTTCATTTCAATGTCCTCGTTAGACACCTCATCCACCTTTGTTGAAAGCTGAATGTTGTTGGCATCATAGAACATGATAAGATTGCTCAATCCTAAAGTTCCGGCGATACGGCCAGCACCTTGTGAAATTTCTTCCTGGATACCACCATCCGAGATAAATGTATAAATCTTATGGCTCATCCACTCACCGAAGCGAGCACATAGAAAACGTTCAGCAATAGCTGCTCCAACAGCCATTGTATGACCCTGACCCAAAGGTCCGGAAGTGTTTTCTATTCCCCTTTCAAAATCTACTTCTGGATGTCCAGGAGTTTTACTTCCCCATTGACGAAAGTTCTTCAAATCCTCCATATTGAACTTACCAGAAAGCATGAGCACCGAATACAACATTGGTGACATATGACCTGGATCCAAAAAGAAACGATCACGATTGATCCATTTAGAATCATTCGGATCATAGGTTAAGAACTGAGAATAAAGTACGTTGATGAAATCAGCACCACCCATAGCGCCTCCAGGGTGTCCTGATTTTGCCTTTTCAACCATAGCTGCTATCAACACTCTGATATTGTCAGCAGCACGGTCAAGCGTTTTTATATCAACCATTTTTGATGTAATTTATATTAATGGAAAAAATAACTTATCGTATACCTGAATCCCCATTTTCCATCTTCCTTGTCTCCATAACCAGGAGCATAAGAAGGAGTGATCAAATAGAGATCATTTTCACCTTTCACATCACGAATAGAAAGGAACTGTTTGAAACGCAACTCTGCGCCCATGCAAAAACCTTTATAGATAGGAGTTGAAACTCCAGCGATGAATTCCATCCAATGAGCCTTACTGTTTCCAGACTGCCATCCTATTCTGTCACTACCATTAGAGTCATCTATAGGCCAATAAGAGCTGTTTAATGCAAATCCTGCAATATCGTAAGAGTAATGTGGAGCTACTGCATATCTGAAACCCAAAAAGCCATAAGGAGTCAACTTTTGGGAATAATCCTTCTTCAACAAATTAATATTGACTCCCAATTTATAATAGATGCCCTTTATGTCATTCTTCACACCCTGAGTCTGTTCATTTCCCGACGTATTATTATAACAATAGTCAGGTGCAGAATCGTACTCCTCATAACCAAACTCAAAAGCTGGATATAGGAGATGCATCAAATCCACTTCTATTGAAGCATTCGTTCCGAAACGTTGCGAATTGATGGCAGACATGAGCAAATCACCAAGATCATAATCCACGTATACGCCATAAAAGAACTTTTTCTCAGCCTTTTTGTCTTCATCCTTATTCTCTTCAGCAGAAAGCGAAAAGCAAGGAAGGAACAACACCAACAAAAGACTAATAATTCTCCAAATATATGTTGACATGCCTTTCATTGTACTTATTTGTTACAGAATTATTTTTAATCAGAATGAAGCCAACTCCTCCTTGAGAAAATTTTAATTTCTTCAACGAGAAGGTGGTCAAATAACCACATTCACTAGAAAGGAAGTGATGACATAAATCTGATGTTATATTCAAAGTGTCAAGAAGAGGTTTATAGAAATTACCATCTTGAAAAAGACAGATGGTATCGTTCGAAAACATATATGCTTTTCCGATTTTATTCTTAATAAAGATCTCTTCATCATTCAGATAATACTTTATAGATAGAATTTCATCTTCTGATCTTAGCGTATCGGTCTTTACTGTTACATATTTTATATTTTCACTATACGGTTCCATCAAAAAGACAAACTGACTTGTTTCTTTATTTGGATTTAATGGGAAATAAATCTGTTGTTTTCCGGAGAAATTCATAATTGAATCAGATCCGATACCTTTCATTAAAAGTAAAGGAGGTGCAATCTTTTCAGATGTATCCATCTGAGAATAAAAAGATATTTCCATAGGGCAATACATCGAATCATCACAATGCTCATTATCACATGATACAAATGCGAATGCCACACCCAAAGACAAAACAAAGAACTTCCATCCTTTTCGAACGGCATTTCTTCCTGTTTTATTTAACAAGCCATATAGCATCTCTTAGTCTTTTAATTAATAAAAATATTGGGTTATTTCAGTCAGCAATTTACGTTTCGTCTCTGTTTTCTCCCAAACGTTTTTATCCGCAGGATATCCTACGGGAACAATAACACAAGGTTCTTCTGACTTCGAAGTAATACCTAATGCCTCTTTACATTTCTGAACATCAAAATTGCATACCCAACATGTACCCAAACCTAACTCTGTAGCCTCCAATATCAAATGTTCTGTAGCAATAGCAATATCTATATCACAATGGTCTTTCCCGTCTGCACGTTTCCAAGACTCATCGTGATTACCTGTCATAACAATATACACAGGAGCGGTTCGAAACCACTCCCTATCGTAGCAAGCCTGAAGAGCTGCTCTTTTTTCTTCATTAATCACAACATAAACCTTCCATGGCTGACGATTTACTGCCGACGGAGCCAACTGAACTGCAAACAACATTTTATTCAATTTATTAATCTCGACCATTGTCGGAGAAAAACTTCGAACGGAACAACGCTTATTTGCTAATTCAAGAAAAGTCATATTATCATTCATTACCTTTTAGCTATATCAAAAAGCTTTCACTTCAGCTTTAAGTACATTCAACGCAATATCAATTGGAGAGTTTTCTAAAGCATTGTAAGACTCGATCAAGACTTTAGAAAGTGCTATTGCAGGAAGGTCGTCTGGAACTTTCTCGGAATAGGTATTCACAAACTGAACCAAACTCTCCTTTGCATTCTTTATAACCAACCACAAATCCTGACTGATATAAATCTGCTGAGATACGTTATGTTCAAACTCTTCCCTGATAGTTGACAACAAAGCCATGTGTAAATCACGGACCTTCATACCTGGTAACTGAACTCGAAGAATCAGAGATTCCGGATTGACACGTTCGAGAAACAAAGCATAACGCTCGTATGCATTGAGGCGAACAGGACTTAACGCCTTTGCTGTCTCCTTCTTCAACTCATAATAACGACGACGTTCATCATTCTTTACCATCTTATCCATTACATAATAAGCGGCAAGAAAAACCAAAACGCCAGGAACCGTAATCTTAAGTAACTCCAAAAGAAAATTCAACATATACAATCAAATATTGAGTTTATAAATTCTTTGTCTCTTCCAACTTGTAATCGTTTCTCTCCGCTGCGTTACGAGAAACCAGCTCAGCCACGAAACCAGACAAGAAGAGTTGTGTACCGATAATCATAGAAGTAAGTGCCAAATAGAAATATGGACTATTTGTCACCAAAGGAGCATCTGTTCCTTCTGCAATATGATATAATTTGATTCCCCCAACTGCACAAACAGAGATTAAGCCCAAGAAGAACATCAGACTGCCAACAATACCGAAGAAATGCATAGGTTTCTTTCCGAAAGTAGAAAGGAACCAAAGTGTGATCAGATCCAAATATCCATTGAAGAATCTATTGAAACCGAATTTTGTTGTACCATATTTTCTGGCCTGATGAATAACAACCTTCTCCCCTATATTCTTGAAACCTGCATTCTTTGCCAAATAAGGAATGTAACGATGCATTTCGCCATATACTTCTATGCTCTTGACTACATTTTTTCTGTAAGCTTTCAGTCCGCAATTGAAATCGTTTAGTTTAATGCCAGAGATGGCTCTTGTGGTTGCATTAAACAATTTTGAAGGAAGGTTCTTTGCCAATTTAGAATCATGTCGGATTTTTTTCCATCCTGAAACCAAATCGTAACCATCCGTCATAATCATCTTATAAAGTTCAGGAATTTCATCAGGACTATCCTGAAGATCGGCATCCATTGTGATGACCACATCACCCTCAGCTTTATCAAATCCACAATAAAGAGCTGCCGACTTTCCATAATTTCTTCGGAACTTGATGCCTTTCACATTAGAAGCCTCATCGGCCAAACGTGAAATCACATCCCAGGAACCATCCGTACTACCATCGTTGACAAAGATAATCTCGAAGGAGAAGTTGTTAGCCTCCATCACTCTCTTTATCCAAGCGTACAACTCTGGTAAAGATTCCTCTTCATTAAATAACGGAATTATAACCGATATATCCATATTATATATTTTTTCGCCTTTGATCTGAATTCTCAGGCGTTGCCTAATTACTCAATTAATGAGCTTGCTTCTTTTTCCTAAAGAAAATAGAAAAAAACAAGCAAAGGAAAAAGCCTCGGAACGAACTAGACCAAAGCGTATCCAACGCCCATTTTGAAGTCGAACTGTTCACCATATCTTCCAATATAACTTTATAATCCGGAATGCTTAACGCTACAGCCGATTCTATGCTATTAGGATTTTTAGCAGCCACAGCCTCAATCTGCGAAAACAAACCAAAATAAAAGTCCTTTACCTGCACCAACCCATCCTGATTAATAAATTCCAAATACACATAGGTATATACAGCATAAAGCATGGATCCGAAAAAGAAGACATAAAAACCGTATGACAAAGCCTTTAAATAAGAGATATTCCCATTCAAAACCTCTTTATCATATTTTTTTGTAAAACGAAACAATAAATACACTGTAGCGGCAAAGTATAAAAGGCCTCCAAAAGTAATCATAGTCACTGAGGAAGATATAACACATTTCATGTAAAAAAAGTCATAAGCAATCAGCAGAGCGCCGATGTACAGACCAGATTTCATTGAATGCGAAAATATATTCTCCTTTGTTTCCTCTACCATCCGTATAAAAATTTGTGCACAAAGTTACATAAAAAAACAATAGGGTTGAGACATATCGATTCGTAAAGTTATTAACTTTTGAAAGTTTATAGATTATCCCTGAATTCTTATCTGTTTTATTTCTCATTTAATTGAAAAATCAGGTGGTTAAACATCCTCTATTTATTCACATATTTTATCTAACGAATACATAAAATTGAATTATCTTTGTATTGAAAATCAGAAACAGACTAATCCACTGACAATCAACACGGAAAAGAATATTTTTCCGAACAAAAAGAATGAATTAGCTCTAAGAATTCTGGTTTTTCAAGGAACTAAGAATGTACAGCTACAAATTTTATCATATAGGATTACTTCTTTCCTTCTTAGGGATACTATTCTCATTGCAATCTTGCGATGCAGAAAGGGGTAAAAATGGCAATAAAAATCAGTCACTTCCTAGTGTTTCAGAAGTACAAGCACCCGAATTCAAGAAAAAGCCCACCCATACTGTTGAAATTTTATGGCCTTGCGAAAACTTAACAAACACACTTCGACAAGAGGGATTCCTGAAAGGGAAAGACAGTTTGTGGCATAATTTCAAACAAGACAATCCGAATGAATGGCAGGTTGCTGTAGACCTTATCAACTTGTCTAACATGGAGGACTATAAACAAGGTAACCTGAGCGATGATGAGCTTTGGAATCTGTTTGACTGCCGCATATCAAAATACATATACGACACCCACCGCAAAACCGAAAAAAGTCCAGAAAATGAAATAGAAAGTTACTGCCGCATCGTCAAGTCTTTTGTCTACGAAGAGGAAGGATTAACTGAAGAAGAGGATTCTTTGATGAAAAAATTAGACGAACATCTTGGACACTTCAAGCTTTTTCATTTTGAAATCAAAATTCTCACAAACAGCGAAATATCAGAAAATGTACAGTTGGACAGCCTCATCCAAGAAGAGAGAAACATCTGGTTCGATTTCTCAAAAGCAAGAAAGACGCTATATTCCAAACTCGTTTTGGGCAAAGAATCCTGTTGGGGAAAAAGTTGGTCGTCGCTACAAGAATCCATGCTAGAATCTTTCGATTTGGAGCAGGACCATCAGCGTGAAAATCTCATTTACGATTTGTACTGCGTACTCAACAGCACACAACGACGCCACGAAGAAATCATCAAGGCACCAACCTTTGCTGAAATACAAAACGCAAACAAAAGGGTAATTAATTATATCAACCAAAACAACAGCAACAGCGCATGTAGCTATTCTGCAAGTGAGTTGAAAAACTTATTATACAAACAGAACGAGTTATACGACAAATACATCTCCGTCCGCAAAGCAATTACAGTATTACTAAGCGGAGATGTAAAAAAAGTATATGAACAATCGACAAACTATATCGCCAGCACAGAATACAACTACCTCTACACCATCACTACCAACGATGTGGATTTTGGTCATACTGAAGTTGAGGAGGAAGAAGAGATTGAAGACGATATGGACAATGAGATTTTCGAATATGATTAAGATGCTGTTTACATTTTCCACAAACTATTTTAGGAAAATATAAATTGTAGTTTTCGTTAATTATTAGCTTCTAACAAAAAAGAGTCAAGTATGAATACATTAAAGACATTGGCCATTGCCTCCATCTCTTTACTTTCTTTAAGTCATACATATTCTGCCGAAAATGAAAAAAGTGATTCTACCGCTATAAGCGATACTATCATTACAAATATTGAATACGAATCTCTTCCCGAAACAGAAGATCAGGATTACGCCACGCTGTATGTTTACAGACCCTTTGGTCCTGGCATGTTGGTATCTTACAAACTGAATCTGGACGACAGCGTTCTTTGCCGTGTAAAAAACGACTGGTGCCAAAAGGTTACCATCAAGAAAGAAGGTATGTTTACCCTTTGGGCTCAATCTGAAGGGAAAGAAAAGCTTCCTATCTACATTGAGAAAGGCGGCGTCTACTTCATCCGTTGCTCTGTTGTGCCTGGGTTCTTCGTAGGTCATCCGCTTCTGGAACTTGTTGACGAAGAGATCGGTACCGAAGAGTACTTTTCAATTGTAAAAGAAAACTACGAATCTCTTGTGATTCTGAAAACAGGTCTCACAATCAAATGTCATATTTTAGATGAAAGCGAGGATGCTGTTACTGTCCTATTCTTAAAAAACGGAAACGAAGAGACTGCCGACATCAAAAAAGAAAATATAAAAGAGATAGAGACTCTATATTAAAATGACACAGTATACTGACATATTCATTGACCTCGACGATACGATTTGGAACACGAGAGTTAACTCCAAACGTACCATGGAGGTGGTGTTCAAAGATTATGGTTTTGAGAAATACTTCGAAAGCTTTGAATCTTTCTATTCCGTTTATCTGGAATGCAACAGCCGGCTTTGGAATGATTACAGGCACGGAAGAATAAAAAAACAAGAACTCATAATAGAGCGTTTCAGACAACCTTTGGAACCTACAGGAATGACAGACGAGCCCTCTCTGCTGAAACTTAACCACGATTTCTTGGAACGTACCACGCATCAAAAGGAGCTTCTACCCTACACCGTTGAGATGCTCGAATATCTGAAAGAGAAGAATTACCATCTCCATATTCTTTCCAACGGATTCAAAGAGGTGCAGTATGCCAAGATGGAGAATTCCGGACTGATGCCCTATTTCGATAAAATCATATTGTCTGACAACGTCGGAGCAAACAAGCCATCTCCAATCATTTTTAATGAGGCGGTGAAAGAGGCCAATTCGACCATCCAAAAATCCATCATGCTAGGCGACAGTTGGGATGCCGACGTGACGGGTGCACACAACTGCGGAATGGATCAGATGTGGTTCAACCGGGACAATGAGAAAGAACGGGAGTTCTCTCCTACCTACACGGTATATTCCCTGGCTGAAGTGAGGAATATTCTTTAAACAATATTCAACCAAAATCAGGAAAGGACAAACCTATTATTTCTGATTTCAGTTGACCTAACATAAAATAATTCGCGGTTAAAAACTGTCCACGGACTTTTTTTCTTGATCCGATATTTTTCCAATTGGTTCTAATAAATGGTATAAATGACAAAAAAATCCGATTGATTACTCAACCGGATTTTTCATTTCTTATAATTATAAAATCAGACCTATGGGTCAATTTGCGTGGTGCAACATGCTCTAATCTGCGATAAATGCTGGTGGTTTGAGAGATTCAAAACATTCAGAGCCAAAATCGAGCAATGTAACTTCTCTATAGGTCAAATTGCGTGGTGTAACATAGCTACATCCTATATAAATACTAACTTGTTGAGAGATTCAAAACCTCAAAAACAAGCAAAATGCACAAGAGCAGATGTCAGGTATGTGGTTCAATACATACAATAAAATATGGCAAACATAAAGGAGTTCAGACGTACAAATGTGTTGATTGTGGTTATAGGTTCCGCAACAGCAACCTTCCCAAAGACC
>Ga0208197_1003966_pt1 | contig 11328 bp, 13 predicted proteins | sample AD_JPNNA4_MetaG_FD_184444 | JGI IMG/M metagenome (GOLD analysis project Ga0208197, IMG submission 184444) | Active sludge microbial communities of municipal wastewater-treating anaerobic digesters from Japan - AD_JPNNA4_MetaG (SPAdes) (version 2) | ecosystem: Engineered > Bioreactor > Anaerobic... | reverse complement strand
GCAGTTGCAGTTTGGTCATCCGGTAGCACGTGCAGGCCTGGTCGTACAGAAGCGGCGTGGGACAAAAGTCTTGCTGCTGAAACCAGAGATTGTTCTCGCCGTCAATCAATCCGGTATAGTCGAAGGAAAGTTCGTGCTCTTCCATAATGATTGCGGGCCAGGTCGGTGGCGTCATCACCGCGCCGATAATGTTCCATTCGCCGGTGAACGCACCATCAACTAACGAGCTGGGCTTGCCGTTGAGCGCCACGGCCCATGTCGGATCCGTGTATTGGGGTACGCCATCTTGAATGCTGTTGGGGGTCTCACCAAAGGTAATAATCAACGAGGCATCGCTCAAGTCGCTGGGATCCTGACCGCGCAGGTTAAAAGGCCAGCGGATGCGTGAGAACGGCACACAGCGTCCGCCACCCGAGTCATAATCCGCGCTGTAATCATACGTCCAGATTGTGTAGCCCTCTTCGTCCTTTCGGATGGAAACCGGATCGCCGGTGGCGGCGATGGCGCCCATTTCGGCGGGGGCGTCGGGCGCAAGCGGGGGCTGCGCCACAACAGGCCGCGCCGTCGCGCCGGGCAGCAGTCCACTGAGAACGAGCAGGGCGACGCTGACAATCATCCATACTGAGGGTTTACCGTGGTTCATATTTACACTCCTTTGGGGATCAGGGATTGGGGATTGGGGATTGGGAATTGGGGATTGGGGATTGGGGATTGCGAATCAGGCGTTTCTCCATCCCTACTCCCTACTCCCTAACCTTGCCGCAACACGAGTGGCAGGAAGATGTGTTTGTCCAGCACCAGGCCTTTAATCACAATCTCGTGGATGTCGTGTGTCACGGCTCCGGCCATGGCAGCGGTGATGGTGATCGTCTTCGTGCCCGGCGTCGTCCAGGTGAAGGCGGCGCTGTCATAGGTCTGGTAGAGGTTGGCGTGGACGATGGGGGTTTTGTCGGTCGCTTCCCAGGTGTAGGTGATGGGAAAGATCGTGATCTCCGGCGCGATGGCGGCGTTGAACGTATAGGCGTGATTGGTGTCGCCCTGCGTCAGGCCGCTCGCGGTCACATCGTAGACGAGCGCCGCGCGCGTGGCATGAGCAGACGTGACGCCGTCTGTAACAGCGAGCGTGATCCGCTTGTCGCCCGGGGTTGTCCAGGTGAAGGTGATCTCATCTGTGAGGGTCAGACCGGGGTGGGTGGTCGTGATTTGCTCTGTCGCTGCCCAGGTGTAGGTGATCGGCTGTCCGGTGTAGCCCGACCAGACGAGGTTGCCGGTCAACGTCGTGACTTGCCCCGCGCCCACGATGCGCGGCCCGGACGTGACGACGTTGGGGACGCCGTCGGCGCGCAGCCAGCCCATATCCTGGAAGATTGCCAACGTCACCGGGCCGGGATGGCGGGTGACACCGCTGTAACTGGGCGTCATCAGGCGATTTGTACCACCTCCGAATGTGCTCTGGTCGAGGTGCGACAGGCTGCTGCCGGGCTGCCAATTCATTGGCGTGTACAGTTTGGCCGCTGCGCCTGCACTGGCAATGAGGGTGTTGGGGCCGCCGAAATTCGCGTCTCCTTTGAGGCGTGCGGCCAGGGCGTAGGGATCATAGGGCAGGTAACTCAGAAGCGCAATGCCGGCGCTGTCCACCGCGAACCAGTCGTAGGGCGTGGGGCAAGGGTAAAGATAGCCGATGGGGCCGTTGCCGCAAAAACCGACGTTGTATTGTTCATACATATTGCCGATGAAACCCAACCCGTGGGCCAACTCGTGCAGCGCCACCGCAACGAAATCCTCCCCGGCGACGGGAGCGTTCAGATGCGTCGTCGTGGTTATAAAAGACCACGCCACGTCCGAGTCGAATTGCAACGCCATATCTGCGCTGGCGGGATGCAAATCGCTGCCGGTGAGCGCGTTCGCTAACGCAATGGGGTAGGCGGTGTTGACTAGCGGTGCGCCGGAGAAGTTGGAGATGTACCTCGACGGCATACCGGTCCCCAGCGCGTCGCCGCCGCTCGGATTCGGCGTCCAGCACACCGTTACCTCGATAGGCACAGTGGACGAAATCCAAGTTCCCCAGAGGCCGGCAGCGTAGTCAAGGGCGGTCACGGCTGCTGGGGGCGGTTCCAGGCAAGTTGGTGGCGCTCCCCACGTGATGTCGAAGATTGCGCCATTAGTGGGCGTTTCTGGCGCAGCAAACACAGCGACCGGCGCTATCCAGCCGCCGGTCGCTAGTAAGAGCAATATGACCACAAATCCACGTGATAGTATTGTCCAATAGCGGATTTCTTTGTCCCGGACAGCGCCAAGAGCGCGCCGTCTATGCTGCCACGGACTCGATTTCAGGTTGTCCATTGGTGTTCCTCCCACACTATGATGCGTTTTCCAGGAGTTGACTCAGTGCCACTGTATACTGTCTTGAGTATAATGCAGGTTTTGGGTTGTGACAACTGTAGAAAGTAACGTTCTACAGATTCAGCGCCGAGGGATGTGGACCCGGCGCTGAATCGAGCGGATTTGTGGCTGGTTTTACACCTTCGGCGCAATCGGCAGCCAGAACTCGCAGTAATAGTCTGGCCCGCTTTCGCCGGGATAGTAGACTTCCATCTCCGGCGCGAGGGCGTGGACGTAATCTGAGGCGGGCAGCCATTCCATAAAGGCGAACATCTCGGCCTCGACGATGGCCTCTGGGATTTTACCATGACACTCGAAGACGGCCCATTGGGAGGCGGGAACCCGGTAGGATTCCAGCTCCGGGTGGGTGACGCCCGGCGGGACTTCGACGGCGACCATGTAGTAGAATTCACGGTGGGTAGGATCGGCTTCCACGCGCGAGATGCCCAACGTTTCGTCGTTGGTCTGTGCGCCGGGTTTCCAGCCGGTGAGGGTTGCGAAGAGGGCGAACACGCCTTCCGCCTTGCACGTTTCCCAGACGCGACCAAAGTCGTCTTGTCCGGCGATCCAGCCCTTTCTGCCAAGCACGTCGAAGGCGGGGCGTTCGACGAGGCGGTAGTTGACCATTGGTTTACACCTGAGCGAATCGCATCGCCGCCACAATATCCTCGGCGATCATGGCGCGTTTCGTCTTTTCAATGCCAAAGCTTGGCCCGGCCTGGAGATACGAGGGAAAGGCGCGCCTGCCACGGAAATAATACGCCGGCCCACGCAGTTTGTACGTCGAACCGGCGGGGATGACGCGGCCTTCCCCTGCGCGTCTGGCAATCGCGTTGACGGCTTTGATTGCCACGTCGCCCATGAGCAGGAACGCCTTCACGTTGGAGAAGAGCGCCAGCTCCTGTTCGAGCAGTGCGGAGCAAGTATTCACCGTGGACGTTTTGATCCCGTAGCCTGTTTTACCGCACTTGACCGCCGTGGTGAGGTAGACGCCTAGATCGAGGATGTCGCGTATGGACGCGACTTCGATCCTCGCGTCGTTGAACGCCATGACCGTGGTCTGCTGGAAGAACGGATCGCCATCCGCATAATAGTAGTCGGCGGGATCCTCCGGCGCGGCCTCGGAGATCAGGATGACGGAGATCGCTTCGGGGTTGATCTCGATGTCGGGCACGCGATAGCACTCGTGGCGCACGTCGGCGCAGGGAAACGTTTTGCATTGGACACAATCATTTACGTACATCGCTTCTTTCCTCCAACATAAAAAACTCACGAACCTTTATCAAGTGTAGTGGTCAGAAGTGCACTGCAATTCCTTGTACACGGATGAACACGGAAAACACGGATTTCTTCCTTAAAAAAATCCGTAGAATCCGTCAAATCCGTGTACAATTCCTTGATTTTTCATTCCATTGGCAGAGTTACACCGCATTGACCTGGCACTCCGGGCAGAAGTAGATGCTGCCGCCCAGGTACGCCGCTTTTTCGATAGGCGCGCCGCAATTGGGGCACGGCTCGCCGACGGTCTTGCTGTAGAGGATGCGCCGGTAGCCGCCGGCCTGCCCGTACAGATCGACTTCGTCGTGGCGACCGCCTTGCTCGACGATGTGGCGCAGCGTCGTGCGGACGCTGTCGTAGAGGGCGCGGCGCTCCGCTTCGCTCGTCTCGACGGCGCGGCGGCGCGGATGCAGCCGCGCGTGGAAGAGGATGTCCTGCAAACAGCCGTTGCCCAGGCCCCACAGTCCCGGATCGCTGATCAGGAAATACTTGAGGCTGGCTTTGCTCTCCGGCGTCAGCGGCGCGAACAACGATTGGAAGTAATCCCACGTGAAGGCGTCGTCCAACGGGGTGATGCGCGACTGCTGGACGTGCATGTGCTGTCCGGCCTCCGCGCGCGGCAGGAGCAGGGTGTTGCCCCAGCCGGAAATGGCGACGGTGAGGTACGTGCCGTCCTCGAAGTGCAGGAAGAGCTGGTGCTTTTTGGGTAGCGTGCTTTCGTCGCTGTGGAAAAGGATGCGCTCGCCGCCGCAGCCGAGCACCAGGGTGTGGTCTGCGCCGATTTCGGTCAGGATAGACATCCCGTGCGCCGTCGTCCCGCCGACGGTCTGGCCCGCAAAAATCGCCGCGTACTCTTCGGACGTGCCGCTGGAAAAGGCGAACTTGTGCGGCGCGTTGCCCCGGTCGCCGGCGACGATGCGCTTGCCTTTGAGTGCGGCGTCCATTTGCCGCCCGATGACGATAGCTTCAGGCAGTTCGATCATAGGCTCCTTCTTTATTGGATTTCTATGTGCAACCCGATGATGTTGTTGGGCGAGGTGTCGCCCTCGAAGTGGTAGTACCACTCGCGGCTGTCTGGCCCTTGCGCCAGTCCGACGTCTTTGATAGCTTGCATCAGCGCGCCGTAGGCTTCCTGGATGTGCTCCAGGCTGCCCCAGTAGAGGAGTGACGCGCAGTGATAGGGCGGCAGCGTCTTCACCTGCGCCTCGCCGGCGGGCTGCGTCCCCGGCTTAACCGGGATGCCGACTTCCATCAGATACATGTCCGCTTCACCGGTGGGGTAGTAGCGGATGATGACGGGCGCGCCGTCGCCGACATGCGCCTCGGCCTGCGCCGCTTCAAGCAACGGGATCAAGCGATTCAGTTCGTTGTCGAGACTCGCCATCACTGTCGGCGCGCTGATGACGTAGAAGAACGGCTGTTCGGGCATGGTCAATACGCGCGTCTGACCGATGAGGTAATCTGTATCGGCGGTCATTTTGCCGCCTTCTCGCGGACAGGGATGTAGACGGCACAGGGTTGGTCCGTCACGTCTTCCGGTGGGTAGTACTCGAAGTCCGCGCCGCCCGGCGGGAATTCGTAGGGCGAGGCGGGCAGCCAGGTATTGTAGACGTAGCCATAGGTCTTGCCGATGTCGGACATTGTGCACTCGAACACGGCGTAGCGCGAGGCCGGCACCTGCCGCGCAGTGACTCCCTCCGGCGCGGGCGAGTCTTCCGGCACGCGCATCCCGGCGATGTGGTCGGGGATGCCGTCCGCGTGGTGCGGGAACCAGACACCGTAGTACGACTTATCTGTGCTGAGCGCCTTGATAACCTCATGGTGCGGCATAAAAGCGTCCTCCCAGATAGCGCGGAAGTCTACCTGGTCGGGCATGGCGTGAACCAGAATGCCCATGACGGTAAAGGTATCCAGATCAACAAATTTCGGTTCCATAGTTTTCCTCCTTTTCTTGTACGATTATTCTGCTTGCACGGGATCACAATCCCGCGCTGTCGCGGTCACGGCGGATTATGATCCGCCGCAAGCGTTTGTAGAGAATCTTTGCCTGACCATCACGTTTGGTTAACACCCGGCACATCCGGTGTGATGCGCATCACCTGGTTGAGCAGGCCCAGGGTGTTCGGCCCGTAGAAATCGCCGTTGAGCGGGTTGACGGTGCCGCGCACGTTGTACATCAGCCCCAGGTTGGCGATGCGCTGTTCCGGCTGGGTGACCGTTGCACTTTCGTCCAGGGCCACGTGCCGCACGTGGCCTACGAACAGATGCCATTGGCTGCCTTCGTGCAGCGGGCGATGCCAGGCCAGCTTGCACTCGACGTTGATCGCGCACTCGGCGATGCGCGGCGCTTGCACGGTCTGCGCCGGTTCGACGGTCAGGCCGGCGTCGATGATTTCGTCGTTGTCCGGCCCGTTGCAGCGGATCGTCTCGGTACATTGCGGGAGCAACTCGACCGAGGGGAAATTGAGGCACCATTCGCCTTCGCGCAGGATGTTGGCGCAGGTGTGCGTGTAGTCGAGCAGCGCCAGCAGCGACGAGTAGTGCTCGCCTTCGCCCACCAGGAAGCCCCAGGCGTGCAGGTTGGCGTTCCCCGCGCCGTTGGCCTTGCGCGTGGTCACCAGGAAAATAGGATTGGGCACGGTGACGACGTATTCCAGCCAGGAAAAGACGGTGTATTTACCCGGCCAATCTTCGGTCAGATATTCCGGTTGGTGGATGCCGATTTCGTATTTCATCGTTATGCTCCTCAAAGAATCATGAATCATGAATCATGAGTTGGAATTGGCAGGTTTGGTTCCCCTGGATGATCGAGCCGAGCAGTTCAACCTCGACTGGATGTTCCAGGAGCGTCTCGAAGAGCTGGCGGAACCAGCCGCAGGAGCAGTGGCAGTAGGTGGGTGAGAACGGTTCCTTGGTCTGGTTCACCGAGCCGCAGTAGCAGCGGTCATAAGATGCGTGGATCACGTCGCCCTCGCGCCGCAGATGCCCGCCGCCGATGTGAACCTGGTTCAACTTCGCCAGCAGGTCATCCAGATCGGAGGCGGTCTTGGCGAGTTTGCGCGCTCGGTCGAGCACGCTCGCGCCGATGCACTGCCGCCCGCAGGCCTGCATGATCGCCTGGCGGGTGGGCGTGTCCACGGCTTGATCCAGCGCATCCATAACGTTTTTGACGCAGCGTGCTCTTTGCAGCGGCGTCGTCAGCGTGTCATACCCGGCGCAGGCCTGCGCCAGCGTCTCCGCCGTCGCCTCAGCAACGCGTCCCGCGATATTGTCCTGAAAAACGTGTGGTCTGAATGGCATCGCCTGTCTCCTTTAGAGAACCACGAATCATGAATCATGAATCATGATTCATGATTCATTACTACTCCGCCGGGGGGTGGAAGTTGGCGTCTTCTTCGTATAGCGCGCGGACCGCGGCGAAGTCATCCGCCAGCGTGAGCGCGGCGACGCGGTCCATCAGCGCGTAGACCGGTTCCACGTGCTCCGGCGCAAGCTCGACGAGGTAGCCCCAACCGCCATCCCAGGGCAGGATTTCGATCTTGTTGAACGCCAAAAAGTCGCGCAGCAGGTCGCCGCGCACGAACTCGATACCGTGCCACTCGAAGATGCCGAAGTCGTCGGGATTCGCCTCGCCGCGACGGCACATCTGCCACGCATCCCCACCGACGATGAAGCGATTGCGCGGCGTGTCCAGCGGGTCGAAGTCCAGCTTGAGCGCCTCCTGCATCAGCGCGTCGAGTTGGGCATCCACGAGCACCCAGCGGCCCTGTTCCGCGTTCCAGTACTCGACGACCCAGTGATCCTCGTAGTGACCGGGAATGAAGTACGTGCCAAAGCCGCAGCGCGCCCGTGCCGGAACGCCCTGGTGCCGCAGGATCGCCGTCATCATCACGGAAAAGTCGCGGCAGTTGCCGACGAGCTTGCGCTCGTGGGGGCGCGCTTCGGTGAGCGGGCGGTCGTCCAATTCCAGGATGCGCGCCAGTTGTTTTTCCACGGTGCGCAGGTTCACCTCGGCCTTGCGCTCGTCGGTCAGTTCCAGGCCGTAGCTGCCCGCCCAGAAGATGTGTACCATTACGCCTTGCAGCATCTTCACCAGCGCCGGGATGTCGGTGGGCAGACCGTCGAACAGGTAGGCGTAAGGGCCGGGATCGGTCACCGGGCCGGGTTGGATGTAGTAGGTCAATAGATCGTGTGTCATTGCTCAATCTCCTTGTTTGTAGTCTTGTAGTCCTGAGTCGGATAGTCCGAGGTCGAGAGGACATCCAGGAACTATATGGCGATTGCGGACTTTTTGTGACAGGCGTGATGTATCCTTATGCCCTAAAATGTAATCACTGCAGTCGGTCGCACTTGGACTTGTTTGGCGCTCAGTTTCTCGTGCCATTTCTCGATCAGATCGGCGGCGTCTTTGCTGAAGCTGCTGTGACCGTCTTGAACCAGAATGACGTTGTACCCCAATTCCCGCGCTCCCAGACAGGTGGCTTTCACGCATCCATGGGTGACGAGGCCGGTAACGACCACGGTATCGACGTGGAGCGACCGCAGCGTTTCCTCAAGCGGGGTGTCCTCGAAGGCGTTCCCGTGTTGTTTGTGGATGATGTAGTCCCTGTTCTGGGGGTGAAGTTCCGCGTGAAGCTGCCAGTCCGCCGAACCTTTCACCAGGTTTCTGGCATCCGAATGTTGGATGTAGAACACCGGCACATCGCTTTCGTGCGCGCGTTCGACGAGCGCAATGATGTTTTCGAGCAGGTCCGCTGCCTTGTAAACGGGCGTGGATTTCTTGAAAAGCCCTTCCTGTACATCAATGACCAACAAGGCGGTCTTTTGTGTTGACGGTGTGTTTTCTGACGTTCCCATTGTACTTCTCTCCCTTTTACTTCTGCGTTTCGTTGTCGTTGGGTTGCGAAATTTGCCGCACCATCTCAAGCGGCATCCCCGTGCGTCGCGCTGTCTCTTCCGCCGACATTCCCGCTGCCAAAAAGCGGGCGATGACGACCGTCATCAGCTCGCCCATCTCGACAATATGACCATCGGGGTCGTAGACGTGAAACACTCGCTGTCCCCAGGGCTGCTCGTGCGGTGGCTGGATGCATGGCGCGTTCGCTGCTGTGACTCGCGCAAATGCCGCGTCCAGATCATCGGTTTCGAAGCAGAATTCGAAGTTCTTGCGTCCCAACGGGCCTGTATCGTCCACAGGTGTACCGAAGATCATCTGATGCGCGTGATCCACCTGCCAGAGCGCGAAGCCGCCTGTGAAACTCAGATTGATGCCCATATCTATCGCCACTTGCTGTCCAAGTAAGCCCTCGTAGAACCGGCGCGAGGCGGCGATGTCTCTAACGAAAATCACGGGGGGTTGACATTGGATATGCACGGTTTGCTCCTTGCTGAATAAGTCGGATAGTCAGGTAGTCGTTAGTCTTGTAGTCGGATCCTAAAACCAGATTCCGTCTTGTGACGATCTGACTACGCGACTATTCGACTAACGACTACGGAACTTTTTTCATTGTAACGCTTGCTCTATGTGCTCGACGGCTTTCACATCCTCGGCGCGCGCCTGGCGGACGATCTCGGCCATGGCGCGGCGTTTGGCGGGATCGGCCATCGCGCGGAAGGCGTCGGGGTTGCCGATGCCGCCGGCCAGCGCCCAAAGCTGCCACATCAAGTCGTGCTCGGTGGCGTAGCAGGCGGCGGCGTGGAGGACGTGCCCGCTCGCGCCCCGGTAGTTCGGCCCGGCGCCAAAGTGCTCGGCGATTTCCGCCAGAAAGACGGAGCCGTACCAGCGCGCCTCGGCGACTGTGCTAATGGCGTCTTCGTGGACGCGATGATGCTCACGCAAGGTGGCTTCGTCGTCGGCGGGCCATTCGACGTTGCGCAGCAGGTGGTCGGCCCAGGCGTCGTAGGCCGCCAGCCCGTTGTGACGCTGGCGGTAATGCTCCGGCGCGTCCGGTTCGGGGCGCACCATCGGCGTGCGCGCGACCTTGATCAGCCAGCGCAGCGCCTCACGGCTGACTTCCGGCAGCGACGGCTTGGGTTGCTTTTCGCCGATGATGAGCAGGTTTTCGGTACTGTTGAACCAGTCGCGTTTGCGAAAGTATCCGGATTCCTCGAATTCGACGCCGGCGTTGAAGTCCGGGAAGTTCTGGAAGAAGTTCCAACCGATGAGCACGTCGCCGCCCTCATCGTAGCCGGTGATGAGCGACGGTTCCGGCGGGCCGATGATACCGTATCCCAGCACTGGCATCCCGCGATCAATGCTCTCGATGATGCACTGGCGGAACACGGCTTCATTGTCGCGGCCGTCTTCCTTCATCACCGCCTCATAAGCGTAGCCGACGGCCTCGAAGATGTGACGTTCCACTGCGCCGGGATCCGCGTCCATATAAAAGAGCGCCACGTTATCGCCGTGCCAGCCCTCTTTCCATGAGAGGAACGCGGCAGCGCCGGAGACGCCCACCAGATGCGCGTAGGTGCAAAAGACCTTGCAGGTTTGACCGCGCATCGGGCAGTGCTTGCAGCCGTAATCCTCATCGCCCAGATATTCCAGCACCGCCCGCACCACCGACGGGATGATGATGTCCTCCGGGCAGCGCTGGCCACCCTCGTAAAAATGGACGCGGGGCACGTTTTCCAAGACGGCGCGTTGATTCGACATATTCTTCAAGCCTCCTTCCCTTGTAAGTAGATGATCTTGCTCATCGTTTTCTCCCTTTTCGCTCTTCTGTCCTTTTGATTGACCGCTCAGAAATAAGTCTCGATCCCGAACCCGAATTGCTTGTTCTTCTCCGTCATCTCAAGGAAGTGCTTCAGCCGCTTCTCGAATTCGCCTGGCCGCCTTCTAGCACTTTCGATATAAGCAATCCGGATGCGCTGATACGACCCGGAATATCGCTGAAAATTCTCCCAGGCTTGTGGGTTTGCCTTCAAGGCTTGCAGGATATCGTCAGGCATTGTGAATCCTTCTGTGGTGATGTCGCCCAAAGTCGCGAGGACCGCTTCGCTGACTTTGTGCTGCTTGATGAGGCGTTGCAATCTTTCCTTGTTGGGTTGTGAGTACGTGCTATTCGGTTTTCTGGGCGAGAACTTCTGGACAGTCCGCTCGGCATCGTAAGTCTTGACCGTGCTGTCGATCCAGCCAAAACATAACGCTTCTTCGACGGCATCGTTGTAGGAAATACGCGCCTTGCCCGACTGTTTACGATAATAAACCAGCCACACTTCCTTCTCGGTCTCGGAGTGTTCTTCGAGCCACTTACGCCAGACCTTTCGGTCTGAGGTGTAGAACGTTTTCGTGATCTTCATACGCTGCTTTGGAATGGCGGGCTAACTCTTTGCGGAGCGCAGGACATCCATTTTATTCCCCTGTTTTTACAGCGGTTGACATACCGGGCAGATGCGGGTGTGGGTGCTGCCGGTTTTGATGTTTTCGACCGTGGTTCCGCAGACGGGGCAGGGCTGGCCTTCAAGATGCAGGATGTGCATAGAACGCTGATCCCATTGGCCCTTCGCGCCGTACAGGTTTTGCTCCCACGCGCTGCCGCCCAGGTCGATGCTCTGCTGCAACGTCTCACGGAGCGCGGCCCACAGGTTGGCGATCTCGGCGTCGTTCAACGTGGCGATAGAGCGCAGCGGGTGGATGCGCGCCAGGAACAGCGGATCCTGCACGTA
>Ga0208197_1003963_pt1 | contig 11332 bp, 9 predicted proteins | sample AD_JPNNA4_MetaG_FD_184444 | JGI IMG/M metagenome (GOLD analysis project Ga0208197, IMG submission 184444) | Active sludge microbial communities of municipal wastewater-treating anaerobic digesters from Japan - AD_JPNNA4_MetaG (SPAdes) (version 2) | ecosystem: Engineered > Bioreactor > Anaerobic >... | reverse complement strand
TGTCCAGGATGGTCACCCCGGCGATGTAGGCCGAGAGCATCATCGTGGTGCCGACGGGCGGCGTGATGAGGCCGACGGCCAGGGCGAACACCATCGGCCCGACAGTGGGGTCATGTCTTCTCGGGCCGTTGCCCAAAGCAGTTTTCAGTCGCGAGGGACTCAGCATGAGCGACGGAAGGTCGAAAGTGACTGAACCGGAAGCACAAGCCCAATTCGGCAAACACCCCCCCTGTCCGCCGCCGTCATGAATGATTTGCCGAATGGTTCAAACTGGGGTATGGTCAGGCTGAAGCCGCACAAGGGCCGTTTCCCATCACCCCGTCAGAAAAGAGGAGGTCCCATGGTACCCCCGAGATCGGTCGACAAAGCGGAATCCGAAGAGCACCCCGTACGCCTCGCAGTGCTCATAGACGCCGACAACGCGCAGGCCGCCGTCATCGAGGGCCTTCTGGCGGAGATCGCGCGGTTCGGCGAAGCGACGGTGCGGCGCATCTACGGGGATTTCACCGCCCCGACGAGCGCATCGTGGAAGAAGGTCCTGCAGCGCTACGCCATCAAGCCGGTCCAGCAGTTCGCGTACACGACCGGGAAGAACGTCACCGACAGCACACTGATCATCGATGCGATGGATTTGCTCTACACCCGCAAGTTCGACGGGTTCTGCCTGATCACCAGCGACAGCGATTTCACGGGCCTCGCGATGCGGCTGCGTGAGGAGGGCCTCATCGTCCTCGGGTTCGGGGAGAAGAAAACGCCGGAGGCGTTCCGCAACGCCTGCCACAAATTCGTCTTCACGGAGGTCCTCCGGCCCGCGCCCGCGGCCGGTCCGGCCCGTCAGCGCTCGAGAGCGAAGGGCGGGAAAAAGCCCCCGCCGCCCCAGGCCCCCGCGCAGGCAGCGGAACCGGCCCATGCATTCCCGAAGGAGTTCGTCCTGACCGCCCTCGAGCAGTCCACCGACGATGCCGGCTGGGCGCAGCTGGGCACCTTCGGGAGCTATCTGACCAAGCTGCAGCCCGATTTCGACCCCAGGCTCTACGGGTACAAGAAGCTCTCGGATCTCGTCAAGGCCAGGACCGACCTGTTCGCGACGGAAGAGCGAAGGGCGCCGGGGTCGACGCAGAAAGTCCTGTACCTTCGCGCGAGATAGTCTATGACACCGCCGAGGACTGCCGCAGCCGCGGGAAGGCCCGGCCGGTGCCCGTCGACGCCCCCCCGGTCGGACCCTCACCCTGCACCGACCGTCTTGAGCGGATTCCGGGGAGAGGATCTGCCGTATGGGTCTTGCGAGGGGAACCATGATCCGCGTGGCGAAGATATACCACCCTTCGTCCGGCGGCGAACTGCGGGGAAAGCGCGTGCCGTCGATGCTGATCCTCGGCCCGCTCGGACCGATGCAGAAGGAATTGATCCCCGCCCTGTTCCGGATCGCCGGCGATCATGAAATCCGCCATGTCGACATCACGCATTCGCCGGACGCGCTCGACCCGGAACGGCTCAAGGGCTACGCGCTCGTCTTCGTGGCCTTCGAGGTCTACAGGGACAATGTGCCGTTCTTCCGCCTTCTTCCGGACTCCCTCCTGAGCCGCATCACCGTCCTGGCGGGGGTCCCGGACTTCCCCTCGGTGGACCCGGAGATCCGGTGCGCATACTACAGCCCGGCCTTGAAGGCCCTCGTGCCCCGGGAGGAGGCGCAAATCCTCGACCCCGGCCATTCCCCGGAAGAGGACCGGTAGCCCCGGGGTCTGCCGCCGTGATTGCGGCGGGCCCGGAGAGGGCCCTGTGATTCGAAGTTTCCTTGACTTCCGCTTTCCCAGCCATTACAAATGAAGCAGCGCATCGGTTCCGATCGAATGGATCATCTCAGACCTCACGGGGGCCCGGATCGAGCATGAAACCCTGCTTTTCGGCGAAGGCAGGGTTTTTTTGCAGCCGGAAGGACGAATGAACCCGTCACCACGAAAGGAGCGACATCCCATGGCCAAGGCAAGCAGAGTGAAGCAGCTCAGTTTTACGATGCCCAACAACGTCGGACTGCTCATGGAGATCACGGAGGCTCTGGCAAAGGCCAAGGTCAACATCGAGGCCATCACCGCCTACGGGTGGGAGGAGCTGGAGGCATCGTTCATGATCGTAACCGACAACAACGCGAAGGCAAAGAAGGCGCTCGCCAAACTGGGGGCCAAGGTGGAGATCGAGGATGCCATCGCCCTGGAAGTGCCGAACAGGGTGGGCGAGCTGCACAAGGCGACCAAGAAGATCGCCACCTCCGGAATCGACATCTACTACCTGTACGGAAGCCCGCCAAAGGGAGGAAAGATGACCATCATCTTCAAGACGGAAAACGACAAGAAGGCCCTGAAGGCGCTGGCCAAGCAAGGCGTATAGACTTCGGGGCAGGGACCCTCTGCTGTTTTCACACCTGCGCGGCCGGTATCGATATGGGCGCGACGATCAGCGCAGAGGTTCGCTAAATCTGCCGTCGGCGGCGTGCCGCCGGACGGCTGCCTGACGTGGGCGAAGGATTGCGGCAAGCCCGCGGCCGATGAGTTCTGTAAGCGCAACGGGTTCACCAAGTCAGCCGGGCACGGAATCATAAGCGGTGCCGTGCCGAGGTCGATTGTCATCACGAGCGGCAAAATCTGCGAGACCGGCAAGAACTGGCCATACTGCGGGGCCTTCTCGTATATCGATTGCGTGAAGGAGTGATCGATTGCCCGTCCGCGTCCCGGAGGTCGTCGGGGGCGTCCCGCAGATTTGAGGAAAGGATCGCCGGGCTGCGTGCCGGAGATGAAGCGGATTCCCGGAGTGACGGGTTAGCGCGGCTTCGAACACTCGGCGGCGAATTCCGCTTCCGCCCTCTTGAGGTTGTCCTGCCGCCTGCGCATCTCCGCCCCGAGCTTCTTCACCGCCTCGAGGTAGCGGGCGGAGTTGAGATTCATGCCGGCCAGCTGCTCCCAGGCCAGCCCGGCGGCGAAGGCGTCGTACCACGAGTCGAACATGGCGCGGGCGGCCGCCTCCGCGGCAAACGCGGTGGCCAGGCCGCCGGCCAGGTACTTCGCCCAGGGAGCGTTGGCGGCGATCCGTTTCCACTGGTCCCTCTCGACCATCAGCCCGAACAGCATGTCGCCCGCCTCGCGAAGCTTCATGGCATCCCCCTGGAAGGGGGAGGTCGGCGACTCGTCGGGGTCCTCCAGCATGAGCGGCGCGTTGCCGCCCAGGGTCAGCGCACTGTTGATGTTCTCGTAGCTCCTGCCGAGATTCCCCACGATCTCCTTTTCCCGCGTCACGAACTGCCTCGCGATGCGGATCTGGTCGCGCTTTACGGGATCCGTCGTACCCGCCAGCAGATCGGCCAGTTCGGCTCCGTTTTTCTCCAGGCCCTCCGCGGCGGCGCCGTTGATCCGCTGGAGCTTCCCGAGGGGCAGGGCCAGCCAGAGGAACTGCCCGCGGTTCTTGGCCCGCTCCGAGGCGTCTGTCATCGTCTTTTCCCACTCCGCCCGCAGCGCCTGGTCGGCCGCAATGGTCTTGTTGAAACGCTCGGCCGCCTCCACCGTCTGCTGCAGGGCGGCCCGGCAGGCGGTCACGCGCTCCTGCGCGATGCGGCACTGCTCCGGCGTCCACGCCTCCGAGGCGGCGGGTCTTGCGGGACCGGCGCCCTTCAGGGCCAGGCCCGTCGGACCTGCTGATTTCAGTCCGAGGCCGCCGTTTCCCTGCGGCCCCTTCAGCGAGCCCAGAAGCTGCTTCTTCTCCCTGTCGAATTGCCGCTGCCGGGCCTGATCCTCGGCCGGCTTCTTCTGGGGATCGATCTTCTGCTGCGCCTGGTTGCCCGTCGCCGCCTTGCCCGTCTTGACGCCACCTCCCTGGGGAGAAACCTTGGCTGTGGGGACATCGAAGCCCGAGCAATAGGAATTGTTCCTTTCAAAAAACGAGCTCGAGCGGATGTAGGCCTCGCACTGGGAGCGGGTGGCAAAGTTGCCTCTTCCGTGGGCCCCGAACATCTTCTGGGCCTTGCCGGTGTAGAAGACCTGCCAGGCCGCGTGGGCCGTTACCGGGACCGCGACGGACAGGATCAGGAAGAAAAGACCGATGAAGGGTATCCGTTTCATGAGGGGAAACTCCCGAACGAAGTTCAAGGGCGGCGCGTCTGCAGGCGGCTTGCGCGCGCATCGACCAAGCCCAACGATAACTTGCAAGAGCGGAGCCAACGGAGACGAGAAGCGGGCAGGATCATGAAACAGGAAAGGAACGCCGCCCGGACCGGCAGCGTCAGGGGTGCCGCAAGGGTTCGGGTGCCGCGTGCCGGAGTCGGCGGCGGATGATGCCCCCCACGCGGGCGGCCCAGAGCGAATAGGCCCGCGCCCCGGGGTGGAAGCCGTCGGCCGCCATGCAGTCCGGCTCCATCGGGAAACTGAGCGCCGCGAATTCGCAGGCCTCGCAGGAGCGCGCGAACGCATCCAGGGCACGGTTGAACCGCTTCGCCCTCTCGCCCAGGTACCACCGCAGCGGCCGGGGGAGGGCCGGGAAGAGATGCATCGGGGGCACGCTCGACAGGATGATGTGCTTCACCCCGCACTTCGACCGCAGCAGTTCCACCATCCGCGCCTGCCGGTCGATCCAAATGGATTCCCTCGTGCCATGGGTGACATCGTTGACCCCGATGGAGGTGACGGCGACGTCGAATCTGCCCGGCGGGGCCGCCTCGAGCTCCGCAACGGCGTCCCTCGCACGCATCCCCGTGCGGGCCGTCAACTTCCAGCAGACGCGGAACGACTCGCCCAGCACGGCGGCCAGCTGCCCCGACAGGGCCTCGGCCTGCGTCGCCACGCCGACTCCCGCCGCCGCGGAATCGCCGAGGATCAGCAGGCCCAAGGGCGGCCCGGAGCCCCGCACGCCGGAGCGCTCGCCGGGAGGCTCGGGCAAGCGGGGTGTCGCGCACCGGACATAGAGCCCCTGCGCGATCAAAACGGGTGCCAGGGCGATTGCGGCCGCAGCACGGCCGAGCCGCCGGCGTGTCCCTCGAACCGAATCATGTCCCGGCAAAGGTCGCCTCCAGCCATTGGACCGAGGTCTTCACGATGCGGGCGAAGACGTCGGACTGCGCTATGCCCATGGCCTTCGGAAGGTCGAAGGAGTGGTCGCCGCCCTCGATGACCTCCAGCGTCCAGGGGGCAGGGAGCTTTTCCAGAACGGTCTGCAGCTTCGCCAGATCGCAGAGGCGGTCCCGCGTGCCGGCGAAGAAGAGCATCGGCACCCCGATACGGTGCAGGTGGGCGTCCCGGAGACGCGACGGATCGTCCGGCGGGTGGAGTGGGTAGCCCAGGAAGATGAGGCCCTGCACGGACAGCGTTCCGGCGGCGACCATCCGGGATGCGATCCGGCCGCCCATGGACTTGCCGGCGGCGACGACGCGGGAGGGGGTAATGCCGGCTTCTTCCCGGAAAACACTGCAGGCAGCCGACCACGTGTCCTCGAGGGTTGCGGGCGGATCGGGGAGTTTCAGCCCTCTTTCCTTGTAGGGGAAGTTGAAGCGCAGCGCCGGATAGCCCGCCCCGGCCAGGCCGTCCGTGAAGGCGGCGAGCAAGGGATGCTCCATGTCGTTTCCGGCACCGTGGGCGACGATCACGCCCGTGCCTCGCGTTCCAGCCCGATCGGGCGGAAGGGACAGGACAGCCGACACGGTCTCGCCCTTCGCCACGGAAACGGTCAATCTGCGCCTGTCCACGGAATTCCCCCTCGAATCGGTCCTCGCACGCTGACAGTATCATATGGAATCGCGGGAAATGGTATACTGAATTTTAAATGGGGCGCCATGGCACGCGCCGCGAAACTGCACCGTGTCCCGTCGGGCGGCGAACGTCGCGGCAAGCGCGTTCTGTCCATGCTGGTGCTCGGCCGGCAGGGGGAGTGACGGAAGGAGATCATCCCCGCCCTGTTCCGCATCGCCGGCGCTCACGAAATCCGTCATGTCGACATCACGCAGTCGCCCGACGCGCTCGACCCGGGGCGGCTCGAGGACTGCGAGCGTGTCTTCGTGAGTCACAAGATTTACAGGATCAACGAGGATCTCTTGCGACTGCTGCCGGAGTCCCTCCGGAGCCGGATCACCGTCCAGGCAAGGCCCTCGGGATTCTCCTCGGCGGGCGGGGAGATCAAGTACGCCTGCTTCTGCTCGGGCCTGAAGGCCCTTCCTGCCCCGGGAAGAGGCGCAGATCCTCGACCGCCACCACACCCCGGAGTCCTGGCCGGACAGCGCAGGGGACGCTCCTGCAACCGCGCAGGCATGCCTGTCCCCCTCCGCCGTCAGGCCGTCCGTACGGGGGGTCGTAGCAAACAACAAAAGGGGTGCGGTGTCCGCCGCAACCCCTTCTTTCTTCTTGCCTTCGGGCAATTATCTCTTTAGCGGCTTTGCCGCCGGCGTGAGTTGACCCTGGCCTTCCCGCTACCGCTTGTAAATGTCGACCCAGAGTTCGACGGGGAAGGCAGTCGGGTGGTAAGGCACCTTCTCCCCGGCGACCGGTTTCTGCGACTGGACGATCCCCGCGGAGAACCTCGGATCGCGAACGACTCGCTCGCGGACGACGATGCGGTTCGGGGTGATCCCGCGGCTGGTCAGGGCATATTGGGCATCGGCGAGAGTCTTTCCGATCGTGTCCGGCATGATGACTTCGCTTGATGGAGTGGACTGTTTGAGGGTGCCCCCTTTCCCCTGCGGCTGCGGCACCTGAAAACCAACCCTGAGCAGGACCGTTGTCTGCTGGGGAACAGCCTGTGAACCGGCACGGGGCGCTTGAGAAAGGACCACGTCTTTCTTGGATGCGTCGTTCGTTGTCTCGCGCCGGACATCGACTTTCCAGCCCTGTTTTTCGAGCATCTCGCGGGCCTGCGCAATGTTCATCCCAACGACACTCGGCAGGCTCCCGCGGGTGAGGGCGGTGTACTTGCCGACGATCAGCGGCACCGTTGCGCCGCGCATGGTGCGCGTGCCTTCGGCGATCTTCTGTGCGATGACCACACCGTCGAGCTTCAGCTCCGCGACGGGCTGTTGGGTCACCTGGGCGTTTAGCCCGCGGTCGGCCAAGATCCGCTGTGCCTCGGTCAGCGGCTTGCCCGTGACGGCGGGAACATGGGCCAGCTGGGCTGCTGCGGTTGCCGTGAAGACAAGCAGCTGCATCGTAACAAGAGCGAAAGACAACTGAACCTTTTTCATGTGATCCTCCCTTTGAGCGAATGCCCCGATAGGGCCGGAAGCATTCTTGCAAAAGGCAAGCCACGGGGAAGGGAAAGGGGGTGCAGGGGGTGCGAGCCCCGACCCCACCGCTCGGGTCCTCCCGAACAGGATGGGGCTCGTTGACGGCCCCTGAATGTACATGATGTCACGGATCGAGCGGGCCGGCCTGCTGCATCTCCTTGAGGAGTGTGCTCATGTCCATGGGTGATTTTCCCGGTTGCGAAAAATAACGCCGAACCTTCCCGTATCAGGGCCCTATCAAGCAAATTCCGCTCCAAAATCCGCATTCCCGATGGCGGGAACGCCACACGGGTGCCCGTGCGGCGGTGAAGCGGCACGGGGGCCTCATCCAAATCCTGACGGCAGAATCATACTTTGAGCGGGCAGATTCAGCGTTTCCCCGATAGTCATCGTCCGCCGGCATTGTACACTGAGACCGGCGCCGCCCCTTTTCGCATCCCCGGTTCGCACTCACCGTCCGCGCATCCATGCGCCGGGCGACGGAGGGTTCTTTCTGATGAAAGCTGCCGACTGTCTGATTGTGATATTCCTGTCGCCAATCGTGATGCTGGAGCTGACGGCGGGGGATGCCGTCCTGCCTGCGTGGATCAACGGCGTCGTCTCCGCGGCCGCCGTCGGGGTGGCGCTGCTGCTCTGGCGGGATACCCGCGATAACCCACTGGGAAAACGGGCCCTCCGTGAAACTCGCCTCCGTGAAGAGGGACGCGTTCGCGGCGGCCGATCAGAAGATCGTCGAGGAGTATGCGGGCACCGTCGCGGCCATGGCGAAGGAGGGGGTCAAATTCGAGATCTGCCTCATTGCCATGAGGTTCGCCGGCGTGGAACCGTCCGCCCTGCTGCCGGAGATCAAGCCGGTGGGCAACGGCTGGATCTCCGTGACCTCCCCACCGTCCGGGCGAAGACCATCCCGGAAGGCCCCCGTGCGTCGCAAACAAATGGGTCTACCCCTGGCTGGTCCGGCTCAGCACCATCATGGCCACCTCGAAGAGGGTGAGCCCGAGCAGCAGGATGCTGATCAGGAGCATGGCGGCAAAATCGAGATACCGATCGTCCCGGATATCCATGTTTGTCCCTCTTTTTGCAGGTCCGAGAAAGCCCTTCGAAGAGGTTTCTCGATCAGCCTGGCCGGGCCACGGACGCGGGTCGGGATTCGGGATGTCCTCATGCCGAGCGGAAAGTCGAAACGCGACGGGAGCGTGAACGGAGAGAATGAGGATGTGTGGGCGGAACCGGTTTTCGAGGTCTTTTCCCCGCACTCCGTTGCCGTAAATCCTATTCAAATGATACACGCCGGCTCATGCAAGTCAACCGCAGATAAAAACCGCACGCAATCAAATGATTAGGCTCGCGAAGGAACGTCCGCCCCACAACTTTCGGACCGGCAGATCGGGAATCCCGCAGGGGTCCGGCGAGTGAGCCTTCGAAACACGCCGCCGCGCTCGAGCCGGCGGAAAACCGAGCATGTTTTTTGCAAACGACGGTTGCAACAGGAAGGCCGCAACCGACATCCAACCCCTGCCGGACAGGGACACGGGCGATGTGCCGCCCCTGGGCCCGGCTGGAGATGCTTGCGGATCGAACCTGAGCCGCGGGTTCAGCACGGGATGCGCACCGGGAAGAAATGCCCGCTGCCCCCGGTCGGCGCCGGGCCTGAACCTGTGCAACCGCAGCGGCTGCTCGACGAAGAACGACAATACCGCCAAGGGAGGCTGCAATGGCCGGCACGGCTGCCGATCGGGTGACGCGCAAGAACGTCCCAAGGGTTTCGGTCATGATACGGTGCGGGCTCGCGCTGCAGGCACTGCTCGTCTGGACCTCCGTCTCGCTCGCGCAGGACGCCGCGGCGGAGGCCCGCAGGCATCTGCTGCGGGGCATCGCCGCGATCGAGATGGCAAAGAGCGATGCGGATTTGACGTTGGCCGCAGACGAGTTCCGCCGGGCGACGGTGATCGCCCCGAACCTGGCGGCCGCATGGTTCAACCTCGGGAAGGTGCAGGCGAAGCTCGAGGATTACGCGGGCGCCATCCAGAGCTACAAGCGTTACCTCGTCCTGGCCCCGTCGGCGCCCGATGCATCGGAAATCGGCGACGAGATCATCAAGCTCGAGTTCCGGCAGGAGCGGTCGGCAACCATCCGGTCCCGCGCGGGCACCTGGGTCGCAGAGGACGGGACGTCGTACCGGCTCGTGATCGACGGAACCCGGATCACGCTGTCAACCGCGGATTATCACGTGAAGGACGACGAAGCCGTGTCCCATTACCCGATCGCCGGTACGCTGCCGATCACGGCGCCGGTTTCCATGCAGTACGTCCTCGCCCTGCAGGGCAACCGGGTGACAGGCACGTGGAGCCGATCCGCGGTCAAGGCGGAGGCATGCGTCATCCCGGCCGAACAGGGGGAGGTCTCCGGCGAGTTCCACGATGCGGACCGGATGCTGAAGCTCCGCTACACCCGCACGAAGTATCACGCCTTCACGGTGATATCCATTCTTACCGATGATTCCTGCCAGGAGGTCCGGGTGGTCGACAAGAGGGAGGTCGAGACGTCGTTCTTCGGCCCCTTGCCGAAAGGGGGCCTCGGCGTCGCTCTCGACGGGATCCACTCGTATTGGGCGGGAGGGTTCTCCAAAGTGCAGTTCGGCTGGAGCGGCCATCTGGTGGTGGACAAGATCGACCCGCAATCGAAGGCCTATGCGGCCGGACTGCGGGAGAAGGACGAGATCCTCGCCATCGACAACGCGGCCGTCAGCACCCTGTCGGCCAGCGACGCCATCCGGCGGCTACGGGGGGAGCCGGGAACCGAGGTCATCCTCTCGGTGCTGCGCAAGAAAGGCGATGACCCGATCACCCTGCGCATCAGCCGTGTCGTGGTCCCCGAGAAGCCCTTCGGACTGCACTGATCGCACCGCGGGCTTCACAGGCCAACCCGGCCGGGCCGGAGCCGCAAGACGAGTTCTCCGATCAAGGGGTTGCAGCCGCTGCGCTGCAACCCCTTTCTGCTGTCCGGGTCCTGACCGACCACCCGGGACGGCGGACCGCACGATGCCCGCACGGGCAAGAAAACCTCCTTGACAGACAGGGCCGCATTGACTATCGTCCCGGTTCAGTGAAGGATCGCTTGAAAAGGAGGAGGTTCGAGATGCTCAAGTCCCGCATGAGATTCTGGATCGTGGCCGCCGTGGCCGTCACCCTGATGCTGGGCGCGGCCCCGGGGCAGTCCCCGGCACAGGACAAGGTCATCAAGATCGGCACCATCTTCCCCCTGACGGGCCCCGTCGCGCTGGCCGGCCAGCGCTGCAAGGCCGCGGTGGAGACGGCCGTCGAGATCATCAACAACAAGCACCCCAACATCAAGGTCCCGCTGGCGAACCAGGCCGGCCTGCTGGGCGGCTACAAGATCGTGCTCGTGCACACCGACAGCCAGGGCAAGCCCGACGTGGGCAAGGCCGAGGCCGAGCGCCTGATCAACCAGGAGGGCGTGTGGGCCCTCATCGGCGCCTACAACAGCTCGGTGAGCATGCCGGCGAGCTTCGTGGCCGAGCGCGCCAAGAAGATCTTCATGTGCGGCGCCTCCAGCTCCGCGGCCCTGACCCAGCGCAAGGACATGAAGTTCTTCTTCCGCACGGCCTCCACCGACGAGGTCGAGTCCCAGGAGTTCGTCGACGTCCTGAAGTGGCTCAACAAGACCCAGAAGAACGCCAACATCAAGAGCCTCGGCATCATCTATGAGAACTCCGTGTTCGGCAAGCACGCGGCCGAGGAGGCCAAGAAGGCGGCGGCGGCCGGCGGCTTTGCCGTCGTGGCCGACGTGCCCTTCAACCCCGGCGCCACCAACCTCGACAGCGAGGTGCAGACCCTGAAGTCCAAGAACCCCGACGCCCTCTTCGGGGCCGTGCTGGGCGCGGATTACGCCCTGATGGTCAAGACGATGAAGAAGATGAACTGGATCCCCAAGGTCGCCCTGAACTACTGCAGCGGCTACCAGGACCCGGTCATCGCCAAGCAGCTGGGCCCCGATGCGGACTTCTTCATGGGCTCCACGGGCTACTCGCCCGAGTTTGCAAGCCTGATGCCCGCCGTGGCC
>Ga0208197_1003951_pt1 | contig 11363 bp, 11 predicted proteins | sample AD_JPNNA4_MetaG_FD_184444 | JGI IMG/M metagenome (GOLD analysis project Ga0208197, IMG submission 184444) | Active sludge microbial communities of municipal wastewater-treating anaerobic digesters from Japan - AD_JPNNA4_MetaG (SPAdes) (version 2) | ecosystem: Engineered > Bioreactor > Anaerobic... | reverse complement strand
CGCCTCTTTCGCCGCGGCGATACCCTGTGGTTACTCGCGGGCATCATCCGGATCCGGCTCCTGGAAACGGGGGTTGGCCGGGCACGCCTGGTCCGGGCAGGGACCGGGGGACCTGCACGCGAGGGTCAGCCACCTGCCCTCCTTTCCGCGGGAGAGGTGGGGGCACGCGTGTGCCATCAGGAGGCCTCCGTGCAGTCGCGTGCCGGGGACGGAACATTCATTGTTCCCCGGGTGCAGGATATGATGGGTTCCCTCTCCCTATTGCAACCCGACATAATGCCATAGTGGGGGGAGCCCGCTATCCTGTCCATTTCGTCTCCTCTGCGGGACGTGTCTCTTCGTTCTGTGCGGGAAGCGGACCGGCCAAAAAGCCGGGGACCGCGTCCGGAGCCACCTGCATACCTGCACGTGGCTGTTCCCGATGGTCTTGAAAACATTTTTTCATCACCATGTGACCTCTTCGTGAAAAAGGCTTCAATTCCCGAGGGGTCACATGAAAGAGGATGGAGCGGGGAAGTTTTTAAACATTGACCGGGCAGTCTGAAAGTGACCCCTTATCAAGGTTGCGTTGGGTGGGGGCCGTGATTCTCAGGCGATACGATGCGTATTTCGCCGTACAACGCCCGGAATGGGGTCGCTCGCGGGGGAGTGGGGGTACGGGTACTCTACCGGGTTTTTCCGGGGTGGCCAGGCAGGGTGTCATCCCTGCATCGGCGTGGCACCGGCCGTGACTGCGTCCAGAACTTCGGCAAACTTCCTCGCCATCTCCACGTGGCTGTACTTCATGACCTCCTCCCCGATGCCATGGTACTGCACCACACCCAGTTCCCTGTATTCGCGGTATGCCCGGAGCAGGTACTCGCGGAGTTCCGCTTCGTTCGAGCAGTGCACGCCGGCACGTGTCTGGTCGAGGAGCTCCTTCACGACGCCGCCGCCGGTGTAGCCGAGGGAGAGGATGGGGCGGCGGGCGGTGTCTCTAAGAAACACCAGGAGATGATTCATGGACCAGCTCCTCGAGGAATTCCTTGAGCTTCTTCATCTTTATCGACCAGTCCAGGTGGCCAAGGGCATATTCACGCATCTTTTGGGGATGGTCGGGGTCGTTACAGACCCTCTTTGCGAATTCAATGACTTCTTCGATATTCACGGGGGATTCATCGGCGGGAATCCGATGTATATACGGGAAGTCGTCCGGAAAATCAGGATCCCGACATGCAATAATCCAGGGAATGCCACGGGCACAGTATTCGCGGACTTTTAATGTGGATGATTCTGTTAAACCTATTCGATGGATACCGAGGCTCCCGACAGCAATATGGCAGGTATTGAAGAGGTCATCCAGAGGCTGGCCGGTCATAAAACCATGAAAGATGACATTTTCGGTGAGTCCATAGTCTTTTATCAATTTCTTGAGGTTGGGCAATTCAGCCCCCTCACCGGCAACATGGAGAATAATGCCGGTTTTTCCATCATACGATGCAAGACCCCGGATGAGCCTGTCGATGCCATGCCAGCGGCTGATGTTGGCAACGAAAAGGAGGTGGAGTGTTGTTGTATTGTTTGTTGGAGGATGGCGGATGGGGGCGGAGGCGACATCAAAGCCGTTTCCGATTGTTATGTGGGTTTTGCGGGGGTCATGACAGCGCTTTAACTGGTACTGGGTGATCTCGTCGGTGACACCGACGATGGCGTCGGCCTGGGACCGGATGAAACCGCCAAGAAATAATTCCTGTAGAAATATTTGAGAAAAATAACCAGATAGCAATTGAAATTCATCGATTTCTTTTGTATTATGTTCAAAAATAATTTTACATCTTCGATGTTTTTTCAGGATATTTTTCGGGTAGTAAAAGATGTGATAGGGATAGCGTAAGAGAACACAATCCGTATTTCCAAGATTTTTTATTTCATTTCCTATGACATGCGCGATATACCGCGCTCTTTTGATTCTTTGAATGAGATTTAAATTTTCATCAAATTTTATTATTTTTATAGCATCATTAAAAATATATTTGTTCTGATTTGCAAAAAACGTCACTTCACAATCTAAACCTAACTTTTTGAGCAAAGTAATTTTGGCCAATTCTTTTTTGAAAACACCTTCCATTTGATTATTTCCACCGAATAAAAAAAATCGAATTTTCATAAAACCACACCAGATTTTGGGGAGATCATCTCATAAAATTTAGTCCCCTCTCCGGATCACCACTCAAAGAACTTCTTTAATTGAATTTTTTCTCCAAATCCTAGAGAACGAACAAGTCCAAGTAAAAGTACATTCAGACAACCGGTCTTTTTCACAGATCTCGTTGTATACTTGTGAATTCTCTTCAAACCGAACGCATTTTTCGCCGTTTGAAACACATCCCCGATAAGAGATCTCTTCTCCACAAATCGTACTTCATCACGGAGATACATCAGCAACCGGCGGGCCAGGGAAGCAAACGGAATCGCAGATTGAAAGGTGTATAATGTGATTTTAAGAGATGTAAAAAGGAGGGGGCTAAAAAAGCTATTAAATCTTTGTTAATTTTTTCTGGATCTCGAAAAGAGATTAATCGTCTTTTGGAATGTTCTTTTCAAAAAATTATGAAAATATTTTAAAGGTCGGCTACCTAAAAATATTGGACACATATAAAAAAATTTTAATCCAAAATTTCTCTTCAGAAACATTAAATGGTTCCTAATTGTGAAATATTCCGATTTTAACAGTGATTTGTGTCTACACCCGCCAAAGTCATATCGCCTATGAAATGCAATTGCTTTTGATTGAAAAAAAAGATGATATCCTTTTTTCCTTAGTCGCCAATTCAAATCAGTCTCTTCCCTAAAATAATTGCCAATAAATATATCTGACCCATATCCCCCAATTTCCAAAAGCTTCTTCCTTTCATAAAGAGAGCATGCATGTAGAGTAATTGTCTCAACAACGTTATCGAGATTTATTGAATAATTATTTTCTATTTCACCAGTATATCTATTAAATATAAATGGTTCAATTTTGCCTGATTTTCCTGCGTCATTGTCAGAGATGAGGCGGGGTGCTATACCACCCACCGGAAAATTTTTTGAAAGACGTGAATAGGTTTCAACTAAAATGGAAAGACATTCCCGATCTAATTCCAAATCGTCTTCAACGAAGAAAATTAAATCTCCTTTGGATAATGCTAATCCAATATTTCGAGTTCCTGGAAGACCTTTATGAGTTTTATTTTTATAATATTTTATTTTTCTTGATAAATTTACATAATATTCAATAATATTTTGAGTATCATCTGTTGAGCAATCATCAAGAATAATTAATTCCCAGTTTAAATATGTTTGATTAATTATACTTTCAATACATTTATTTATAGTACTCCCGCGATTATAGGTAGGAAGTAAAATTGAAACCAAGTGATTTTTTGAAAAATTTTGCATATCCGACTCGTTCATACAAATTTATACTAATAAATATTTCTGAAGAGAATCATTATTATATATTTTTATTTTGTTTGCTCCTGAAAATTTGATTATGTAATCGCGGCAGTATATTTCCACTGCTGTAAATTCTGCCCGAGTATCCCGACATACTACCACATCGGACACAGAAAAATACCAATGACTCGTAATCCATTCCTCGTTAATATCCATGAGAATTGTTCCTGCAAGACGGAGCAAAGAGAAGTCATTAGGGAACGCCTCAATAGTTGTGGACCTTCGTTTCAGTTCCTTATTGAGTCGTTCAAGTATATTCGTAGTTCTTATTCTCCGCCAGTAGTCTTGGGGAGCAATACGGTAATTCAGCAATCCTAAAATTAATCGTTCTCCAGTATCTGCTGCCCGGGAAAACCCTCTAATTTAGAGTTCATCTGCACATTCCTGAAGTCTGCGTGGATCAGAGAGAGAATCCTTAAAAGCATCTGGGTGATTTCTTTATGCTGTTTCTTTGGGAGTTTTCGGAGAACCGCCCGGATAAAGTGGACATGACATTTCTGCCAACTGGAACCCGGAAAGACATGGCCAGCGGCTGCCTGTATCCCCTTGTGTCCGTCAGAGATGACAAAGTCGACCTTGCCCAATCCTCTCTCCTTCAGCTTAGAGAAAATATCTTCCCAGGTTAGTTCATCTCTGTGGCCCGCGATTCTGGTGCCAAGGATCTCCCGCAATCCGTCATTCCGGATTCCGGCAACAAGAACGAGAGCCTTATTGATATACTAAATCCCATCTCGAACCTTGAAAAATGAGACATCTGCGAAGAGATATGGTATATAGGTTTCAATTGGTCAGGAGTGGAACTGGTGGACGTTATGGTCCAGTTCAGTGGCAATCTTCGAGATGTATAAAGCGGAGATCTTCTCGACGCCGGGATGAGCGACAATCTCCTGGATCTTCCTGGTGGTAACTCCTTGGAGAATATGACTCCAAAATAGCATTTTCCACGGCTTTCTCGGTAAGGGAATGTCGTTCGAACACTTTTGTTTGGAATGGAATATCGCGCAATTGCGGTTTATTAAGAATGATCTCTCCATACCGTGTCTTGAGTGTCCTCTTGCGATGGCCTTTTCGGTACGTTCTCCTTGAACATGTTCTCTGGTATCTCCCGGCTCCAGCCTGCTGTTCTGCCTCCTCCTGCATCACCTCATTCAAAAACCAGGCGATGAGTTTCTTCATTCATTCGTCGTTATCGGTAAGGTATTGAAGTACAAATTCCTTTAGATTCATGCCCTGTATTCTCCTGTTTGTCAACCAAATGTAGGATATAGGCCTTTTTCCAATTTTACATCATTTGTGTACACTACCAAATTAGAAAACTACTGATAATGGGGAAAAATTTAAAGTAATAAGCATATGCTATTCGACAATAATAGTCAAAAATTGAATATAAAAAGGATTTTTCTATTTAAGGCCATAGAGTTACCATTGTTTCATAAATGCGTTCATGTTCCTTTGCAGTTGAATGCCACGTGAATTCTTTGTTGAATTTATTGTTCAAAAAATTATTCCTCTCCAGAATTACTGGATTTTTTAAAAAGTAAATAATTGCAGATGCCATAGCAAAAGTATCATCTTTTTGAACAAGAATGCCATTTATTCCCTCATGAATTAATTCAGGTATTGCTCCTACATTTGTCGCGACCACGGGTTTTCCTGCAGCGAGTGCTTCAAGTATTGTCAAGCCGAAGCCCTCCAAATGTGAAGGACAGACGTAGACATCACAGATTGAATAAATTTTTTTCAATGTATTATCATCAATATATCCTGTAAATACTATTTTATCTTTAATAGGATCTACGAGATTTTTATATATTGTGTGATTACCTTTCCCTACAATAACCAGTTGGGAATCAATCTCCTTTAATATTAATTTGAACGCTTTGATTAAAACATCCAGACCCTTTCTTGGATCATCAATTCGTCCAACAAAAAGAATAATTGGCTTTTTACGCATGCCATACGTCAATTTTATTTTCTCCAAATCTTGTTCAGAAAAAGTAAATCCACTATTATCAATTCCATTATATACTACCTCTATTTTTGATTGATCAATTTTGTATGTTTGAATAATTTGTTCTTGAGTAAATTTACTGACAGAAATAATTTTATCCACAGACCTGATACATTTTTTTTCTATTAATGGCAACAAAAAGCCAGTCTCTCCACTGATATTTTTTAATCTTTCAAAAAAATTTTGATGAGTACTGAAAACAGCATCTTTTACAAGATGATGAACGGTGAGAATGTGGGGAGCGTTGACTATTCTCCTTTTTAAAAACCAGTAAGAAATTCCATTAAAATGGATAATATCAAATTTATTTTCCTTCTCCAATAATTTTAATATCCCCGGTAAGCGAATCCAAAACTGTAATGCTCTGAAGGGTATTTTATTATTGATCGGAACCCGGACGACTTTAATATTTGAATTTTCGTCATTTGACATGGATTTATCCATTAGCTGATCAAAAGAAGGCGTAAATACAATAATCTCATGCCCTCTTCGTGCCAGCTCGCGTGTAACAAATTTAGCATGAATTCCAGCGCCTCCTATGATAAAAGGTGGATATTCAAATGTTACGTAGGCAATTTTCATACATTGCTTCCATTTGATTTGTCACTTTACTCCATGCTAAATTGTTCTGAATATATTTTCCCCCTTTTCTACCATTCATTTATGTTCATCAAGATTTTCGAAGACTAATTAAAAAGTTTTTGTTAAATTATCAACATCCCCATATTTCACAAGATAGCCACATCCGGCCTCTTTGATAATCTCTCCACATCCACAATCATCGGTAATACTTGAGAGGGTTAAAGTCAGGTATTTAACTTTTGAAATTTTCTTTTGAAAATATAATTATATTGGAATTATTATATACTATGTTTAACTTTTTTTCATCTTGCATAAAATGGAGACCGGCCTTTGTTTTTAGCCATCTTGTTTTTGTTACAGTGATTTTATTGATAAATATGTAATCGGATTCATCCCATTTATCTAAAGATAATAAATATCTCCCTAATAATGATTTATATCCCCTTTGTGGATCACACAGATATCTAGTACTTTCATAATCACTAGAGATAGATGTACCCAAACCGGTTGTATTGAGAAAAGAATGAGTGATCATAAGGGATTCTGTTGCATATACGGGTTGAATTGGAATTTTATCATTGAAAATATCATTGCCATCACCAATAAGATAACTGGATACAGAAAAAAAAGATAGCCCAATAAAGATTAATGATATTAAAGCAATATTCCGCCATGTCCTGGATGATAAAATTTCGAGAAATGCTCCAGATGCGAATATTGTTATTACAACAGATATAACTATCAGAGATCTTTCTCCACCTAGTCCAAATTTTCCCGTTAATATACCAAATAATGGAATTATTAAAAGTAAAGGTAATAAGATAATCATGAAAAATTTTATTTTATTGGGTTTTTGTAAACACTTCAAATAAATAAACATCATGAAAAAAGTCAGGGCCGTAATCCCGATATATGCTAATGAGCATTGAATTATAAAAAAAATCAAATCATATCCGGAAAAAATTTCTGGTTGTATTGATTGGATTAAACCTATAGAAGATTTCTCTAAAAATAATATATCAAGGATTGAAGACCCCAATGAAATATGAACAAAAAAAATGTAATAAACGTAAATTATAATATACAATATCAATCCTGTCGATAAATATATGCTCTCTTTCAAATGTCGTTTATACCAAAAAATCAAAATAAATGAATATGCCAGTAAAATTGGAATTAGTGCATGAGATAATTCAGGATGCCATAAAAAAAGTGGCAGAACAGAAATCCAGAACAAAACAACAAAATTAAAATTTTTAATTTGAATAATTTTTATTTGAATGAACAAGCAAAGTAAAACTAGAAATAAACCTCCAATTTTACTCGTATTATAAACTACACAAAAAATACTCATTGGTGCAATAGAAACAAGCAATCCTGCGATATGTCCGGTTTTGGAATTATTAAAAATTGTTTTTCCTAATAAATAACTTATTAGTATTAAAAGAGACCCTGTTAACAGGTTTAAAATATTAAATCCTTGCGGGGAGAAAAAAGATAGAGTACCAAAAATCGCTTGATAGAGATAATAGGAAGGAAAATAAAAATAATGATAAAATTGAATGCTTAAATAGCCAGTATTAACTACTTGTTGAATATTATGATAATGATATAAGGTATCTGGTCCTATAATATACGGATTAATATAAAATGAAGAACCACGAATTAGGATAGATAAAATTACTATTTGTGTAAGAATTATTGCGATATCATTTTGTTTGTAATTATCCTTTAAAAAAATGATTTGAATTATAATTATAACAACAATAAAAGAAATAATTAGATAATAAAGGATGTCTTTTGTATAAAAACTTAAATTCAACAGAATCAAACAAAAAAATATGGATATGAAAAAAAATATTATTAATATTTTTCTAAAAACGGTAATTTGGTTAGGAAACGCATCCTTTTCATTTAGTTCATTGTGTTCATGTACTAGAAAATAAAGTGCTCCCAAACCAGAAAATCCACTAAATCCAAAAATTAATGTATATAGTGTAATTAATTTAAATTGTAAAATATTAAAAAAAGAAAAAATCTCTACTGCTAAACAAAATATAAATATTAATCCTGCGAAAATGCGAATATTATTTTTAATTAAATCGAGATTCATCATATAATCTTAAAAAAATTTTAGATAATGAATCATATAAAAGATATTCTTTGATATATTGCTGTCCATGTTTAACTTTCTCCTTTGCATCATCAGAATTTGAAAGAACCTCGCTAATTTTTACGCTCAATCCTCCAACATCCCCATATTTCGCGAGATAGCCACATCCGGCCTCTTTGACAATCTCTCCACATCCACAATCATCGGTAACAATAACGGGTGTCCCACACAGAATCGCCTCGAATGGGACAAGCCCAAATATTTCAAAAATTCCTGGATATACGAGTACGTCAGCGTCTGTAAGTGCTTCATATTTTTTATTTTCAAATAGAGGACCAGGAAAAACAACTATTGGAGAAAGATTTTTTTCTTGAATCATTTTTTTTACATAATCAAGGTATCCATCGTCAGGACCTGCGAGAACAAGCCTGATATCATTTCGGATGCGAGATAATTGGAAAAAACTATCGATTAAAAAATCCAGGCCTTTTATTTTATGTATTCTTCCCAAGTACAGAATGATCTTTTCATCAGGACTAATATGATATTTAGTTCGGAATTTCCCTTTTTCTGGTAAATTCTTAAATTCATTTGGATTTATCCCGTTTGGTATAATAACAATCTGAGAATCGGGAATTCCCATTTTTCGATATTGTTCTCTCTCAACATGTGAAACAGCGATGCATTTCCTGGCATCTTTTAGAATTTTATTCCCCCAAACGAAATCAAACATTTTTTTCAGAATCTGTTTCTCAAAAAAGGGCAATACAGAGCCATGTGCCTGGACAATATACGGTATGCGATATTTATTGGCAAAATGACTCGTAATAATTGCCTGGAACGATCGATATTCATGTAAATGAATAATATCAAATTTTTTCATGTTATCCCTTAAAAAGAAAAACATTCCCGGGGCACAGGGAATATTTTTTCGAGATAACCAGTTACTGAGATTTTTAAACCGATAAACTTCTATTCCCTCAATTGTTTCTGGATTTTTAAAATTTTTTAACCTTGATTTTGAGTCATAAACATCAGTGGTACATACAGTAACTTCATGCCCGTTCCGCACAAGTTCTCGGGATAATTCGAATGCTACTTTTAATGCACCTCCATATGAATACGCTGGCGGAAAACTCGAAATAACCTGGAGAATTTTCATTTTATTGTATCCCTTGGCCTCTTTGCGATAATGACACAACATTTTCCAAATAAATGAAAATATTTCTGGAATATATACTTGTCAAGAATTGGAAATTCAACGGTTTGGATATTCATTATTGAAAAACCAGATTTTTCCAGTATTTGGGCCCATCCGTAAGATGAATGAGAATGGAGGTGTGTTGGAGATTTTCCTAGAAAAATCCGAATTTTTTCGAATATTCCCGGAACACTAATAATTAGTAAGCCCTCTGGTTTAAGGAGTCGAAATAGTTTTTCAATAACCATCTGGCAATCAGATAATGGTATGTGTTCCAGCACATCGAGACATGTAATATAATCAAATGATAAATCAGGATTTTCCTTTAAAAAATCGGTAACCGTTTTTGGTATGAGAATAATTTTCGTATCACTTGAAAATTTTTCTTTTAAAAGTTTTAATGCAAAGGGATCAATTTCAATGGAATATATGAATCGGAATTTGGGTTTAGTCAGTTCTAAAAATGACCCCTCTCCGCTTCCAATATCTAATAAAGCATCAGAAGGCTGCATAAAAGAATCAACAAGTTTGATTTTTTTAAAATCTTGTGACTCAGTATCGTGATATTGTCGTTCTAATTTCTCAAAATCGATATTATTGCTCATTTTCAGTAACCTCGGTGTTTTGAAATATGTTTTTGATTGTTGTAATTGTATAGGGCAAAAGTCGTGCAAACAATAAAAACGGATAATAGAGCCAGGAGAGATCCCGTTTAACAAGTAATCCAATGAACATACCTTTAAAACCTATTATAAAATGCTCAAAAAAAACATCCTTTATTGATAAACCCATTATGTGAAATCCCGTTTGGGTGAAGGTTTTTGCCCCGACGAATTGTTTTTGATAAAATTGTTTTAATGTCCGCATTGTGTCATGGTAAAGGGGATCTGATAGGAAAATTACTGAATAGCCTTTCTCTCTTAATTTTTTCGATAGATCAAAATCTTCACCCCAGTGAATATCTTTATTAATTTCGTAAATCTCTTCAAGACATCTTCTTAAAAATAGACTATTTCCGCCTCCCAAAAAACCTTTTCCAGTTTTTATTCGATTTTCAATAAGCATTTCCCAAAGATTGAAATATAATTTTTGAATATTGGAAGAATTCGGTAAAGCAGTATTTTTAGGCCATATTGTACTTACATTATCACTATAATTGAAGAATTTTAAGGCATTTATTAGCCAGTTTCGATGAGGAATTACAATATCTGAATCAAACAATGCAATTATTTCACCATTGGAAAAATTAATGCTTTTTTGTCTGACTTCTCCAAGTTTTCCACTATCAAAAAAAATATTCTTTGTATATCGTTTAGCAATTGAAATAGTGTTATCTGTTGAATAGCCATCCACAATAATTATCTCTAAGTTTGGATAATTTTGATTTACTATACTTGCAAGGCATTTTTCTAATGTATCTTCATTATTTTTTGTTGGAATGCAGAAAGAAACTAAAGGTAATTTATCGTTCGTAATTGATGAAGATGTAAATTCACTCTCTTTTGGCTCTACTATCAAATATTCAGCCTGCATGGAGTGCTCCCTTCATCATGTGTTCGAACTCATCGGTAATCCGCGCCCAGTCATTCCGGGAGACATGGTGCCGGGCCACGTGGCCGAGGTGTTCCAGTCCACCATCGTGGGATATCTCAATGGCTTTTTGCACGACCTCTCCCGCGTTTTCAACGTAGATGACACCATTTTCCCGGCCGAATTCCTTCATCACACCCGGCAGGGCAGTCGCAATGACCGGTTTTCCTGCCGCCATGTATTCGTACATTTTGATGGGAACAATGTTTCTCATGATCTCGTTATTATATGCAGGGAGGATGCAGATATCTGAAGCAGCAAGGAAATCCGGGATTTCCGAATAGGGTTGCCATCCAACAAGGATGATCCTGTCCTGCATGCCGTTTGACATCTTTATCGCCTCGAGGTCCGGGAGAAGTTCCCCGTCACCGACAGCGAGCAATTTGACA
>Ga0208197_1003935_pt1 | contig 11394 bp, 7 predicted proteins | sample AD_JPNNA4_MetaG_FD_184444 | JGI IMG/M metagenome (GOLD analysis project Ga0208197, IMG submission 184444) | Active sludge microbial communities of municipal wastewater-treating anaerobic digesters from Japan - AD_JPNNA4_MetaG (SPAdes) (version 2) | ecosystem: Engineered > Bioreactor > Anaerobic >... | reverse complement strand
TTAATTCTGTGAAGATAGCACCGCCCCAAAATGCAATAAAAGGCAATTGACCAAATTGCGGAAGAAGGAGAAAGCCATATGAAAAACAAATCTGTATTCTTTCGAAGAATTGCAGCATCGTTGTCTGTTATACTTTTAATATTCATAACGGGAATAAGCAACGTTGATTCAACCCCCCTCATGGACTATGACTCACGCATTTCCGCCGGTGACGATTATTCCATGGCAATATTGGATGACGACAGCCTTTGGGGATGGGGGTCCGATAACGGAGTGCATCTGGGCCGCCGTTATTCCGGAACCCCAATAGTCAGTAAACCCGCTCCGATAATGAAGGATGCAAAGGCTGTACATGCAGGCTGGGGTACGACGCTGGTGATTAAAAACGATAATTCCCTCTGGGCATGGGGAGACAACATGCCGGGGGCAGGCGAAGACAGGCTTGCTTATGCATTAAAACCAGAGAAGATTATGGATGATGTCATATCTGCATCAAGCGGAAATTGGTTTGTGCTGGCCGTCAAGTCCGACGGTTCCCTCTGGGCATGGGGCAACAACATTGAAACCAGATTGAATGAAAATCTGAAAGTAAAGGATAACAAGAATAAGTATTTCTACACACCTGTAGTCAAGCCCACCAAAATAATGGATGGCGTAAAAAAGGTCAAAGCCAGCGGGCATTCCTACTTTGTCCTGAAAAACGACGGAACCCTGCTGAGTTACGGTACTGGTGTCAGCAGCAACAATAAGGTGTCAGTCAACGGCATAAGCTATTATGTTCTGGATACAGGTGTAATAGACATGAGCCTGCCTACCGGGTCAGCTTATTATATAAAGAATGACGGTTCCCTCTGGGGCATAGGGCAAAAAGTCTATGAGGACCTTGATATGAGCAAGTTTGATTATAATAAAAAAAGTGCATATGATCGTACACCTGTAAAGGTAATGGAAAATGTAAAGTCAGCATTTCATGCCGGGGCATTTTTACCGGCAGCCCTGAAAAAGGACGGTAAACTTGTAGTATGGAGTACGACCGGATCCGTCGACAGTTTTTTTACCCAAAATCCGATTGATATAAATACATGGCTGAAAAGAAAGACCCTTCCGCTTATGGATGGAGTACGCGCAATCAACGGAGGCACAAGCCAGCTGCTTGTCAGCAAAAACGACGGTTCAGTCTGGATCTGGGGCTTTGGTGTGCTGGGAGACGGAAATGACAATGGCAGCACTTTGAAGAGCAGTAAATTTATCAAACTTGAATTCAACAAGGATGAAGAGCCGCTTTTCACTTCAGGCACACAAAAAAGCCGGCTGCTATCAGACTGGATAAAGGAAAAGGAAGCCAGCGGAGGTATTCCCTTATATAACCCCGGCTACAAAGCAAACTGGGAATGTGATTACTGGGAGGAGAATATGGTGCCGGGCTTCCACACAGCCCAGTCCGGCAGTATGGTATACGGTTATGACTCCTGGAACTCCCTTATCATGGTAGGCAAAGCGGAGGGCAACAAGCTCAGCGGCCATATATATGACGGCATTTTTGAAATAAGGATGAACCCTGACGGGAAATCCTACTCAGGTTTTATATTCGATAACAGTGCGGCAGAAGCCGGTTATTGGACGGGTATAAGGAAGAGATAAAAAGGATAATTGCCTATGCTCATAGGAGCATTGTCAATATGGGTGTTAAGAATGCCGATGGCGAAGTTACAGATAGCCAAGTCATCCGAAAACAGTCGAATCATGTTGATACTTGGCATATTTTGTAATACACTTGAATTAACAAGGAAACCATTTATATGACCATTTTGACTTGAATAAATGGTTACTTTTCAGTATTTCCCTAAAATAACCTAATCAGTTTATGTATCAAGATGAATCATATAATTATCTATTACATTCATTACCATCAGAAATGCAGTTATTGATGATTAATGTTATCCTCTTTGTTTTGCCGGTAAGGATGATTTTGATTGATACAATGAAGACGACATTGAGCACCTATGTCAACTTAATGAAACTTTGCCGTCGATTTGTTATCAGCAAATCGACGGTTTTTTCTTTAAAGAGATAAAGCAGATGATGTGCTTTTAACTCACAGCAGGCAGTTGACTCATCGGAATGCGTTGAGTGAAAGGAGCAAGCAGAATGGCTGATTATTTTATAAAAAAGAATTCAGTTTATTATATAAATCAGGATATATACGATAATAATGGGGTGCTGTTATTACGAAAAGGTCAAAGAATAACAGATGAAATTAAAAATAAGCTGGAGAGGCTCGGAAAATATGATTCGAATAAGATAGATCATGCAAGTGATAAGCAAAGTGATATTCTTGCTCCGGTTACCAAGGAATTATCAGAAAGAATAAATTTACGCAACAATCGTATTATCGAGAAGCCCAATGAGGTACTAAGCACTATAATATTTGAATCCGGAAAGAAGCCGTGGTGGATATATGTTAATGCTTTGAGCAATTATGTAGACTGGCTGTATACACATTCAATCGATGTGGCTTTAATCTCGCTGATGATGGCTGTAGAGTTGGGATACAGTGATGAAGAGCTTTTCAATATCGGGTTGGGAACACTGCTTCATGATGTAGGCAAGCTGCTGATACCAAAGTCAATCATACAAAAACCCGAAAGCCTGACAGATATGGAAACGACTTTAATCAGACAGCATTGCGAATTGGGCAGGAGTTCTCTTGAGGGATTTAATTTCCCGAAGGAATACATGGATATCGTTATGCAGCATCATGAGAGGCTTGACGGAAGCGGATATCCGAAAGGGATTAAAGGAGAAGAAATATGCCGCAGCGCAAGAATTGTCATGATTGCTGATGCTGTTGACGCAATCACATCCTATCGGCCTTATAGGGAGCCGCAGACAATAGATGCTGCAATAAAGAAACTAAGGGATGAGAAAGATAGATATCCTCAGGAGTTTGTTTCTATATTGGTAAATATACTGGGATAATGTTGAAATGCTTTGTATATTTGGAGGAAAATATATGAGAAAGCTTTTTGCCCTGTTGTTTGTACTTTTAATCATGATATCAATCATAATAACCCCCACTTATGGAGAAGGCAGCGTTATCGATTGGACTGAGGATGAACTTGCTTTTATGAAAGAACATCCTGTGATTCGCCTTGGCGTTGACCCCGGGTTTGTGCCCTTCGAGTTCATAGATGAGGATGGTGAATATAAGGGTATTGCAGCAGATTACCTTTCTTTGATCAGCAAAAAAACCGGCCTGCAATTTGAAGTTGTTAAAGGGCTGACATGGCCCGAAGCATATGATATGGCGCTGGCGGGAGATATAGATGCATTACCTGCCATCGGGAAAACAGAAGACAGGGAAAAGAATTTTTTCTTTTCAGAGCCGTATTATTACTTTAAGAGAGTAATCGTTACAAGAGATTCAGATACAAACATATCCGGTATGGAAGATTTACAGGGGTTAACCGTAGCTGTGCAGCGAAATAGCTCACATCACAGCTATTTGTTGTCTTTCCCGAAAATCAATTTGAGTTTATACGACTCTTTGGAGGCGGCACTAACAGCTGTGGCAACCGGTGCAGAAACTGCCTTTATCGGTAATCTTGCCACTACAAACTATCTGATACGTTCAAACGGTCTGACAAATCTAAGATTTGTCTCCTTCGAAGCTGAGAAGCAGCAAGCCTTGTATTTTGCCGTTCGTAAAGACTGGCCCCAACTGGTAAGTATTTTCAATAAAGCAATGGATACAATTACCGAGAATGAAAAAAATGCCATCAATCAAAAGTGGATTGATTTGGAAACCGATATAGACTACGGGCCGATAATTCGTATACTGACTATTATCGGCGCTTTTGTCGGAGTTGTGTTGGCCGTTTCTTTCTTTTGGATTGCCCGCCTGCGAAAAGAAATCCGCCAAAGAAAACAAATTCAGATTGATTTGGAAAAGGCAAAGCGGGAAGCAGATGCAGCAAATGAATTTAAATCCAGCTTTATGGCAAGGATGTCTCATGAAATAAGGACACCTCTTAACGCCATAACGGGAATGGCTTATCTCCTCAAAAAAACCGAGATATCATTAACACAAAGCATGTATATCGACCGCATAACACAGTCTGCTAATAATATGCTGAGTATTATAAATGATATCCTGGATATCTCAAAAATCGAAGCCGGAAAAGTGGAGCTTGAAATTACTTCTTTCAGTATGGATCAGGTTATACAGGATGTTGTGAATATTGTTTCTTATAAAATCGAAGAGCAGGAAATAGGATTCAGATTATCCAAAGATCCTCTTGTTCCGAACTGGTTTTTCGGTGACCCGAAACGAATTGAACAGATCCTCCTCAACGTTCTGAACAATGCGGCTAAATTTACCAGCGCGGGTGAAGTATCGCTGGATGTCAGACTCGTGGCAAAAGAAAATGACAAGTATCATCTGTCATTCATTATTAAGGATACGGGAATTGGCATGAATGAAGAGCAGGTAAAAAAGCTCTTTACACCGTTTGTACAAGGCGACAGCAGTATTAACCGGCGTTTCGGCGGCTCAGGGTTGGGGTTGTCTATCGTTAAAAACCTGGTAGACATGATGAAGGGGCAGATACAGGTATTCAGCACGCCCGGAGAAGGCTCCACCTTTATCATACATTTGTCATTGAATGTTGATAAAGAAAAGGAAGATGTGTATGTAAAAGCCCTGTCAGCCAATCACTTCAAAGATATCAGAACACTGGTGCTGGAGAAATCAGGGGCAAATATGAATTTGATTGAAAGCTACTTAAGTGCCTTTGGAATGCACTGCGAGCTCACAAGTTCAGAAGCCAGTACGATGAGCATGCTGGAAGCTGCTAACGGCAGATATGCAAAAACCTTTGATTTGTTCATTCTGGATTTCGATACGCCTTCGGGGGGCGGATTCAGATTTGTGGAAGCTATTCGAAACAATAATAAGATTGTTAAACCGCCAAAGATAATAATGCTGCTGCCGATGCTGAGGGAGGATTTGTTTGACAGACTCAACGAATACGGAATTGATATGGGTGTCGGCAAACCAATCATCCCGTCTATTCTTTTAAACGGAATATTGGACATTTTCAACCTTAAGGCAATATCGGCCTCTCAACCTATAAAAAACAAGGATGCCAGCCCGGCTAAGTTCGATAAAACGCACCGTGTCTTACTGGCGGAAGATAACAAGACGAACCGGTTGATTGAAAAATCACTTCTTCAGCAAGTAGAGATAGAATCAATTGTTGCATGTGACGGAAGAGAAGCAGTAGAGCTTTTTAAAGAGCATAAGGACAGCATAGATCTTATCTTAATGGATCTGCATATGCCTGTCATGAACGGTTATGAAGCAGCACAGGAAATCAGAAAGATATCAGCCGACGTTCCTATTGTGGCAATGACAGCAGACGTAATTCTGGGGGTCCGGGAAAAATGCGAGCAAAGCGGAATACATCATTATATCAGCAAACCCTTTGATCCCGAACACTTTATACAGACAATCAAGGAAATCATATCAGAAAATGAGAACAACAAAATCCAAAATGTATCTGTCCTGGATCAATCAGCAGGACTGAAAAATATGGGTGATAATGCGGAAATCTATCGGCAGGTTTTGAATGAATACTTAAGTGAGAACCAATATATTGCGGACAAGCTATCTTCGGCAGTTCTTGAAAAGAGATATGCCGATGCGGCACAAATTGTCCATAAGGTTAAGAGCAGCTCGGGCAGTATCGGAGCAAAATCCCTCTATGACGCAGCCATAACACTTCAGAAAGCCTTAAATGAAGAAAAAGAGGATGAAATAACGCTTTTGCTGGAGAAGTTTTCTCGGTTATTGAGAGAATTGCTTGAGGAAATAAAGGAATTTCAAAGCTGAAAATGGATCTGTGTGAGTATTTTTATATAGAAGGAGGATGAATTATGTTAGCAAAAATTTTACTAGTTGACGATTCAGCATCCGATCGATTGATCATAAAAAGCATGTTGAGCAATTACAATGTCCTGGTTGCTTGCGACGGAATCGAAGCCATGCGCCAAATTGATGAGCATGATGATATTGACTTGGTTATTCTGGATTTGAACATGCCTAATATGGATGGGTTTCAGGTACTGGAAACGTTGAATTCTGATGAACGGTACAATAGACTGCGCACAATAATATTAACGAACTATGATGAACTGGATAATGAGATCAAAGGCCTTGAACTGGGTGCGGTGGACTATATCAGAAAACCTATTCATATAGATTCATTAAGGGCGAGAGTTAATATCCATACCGAGTTGATTCGAATCCAAAAATTACTTGAACAAAAGATATATGAACAAGCTTTAACCTTTGACACGATTTTTAAACAAGCACCTATAGGTATAGCTATTTCACACAGTATGGAACCGTTTAACAGCAATAGCAGTATTATTATCAGCATGAATCCGATGTTCGAGCAGATTACCGGAAGAACAAAGGAAGAAATCCTGGAGCTGGGTTGGGCAAATATTACACATCCCGATGATCTGGAGGAGGACATTAAGAACTTCAAAAAGCTCCAGGCCGGAGAAATGAAAAGCTATTCAATGGAGAAGCGATATATCAAACCGGATGGTTCAATTGTCTGGGTACATATGATTGTGGCTCCGCTTATGTATGCGGATGACCATCTATATAACCATATATGTCTGGTTCAGGATATTACAATTCGAAAAACAGTAGAAGCAGACCTGATGGAGAGTGAGCGCAGCAAATCTGTATTTCTTTCCCATCTTCCGGGTTTAGCCTACAGATGCAATTATGACCGTGAGTGGACGATGCAGTATGTTTCCGCCGGCTGCCTGGAATTGACCGGATATGCTCCGGAAAGCCTTTTGTACAACAGAGACCTGTCATATAACGATTTGATCACACCCGAATATCGCGAACCCCTCTGGGAAGAATGGAAGCGTATCCTTGCCAGAAGACTGCCTTTTCAATATGAGTACGAAATCCAAACGGCAAAGGGAGAGCGTAAATGGGTTATTGAGATGGGACAAGGGGTTTATAACGAGGAGGGCGCCGTAGTAGCTCTTGAGGGAATCGTCCTGGACATTTCATATAGAAAAGAAATTGAGAATAATCTCAGATATAAAAATGAACATGATAGTTTGACAGGTTTATATAACCGCAGCTATTTAGAAAATCTTCTGAAGAAAGATGCAGAGCTGATGACAACGGAGAAAAGAGCCGTTGTGAGCATTAATCTGAGCGCTGTACAGTCATTGACATTGACTTATGGATTTCATTATACACAGGAATTAGTTAAGAAAATAGCCGACGCTCTCAACTTGCATTGTACAGACAAACGTTTATTATTTAATACATATGAAAACCGATTTGTATTCTATGTGATAGATTACAAAGATAAAAGGGAACTGATGGAGTTCTGCGAAACCATAATAAGTACATTGGAATCTCTGCTTGCGATGGAAAGGATAGGCGGCGGAATTGGGGTTCTTGAAATAGATCAGGATAACGCCCGTGATGTTGATCAGCTTTTGAAAAAACTTCTGATTGCATCTGAAAGAGCGATAAGTTTTGATGACAGAGACTTTGGGATTTGTTTTTACGATACTGAGACTGAAGATCAGATTCTCCGTGAACAAGAGATAAAACGGGAGCTTACCCAAATTGAAGCTGATGAAAATGACAGCGGGCTTTTATTGCAATATCAGCCCATTCTTGATCTCAAATCAAATCAGATATGCGGCTTTGAAGCTTTAGCCAGACTGGACAGTGACAAGCTTGGACGGGTACCGCCGTTGAAATTCATTCCTATAGCTGAAAAAACAAAGCTCATTATTCCGATTGGCAGGAAAGTAATGCTTCAGGCATTCCGTTTCCTGAACAAGCTGAAGGAAAACGGGTATGGTACAATATGCATTTCAATTAATGTTTCTGTCATTCAACTGTTAAAAGACGATTTCTGTAAAAATCTATTTGAGATGATAGAACAAATGCAGGTTAGTGCTGAAAATGTCAGCCTTGAGGTTACGGAGTCGGTATTTGCTTCAAACTATCAAGAAATCAACCGTATTCTTGGTGAGCTTAAAGATTGCGGAATCCGCATAGCTATCGACGATTTCGGAACGGGATATTCCTCTCTTGCGAGGGAACGGGAGCTAAATGTCAACTGCCTTAAAATAGACAAATATTTTATTGATAAACTCTTGTCACTTAAGCCCGAAGAGGCTATTACAGGGGACATTATCTCAATGGCACACAAGTTTAACCACTGTGTCGTTGCAGAAGGGGTGGAGTATGAAAAGCAGAGACAGTATCTGAAGGATTTCGGGTGCGATAAGATACAGGGGTATCTAATCAGTAAACCCCTTGATGAAGAGGCGGCAATCGAAATGCTTAAAAGCAACAGCTGACTCAATTACATTAATGAGCCTTCATCAGAAACGGAATGATATATTCGGCGGAATTGGCTACAACATGCCCACAATTGGGAAGCAAACGAATTAAAGCTGATGGTATAAGGCCGGAGAGCCTTTGTGCCGACTTTTGGGCATCAATTATTGCATCATTTTCTCCGTCTATAAAGAAAACCGGCATGTTAAGCCTTTGCAATTGTTCATCAGCAAATACGGGAAGCTCCTGAATGGGGTCGTAGTTTTCAACAATCAGATTCATAAAATCCAGGACTTCCTTCGGGATGCTTTGTTCTCCAAAAATGGAAGTGCTCACAGGTACAGTTCCCTTCGGCTGCCGCGTTTGATCCGCATTAATAAGAAATTGCGGACGAATTTGGGCAAGGCCGGAGGATGATATCAGAATCAGCTTGGAAACGCGTTCCGGATAAGCTGTGGCAAATTTGAGAGCCATCCAGCCCCCCAGCGAGTTGCCGACTAAAAAGGCTCTTTCAAGGCCGAGGGCATCAAGGACATCCTTCATCCAGAGCGCAAAGATCTCGGGGAACCAGAACGCACTGTTGCTGCAGGAGCCGTGCAGAAGAATAATTGGTGGATTCGACTCATGGCCGGCCGTTAGCATAAATGTCTGTCCAAAGGTGGTTCCTACGTATCGCTGCCCGAAGGGGAACTGATCAAGCACGCGGTTATAATAAGCCCGAATCTTGTCTCGCCCTGCCTCAGTCTTGAATACGCTTTTCTTCATTTCAATCACTCCTTTTCATTATGTTCTGTCAGTGAAGCTATCGCGTCCATCATCACTGCCATAAAGCGGATGTCACCCCAAAGTGTAACACGAACCATATTATCACGCTCGATATATTGCGACTGCATGGACGATTGGCCGTATTCCGGAACAGGATCCATCGTCACCGTTACTCTCGACAAATGTGCTTAAATCATGGCCCGTGATGCGCCAGCCCTTGCCATCCTTTCCATTATTTACAACGGTCTCTTGATACTTAAGGAAAATACATGTTATCATAAATATAACAATAAATGCAAATTACTATATTTACGAATATAAAAGGAGTGCGAAAAATGAAAAGGATTATTTCTTTACTGATCCTGATATCCCTGCTGGCTTTAGGTACCGTCAGCGCTGATCCGGGAAGCCCATGGTCCAAATATGTAACCGCTGATAAGAATCTTTCCTTCCATTATCCCAGCGGCTGGAAAGTTAGTACTGATGGATCAATGGTGGCGGTTGAGAATACCGCGACTGAAGAAGAGCTGCTCATGACAATGATTCCTTTTGACCCGCTTAAAAGTCCGCAGGATTTGGCCAATGGATTTCTTGCTATGCTGAAGAAGGTTAGCCCAAATTTTCGGGCATTCAATTGGAGAAGCCAAACTGAATCAGCAGGCGTACAGGTAATCTTTGAACTTGCCGATACTAACAACGGCAAAGAATATTCCGGCCTGGGGATCGTTATTAAATCGAATCAGCAAGCCTTGTGGTTTTCATACCTTGCCCCGGCCTCCGGTTACTACCAGGTTCGCGGCGCCAATATACTGCAGGGATTTATCGGCTCTCTGTACTATGGTTCCGCTTCACAATCCCCGAACATTGACTATAGTGTCAAGAGAGCAGAAAAAATTGACCGTAACTCAGAGGCTTTTATGTTCGTACTGGAATTTGCACTGGGGGCTCCATTTACCCGGAGCCAGGAAAATGTGATTCTTGATGAGCTAAAGGGCAGTTGGCGGTTTATGTCGGAAGAGGAGCTTTAGCAATATGACCAATATCCGGTTCTTATGCAAAGTATTTTAAAAATGGGACAAAAGGATCTGGAGAAGCTGCGTGCTGAGCTTGAAAAGTCCGTTCGGGAATGGCTTGTTGAGACAGACCAGTCTGATCCGGCGGTAAAGATAATTAACAATCAGTTAAAGAGCCGAGGGCAGGTCGCGATTGAAGGCAATCCTCCGCTTACGGAAATGTCTCTGACTGCTTATAGTGAGATCATAGCCTATTCAAGATTGTTGCAGCAAAATCCTGTTGCAAAACCGGAACAGGTAACCCAGGAATCCGTGAATGAAATCAAGCAGCAAGTTATAAAAGTATGGAAATCCTTCTCAATCACGGACAGAAAGGACATAGCCACCACTCCGGGCTTGTGGGTATGCTTGAGAGTACAGATCCGGAACGGTTCACAGGAAGAACAGGATAGAGTCCGTGCCAATCTTAAAAAGCTGGCGGCTGAGACCAGCGGCATAGACACAACCAATAGCACTGATTCTAAAACGAACAGCGGTGCCGGTTCGGAGGCTGCAAAACCAATTAGTATGGGTGCTCACTGGAGTATGATGCAAATACAGCAGCAAACTTTTAATCACTATATGTGGAGCCAGGGATTCAACTATAATCCTACCTTCGGGAAAATGTGGTAGCTGATTTGGGACACAGGATGGAAAAGTTAGTTATTGGAATATTGGCACATGTTGATGCCGGCAAGACAACCTTATCAGAAAGCATGCTTTATGTAAGCGGAAGAATCGGAAAGCCGGGAAGGGTGGATAACAGGGACGCTTATTTAGACACCTATGAGCTTGAAAGGGCAAGAGGAATCACCATTTTCTCAAAGCAGGCCGTATTTGAAATTGGTGGGACTCAGATTTTTTTAATGGACACCCCGGGTCATGTTGATTTTTCGGCTGAAATGGAGAGAACACTTCAGATACTGGACTATGCCATTTTAGTGATAAACGGTGCGGATGGAGTACAGGGACATACCAGAACATTATGGAGGCTGCTTGATATTTACCAGATACCTGTTTTTATATTTGTCAATAAAATGGATCAGAATGGGGCTGATAAGGACAAGTTGATGGAAGGTATGAAGAAGCAGCTGAGTGATGGATGTATAGAATTTGGGCATATTGCGGCAGCTGAGTTTTACGAGCAGCTGGCCGTGTGTGATGATATAATATTGG
>Ga0208197_1003931_pt1 | contig 11401 bp, 7 predicted proteins | sample AD_JPNNA4_MetaG_FD_184444 | JGI IMG/M metagenome (GOLD analysis project Ga0208197, IMG submission 184444) | Active sludge microbial communities of municipal wastewater-treating anaerobic digesters from Japan - AD_JPNNA4_MetaG (SPAdes) (version 2) | ecosystem: Engineered > Bioreactor > Anaerobic >... | reverse complement strand
TCAACGTATCCCTTTTATGCAACCCTTCGGTAACATTTTATTTGAGGCAATTCGTTGTACATATTTTTTTATAATTTCTAAAAAAAATAAAGGAGCCTTCAGGAAATGCCCGTTTTTCCGGAAGCCTAATTTGAACCTTTAAATTTAAGGAGGAAAGCATGAAGAAATTTTGGTTGGTTTTGTTTTCGTTAGGGCTGATCATGGCCTTCAGTGCATCGGCTCTGGCGGTCGATGTCAAATTCAGCGGTTCCTATTATGCTGCCGGTATGTATCTGGATAAAACCACTTTTGTCAAAGACGGCTATTTCGCGACTCTGCCGGACTTTCAGAATCCAACGTATAGCGATGGCTCTCCCAGCACGGCCTTCTTTTATCAGAGACTGCGTTTGCAGACTGATTTTATTGTTTCACCGTCACTCAAGATGGTCACCCGTTTCGATGTCATGGAAAGAAGTTGGGGCGCCAAGAGATCGGATCCGGATGGACCAAACGACTTCCAATCAGCCCAGTCAAGAGCGGATAATGAAAACATTGCTTTCGACCTCGCCTATGTCGAATACACCTCTCCCATTGGTTTGTTTGCTGTCGGTTACATGGATGACGGCCCTTGGGGAACTATCTTCGGAGATACCTCCGTTCCGCAAGGGGGAATCCTCTGGGCCGCGCAGGCAAAGGGCTGGACGGTTGCCCTGCAAGCATTTAAACTCAATGATAACAGCTATACCAGAGCGTATGCTTCATCCGTTACGGACAACGATACGGACAAGTATGAGGCGGTAGTTTTTTATGAATGGAAGGGCGGTCAGGCCGGCCTTTTGGGTGTTTACTATCGAGAAGCCAGCTCCAGGCCTCAAACGTTCATGGGCGCTGACGTTGGCTTTACCGGAAATGTTTATGTTCTAGAACCTTACGCTATTATCCAGCTCGGTCCTGCTAAAATTCAGGCGGAAGTCAACTATGCCTGGGGCAAGATTAAGGCTGATGATGTCAATGATTTCACCCGAGGCCAGGATATAAAAGTGGATAATCTCGCCGCCTGGATTGATGCCAGTGTTGTTTTGAATCAAGTTTATTTTGGCGGAAGCGTTGCTTATGTTGCGGGCAACGATTGGAGCCATTTAAATGACTCGGGGAAAATGAAGAAAGTAACAGGCGGCTTCCTGACAGGTGGCATGGACTGGAATCCCACCCTGCTTTTATTTAACAATCAGCGCCATTACTGGGTCGGGACAATTTACGGTAATAACGTAACCAGTTCATACATGAATTACATCTCTCAGCAATATAATCTGAATGACACAGGGATGTACAATGCATGGTTCTTTCAGGGCAGAGCGGGTGTGAAACCCATCGACAAACTGGACATCATGGCTTCTCTCTCTTATGCGAAGGCCGACAACAGTACCCTGATGGGTGCTCCGGACGTCGTTTCTGACGAATATGGTACGGAAATTGATCTTACAGGAACTTACAAAATCACCGACAACCTGAGTTACATGCTGGGATTTGGTTATCTCTTCACGGGTGATTATTTCAAAGGTTTTGACAAAACCAGTGAAGTGCACGATGACTATATCATCCTGAATAAACTGACTCTTACTTTCTAACCACGTCTCTTTTGAATGCGAATCCCCGGGCCCGATAAAGAACCCGGGGATTTTTTTGTGAAACCGGATGGCCGGAAAGAAATTTATAAAGCGGGCGTCATCTGCGGACAGATACATATATTCAACCACCGCCACCTCATAATGCAATAATAAATCTATTGACTTTAATTTTTTTAAGAATATAATTTAACCTAAACAAATTAAGCATTTGACGAAAATCTTCATCAGATTTAATCATGGCACTGAACGCTTATTCTGAAGTTGTTCGTTCATCGTAAATGCCCGCGACATAATAAATTAGTCATCTTTCTCCTTCAATGACCATAAGAGATTTGACGTCATGAAAAAGCAAAACACCATTCAATCCGCCAATAAAAGAAAGACAGCCCAACGCAAACCATCATTGTCCGGGCAGGATAAAAATAAAAAGACCGCGACAAAAAGCCCTCCTTCCGTAAAACGCAAGGTCCAATCCCTTCGAAAAAACAACCCCGATATGTTCCGCGAGATTATTGAAAATTTGCTGGAAGGATATTTTGAAGTGGATCTTGCCGGCAATTATACTTATGCCAATGATGCGCTTTGCCGTATGTTTGGCTATACCCAAGATGAGATCATCGGGAATAATTACCGTCATTTCATGTCCAACGAAAGTGCCGGAAAAGCGTATCGCAGCTTTCATAACGTTTACCAGACGGGACAATTTGTCCGGGAAATAGACTGGCAGGCGAAAAAAAAAGACGGCTCGGTTATTCACGTTGAACTTTCCGTATCCTTATTGAACGATCCATCCGGCAAACCCATTGGCTTTAAAGGCATGATACGTGACATCACCGATCGCGTCATGAAAGAGGACGTCCTGAAGAAATCCGCCCGGGAATGGCAGACCACGTTTGACACGGTCAGCGACGCCATTTGCATGCTGGACATCAACCAGCGAATCGTCCGTTGCAACAGCATGATGAGCAGGATGTTCAGCGTTCCCAAGGAAGAAACCACAGGAAAATACTGCTGGGAAATCATTCACGGCACAACCGAACCTCCCCCAGACTGCCCGGTCCTGAAAGTCAAAAAATCGCTGCAAAAGGAAGCCATAGAACGCCGGAAAAACGGCATGTGGTACAATGTCATCGCCTATCCGATCTTGGATGATCAGGGCGGACTGACCGGATTTGTGCATATCGTCAAGGATATTTCCGAACGTAAAAAAGCCGAAGAAGCCCTGCGTTATACAGCAGAAAAGTTTGCCCTCGCCTTCAACCAAAGTCCCTCGCCCATGTGCATTAACAGCTTTCCCGAAGGACGCTATGTTGATGCCAACGATGCCTATCTTCACGCTCTGGGATGCAAACGCGAAGATCTCATCGGTCACACACCCGCGGATCTCGGTCTCTGGATTGATAAATCCGAACCCAGGGCTTTTTTAAAACAACTTTATAAAACGGGTGCGGCAAATAATTTCGAATTACGCGTCCGTGACCAGCACGGGAAAATACATTGGGGACTCCACTCAGCATTAATCATCAACATTTCCAATTCGCCTTTTATCCTCACACAAATCATGGACATTACCGACAGCAAGGAAGCGATAGAAAAATTAACACAGGCTCAAATTTTTAACGAAGAACTCATCAACAGTGTTCCCGGCATTCTTTATCTGTACGATCATACCGGCCATCTGGTGTGGTGGAACAAAATGCACGAAGCCTTAACCGGCTACTCCAGCGAAGAAATGAAAGGCATGTATATTCTGGACTGGTTCGGCGATCTGGAACCTGACCGCTCCAACATCAAGAAAGCCATGATCGAAGCGATGAAAACGGGAAGCAGCAACGTGGAAGCACGACTGCTCACAAAAGACGGGAGAACCATTCCCATGTTTTTCACGCCGAGAAAAATCAACATTGGCGGCAGCGACCATTATCTCGGAATCGGCGTCGATATCACGGAAATTAAGAGGACCAAGTCAGCCTTACAGGAAAAAGAAAAACGCCTGCGCGGCATCACCGAAAATTTGCCGGGAATGATTTATCAGTTTTATGTAAAAGATAACGGAGAATCAGGGGTAAGTTACGTCAGCCAACCTTCCCATCAGATTCAAGATGTCCTGTCCTTATCAGCATCAGAAAATCTGAATTCGTTGTTTTCCGATTTCTGCTCCCGCATTCATGAAGATGACCGGGAAAGATTTTTTGCATCCATCAAGGAATCCATTGAAACGTCATCCCGCTGGAATTTCGAGGGCCGGATATACGCGAAAAACGGGCAAATTGTCTGGTTTCAGGGACTGTCCGTACCGACCCGGCTTGAAGATCGGGTGGTTTTTGACGGAATTTTGCTCAACGTCACGGAGAGAAAGACAGCGGAAGAAAACTTACGCAAAGAGCAGGAACGCTTCCGAATCATCACGGAACAATCTTCCGATATCATTATCCTGGTCAGCCCCGAAGGCAAGATCATCTATGAGAATCTCGCCGTAGAAAAAATCCTGGGATACAATTTTCAAAGCAGGAAAGATCAAAACGCCTTTGAAAATATTCATCCTGATGATCAACCTTATTTCATAGATCTGTTCACGACTTTAATGCGAGGAGAAATCCCGGACGTTGAAAAGGCCGAAATACGCATTCGTGACATAAACGGAACGTGGCGTACGTTTGAAGCCATCGGAAATGTTTTGAAGAAAGACGGACGCATTGAAATGATGATCGCCAATTTACGCGACATTTCCGATCGGAAGGAGGCCGAAGAAAAATTACGCGTGCAGGAAGCAAAATTCAGGACCGTGGCGGAGCAGTCTTCAGATATCATCGTTCTTACGGATAAAAACGGCATTATTCTGTACGCGAATCCCGTCCTCGAACAACTTCTCGGATACAATCCTGCCGAACGAATTGGCTACAGCACATTCAAGAACATTTATGCAGACGATCTGAATACAATCATTAATTCTTTCAATCTATTGGTCAGCGACATCCATGCGCCTCCCCAGCGGACGGAAGCGCGTATCCGTCATGCTGATGGAACCCTGCGTGAATTTGAAATCATGGCAAGAAGTATTGTCAACCATAATACCATTGAGGCCGTCATTATTAATCTTCGCGATATCACCGAACGCAAACGCGTTGAACAATCCCTGCGCGAAAGCGAAGAGAAGTTCCGTACGCTTACAGAATCCACACCAACAGCCGTCATGCTTTATCAAAACAATAAATGGGTTTACGCGAATCCTGCCGCATCGGAAATTTCAGGATACAGCAACCGGGAGCTGCTGGAAATGAATTTCTGGGATTTTGTCCACCCTGAAGATAAAAAAGCGGTTATGGAACGCGGTCTGAAACGCCAGCGGGGCGAGGCCGTACCAAGCCGTTATGGCCTGAGAATTATTACCAAAAACGGTACCATCAAGTGGCTTTATCTTTCAGGTGCGACAACAAACATCGGGGGAAGTCTTGCCGTAATTATTTCGGTTATTGATATTACCGAACAAAAGCATGCGGAGGACGCCCTGGTGGAACGGGACACCCGATTTAAAAAACTGTCCGCGCATGTTCCCGGAATGCTATATAATTTTTTAGGAAGGACGGACGGAACGTATTGTTTTCCTTTTGCGACCGACTCCATCCGTCAACTGTTTGGCTGTTCACCCGAGGATGTCCGTCATGATTTTGCTCCGGTAGAAAAGGTCATTTACAAAGACGACCTCAAAAAGCTTTATCGATCTTTCATCGTCACGGGAAAAAACATGACCCCTTGGGAACTGGAATTCCGTGTTCAACTTCCCGGACAGCCTGTAAAATGGCTTTTTGGTCATTCCACTCCGGAGCGACTGCCGGACGGAAGTATTCTTTCCCATGGCTATATCACGGATATTACCGAACGTAAAAAAGCCGAAGAAAAGATCATCAGACTCAATGAAACACTCGAAGAAAAAGTGAAAGAACGCACCGCCGAGTTGGAAGCCTTTTCTTATTCCGTGTCTCACGATCTTCGCGCGCCCCTGAGAACCATTGACGGCTTTGGACAGGCCCTTTTGGAGGAATATGACGATAAACTTGACGAGCAGGGCAAATCCTATTTGAAAAGAATAACCCGTGCCACCAATAAAATGGCAGACCTGATTGAGGATATGCTGAAATTATCCAGAATATCCCGTTCGGAAATGGACATCGTACCGGTCAATCTCTCCCAGATCGCCAGAGCGGTTGCCGATGAATTGCAGAGCGCGCATCAAGACCGCCTTATCAACATTACCATTACCGATAATCTCGTGGATTCGGCAGATCCGAGATTAATGCGTATTGTTCTGGAAAATTTAATAGGAAATGCGTGGAAATTTACCGGGAAAAAAGAAAAAGCCGAAATTGAATTTTCGGCAAGAACCGAAGGAAATCAAAAGGTGTATTATGTTCGCGATAACGGAGCGGGCTTCAACATGGAAAATTCAAAAAAATTGTTCGCGCCTTTTCAAAGATTTCACTCAGCGGAAGAGTTTTCCGGTACTGGAATCGGTCTGGCGCTCATACAGCGTATCATAATCCGCCACGGCGGCCGTGTCTGGGCTCAATCGCATTTAGACCGGGGAACCACGATTTATTTTACTTTACATGATTGAGCAATGGTCACATAACTTGCTGCGGATGAATGATGAATGAAGCTTCCACTTTATCCATTTTTATCGAGGCTGTAACATGAATAATGCCCTTCACGTTCTCATCGTTGATGATTCCGAAGATGACGCCATGCTTCTCGTCAGAAAGTTAAAAAACGCTGGTTATCAGGTGTTTTCAAAGCGGATTGATACGCCTCAGGCCATGAAGGATGCTTTGGAACAGCAGACATGGGATGTCATTCTCTGTGATTATAATATGCCCAGATTCAGCGCGCCGGCCGCCCTGCAACTGATGCAGGAAAAGGATTTGGATATTCCCTTTATAATCGTCTCCGGAACCATCGGAGAAGAAACAGCCGTCAGCGCAATGAAATCGGGCGCTCACGATTACCTGATGAAGGATAAACTTGCCAAACTGACCGTCTCCATTGAAAAAGAGATACACGACGCGAAAATCAGGCGCGACAAGAGAAACGCGGAAAATATGCTGAAAAGAAGCGAGGAAAATTTTCATCATTCCATGGATGAGTCTCCTTTGGGAGTGGTCATTGTGGATGAAAATGCCGGGATTATTTACGCCAACAGAGAGTTTTTAAATTTATTCGGTTACGATAATTTCGAAGAACTAAAAGCCACTCCTCCCTGTCAAAGATATACGCCGGAATCCTTTGCCGAATATCAAATCAGAAACAAGATGTTAAAAGATGATTCATTCTTTCCGGCCAGATACGAAACGGATATTGTCCGCAAAGACGGGAGCATCCGCAACATCGAAGTGTTCCTTAAAAAAGTTTTGTGGAACGGCCAAATGAGAATACAGGCCCTGTATGCGGACATCACCAAAAGCAAGCAGGCTGAAAAAGATCTCAAAAACAGCGAGGAGCGGTACCGTCTCGTTGTTGAAAACTCTCACGAGTCGATTCTGATTATACAGGATAAAAAAGTCGTTTTTGCCAATAAAGCCGTCATCAGCAATCTCGGTTATCCTCTGGACGTTTTAACATCCGGCGAGTTTATTCAATTTATTCATCCCGATGATCAGTTCATGGTCCTGGATTTTAACAAGAGGAGACTGAGCGGTGAAAACGTTCCTTCCGATTATACGTTCAGAGTTTTGCACCGCGATGGAAGAATCCTCTGGGTGGAAATGAATGTCACGCTTGTGGAATGGGAGAACAAACCCGCCACGCTTGTTTTTTTCAAGGATGTAACCGAAAGCAAACTGTTGGAGGAAGAACGCGCTGAACATTATAACCGTATGAGAGCGACCCTGGACGCAACTATACACTCTATTGCCAACATTGTCGAGGTGCGAGATCCTTACACCACCGGTCATCAGAGGCGCGTCGCCCAGATTGCCCGGGCGATTGCTTCCGTGATGGGATTAAGCAGTGAACAAAATGAATTTATCGGTATGGCCGCAACCATCCATGACATCGGGAAATTATCGATACCGGCAGAAATTCTGACCAAACCGACGAGACTGAGCGACCTGGAATATGAGTTAATCAAGACCCATTCCCAGGCGGGATATAACATTGTGAAAGATATTGAATTTCCCTGGCCTGTCGCCACCGTCATTTTGCAGCACCATGAACGGATTAACGGAACAGGTTATCCTTTGAATCTCAAAGGGGAGGAAATTTTGCCGGAGTCCAAAATAGTTTCTGTTGCCGATGTGGTGGAAGCGATTTCCTCTGACCGCCCTTACCGAGCGAAATTGGGCATTGAAGCTGCTTTGGAAGAAATCACCAGAAACCGGGGCATTCTTTTCGACGAAGAGGTTGTCGATGCCTGCCTGAAATTATTCAGGGATAAATGTTTTGTTTTAAGTTAATCTAAATCATGATCCCGGCGGAGTCAATCCGCAAAACGGTTTTCCCCGTGTGAAACTTCTCCGACACCTGATTGAGGATGCAAAGCCTGGGATTATGAATGCCTGCTGATGTTTTCCTCCAAAAGGTGGAAGATTTTCTTGACTTAAAAGACTGTTCATTACATATTCAGGAAAAATCAATCCATAAAATCTATTTGCGGAGGGAGAGGGCAATGAAAAAATATTTTATAATACTGGTGGCAATTGGTATTTTAGCGATGACTTCCTGCAGTGGCGGGGGCGGAGGCAGCAGCAGTCATAGTGATAACAACGACAACCCGCCCTCTCCATCTTCAGTCAATGCAAACGGTACCTGGAAGGGCTCCTATAACTCAACGGCTTCCGGCCCATTAACAAACGAACTAAACATCCAACAAAACGGCAACAAACTGACGGGTACGTTTTTTTCATCCGATGGCAGCGCCGGTACGCTGGAAGGTACTCTTGCCGCCAATACCGCCAGTTTTACGATAACCATTCTCAATCCGGACTGCCAGGGCAGTTTTAATGGCACCGGAACATTTGACAATCAATCCGATCCTGAAACAGTCAGTTTCCAATTTGACGATTCCACAGCCTGTGGCGGTGATGAAAACGGTACCGTCATCATGGCAAAACAACCCTCCTCTTCTGAAAATGTAGCCGGTACCTGGTATGGCTTTTTTACCGGGCTGGGGTATATGACACTCGACCTCCAACAAAATGGTAAGACAGTCACCGGCACCGGTTCCGCGAACATTGGCGCCAAGGGAACGCTCGCCGGTTCTGTCGGCGACAACAAAACCGGCAGTGCTGTATTGACCATTGTAGAACCGCCATACTGCAACGGCACCTTTGACGTCTTTTCCTATCTTAACACGCTCACGGAACCGCAGACGATGATTCTGCAATACGATGGCAGAACGGCCTGTACAGGTGAAGTAAGCGGTACCGGCATTTTGGAAAAACAATAGTCATGAACGCCACAGCAGCAGAAACACGGACCAGACATAACATCTTTCGCGTCTTGCGTTTTGCCTGCCTGCCGTTCGTCTGTACCGAAAATGACGTCATTTTCAGAATGAATCATCATGGGGATATTCTCTGTTGATGTCAAAAAAATACACGGGGCTGATCATTGCACTTTTAACACTTGCCTGTTGTGTCACGTTCGGCCGGATAGCGGGCAATGAATTTATTTGTTTTGATGACGGTCGTTACATCATCGGCAACCAACATGTTCAATCCGGGTTCAATCCGGAAAATGTCCGATGGACCTTGACGGCGGTTGTATCCGGCAACTGGCATCCGTTGACGATGCTTTCACATATGCTGGACTGGGCGCTGTTCGGAGCACATCCCGCCGGCCATCATATCGTCAGTTTGATATTTCATATTGGCGCTGTTGTTTTTTTATTTCTGTTTCTCAAGAAAACTACCGGCAATCCCTGGACGTCAGGTTTTGCCGCCGCTATTTTCGCCTTACATCCCCTGCGGGTCGAATCCGTAGCTTGGGCTGCTGAACGAAAAGATGTGTTGAGCATGTTTTTCGGCATGGCCTGCCTTTATGCCTATGCTTTCTACGCTGAAAACTCCAAACCCTCCCGATATATGCTTTGTTTGATCTTGTTTGCCTTGAGTTTGATGAGCAAACCCATGCTGGTCACGCTGCCTTTTGTTTTACTGCTGATTGATTACTGGCCCCTGGGGCGTTGGCAGTCAGCACCTTTTGCCAACCGCTCTCTGATCCGGGAAAAGATCCCTTTTATTATTTTATCGATCATTTCGATCATCCTGACTCTGTGGGCGCAGAATAAAGGCGGATTGGTGATTCCCATGGAAAACATACCGTTTTCCGTGCGCGCGTTGAACGCGATCATTTCCTATGTTGCTTATCTCGGCAAATTTTTCTGGCCCTCAAATCTGGCCATTCATTATCCTTACGAGTTCCCCTTTCCTTTATGGCAGCTCTTACTCTCCCTTTTGATTCTGACAGGAATTTCCGTTACCGTTATTTACCAGATAAAAAAAATGCCTTTTTTATTCGTAGGATGGTACTGGTATCTGGGAACGTTGATTCCTGTCCTGGGTCTGATACAGGTTGCCTCACAGGCAATGGCCGACCGCTACACGTATTTGCCGTCGATCGGCATCGCTGTCATGCTGTCATGGGGAGTTAAGTTTTTCTTAGTAAAGAATGAAAGCCGTAAAAAAGTTTTGGTCCCGTCAGCCATAGCCGTATTATTCATTCTGTCCATCATAACCTGGAAACAATGCGGCTACTGGAAAAACAGCATCACGCTTTTTCAACACGCTCTGCAGGTCACCAATGATAATTACATGGCCCATGGCGGCCTGGCCATTGCCCTGTTAAATGAAAACAAACCCCTGGAGGCTATTGAACATTTAAATCAGGCGCTCCGGATAAAACCCCTTTACCAGTTCTACCGCATGCGGGCAATTGCTCACGAAAGCCTGGGACATGATCAACAATCCATAGAAGATTACAGCAGCGCCATCCGTCTGAAACCATATCATGCGGAAGACTATTTCAACAGGGGGCTTGCTTATGTTAACCTGCGCCAATATCAGCCGGCGCTGGAAGACTTCAATCAGGCCATTCAATTAAAACAGGATCATGCCGACGCCTACAACAATCGCGGTTATATCTATCTTGTTCAAGGTCAAAAACAACCCGGATGTGCTGATGCGCAAACAGCCTGCGCCATGGGAAACTGTAAAACACTGAAATGGGCCACGGATCAAAATTACTGCCACTGAATGATCGTGGGCTTCGTTTTTCCAAGACGTTATACAGAAAAGAACCGGTATCCATCACTCTGATTGTACATTCCTGCTTATCGGCCAGAGGTGCTTTGTATTTTTCATCTTATACAGATTTTCATTACACCGTGCTAGGATAAATGACCTATGAAAAAAGTTTTCTTCACGGCAAAGGAACCCTGTCCGGAAATCTTCCCAAGAATCTTCTTGACACATAAAAACGTGCTTAATATACTCTGTTCTACAGAGATACTCCTATCCATCATCAAGCATCATTCAACGTGTCTGTTTTTTGTTTCACGCTGGTCGTAAAAGCAGAGTCGTTTATTGGTATTTTTTTAACAAATCTTAGATGACATGCAGGCATTGTTAATCGTTAAGCCGTTTTCAGACAATCAATTTATTTAAAACAAGGCGAAAGGAGGGAAACAATGAAAATAAAGTATCTGGTATTATTGTTTGCAATGTTGCTTTTGTCGATGTCAGCTTGCAGTGGAGGAGGAGGCGATGGCGGATCAGACCATGATGATGCACCGCCAGACT
>Ga0208197_1003922_pt1 | contig 11419 bp, 12 predicted proteins | sample AD_JPNNA4_MetaG_FD_184444 | JGI IMG/M metagenome (GOLD analysis project Ga0208197, IMG submission 184444) | Active sludge microbial communities of municipal wastewater-treating anaerobic digesters from Japan - AD_JPNNA4_MetaG (SPAdes) (version 2) | ecosystem: Engineered > Bioreactor > Anaerobic... | reverse complement strand
CATCAAAGCCAGAAATGACCTTTCCAAAAATCGTGTAACTGCCAGAGAGTTGCGTGGCAGGGACGTAAGTGATAAAGAACTGGCTGCCGTTGGTATCCGGACCGGCGTTAGCCATGCCCACCATATACGCCTCATCAAAGTTCAGCGTGTCGCTAATTTCATTGCGATATTCAAAGCCCGGTCCAGATATCCCTGTACCGCTGGGGTCACCCGCCTGGGCGACGAAGTCATGCGCCACACGATGGAAAGTGATTCCATCATAGAAGCCTGCGCGTGCTAAAAATACAAAGGCATTTACCGTCAGGGGGGCTTCTTTCGGGTAGAGCTCCACGACGATATCTCCCTTTTCAGTCTTGATAGTTGCAGTGTATTCTTTGTTCTGGTCAATCACCCATGGTGGGCATTCGGTATAGAGCCCTTGCTTTTCGTACTTGAGCACCTCAATGACCATGCCCAAAGTACTAGCGCTCCAATCGTAAGACCAAGGCCTGCCGTTGAGCAGGATGGTGGGGGTAGCGCTAAGCCCAATCGTATTGGTGCCGTACTCCAGCGCTTCTTGGATCTTATTGACAATTGCCTCACTGGTTAGGTCAGTCATGAATTGCTCGGTATCCAACCCCAAGGTTGTAGCTTCATTTTCCAACCAGGCGGTAAATTCTTCGGTTGAAAGAGAGGACCAGCTGCTCTGCTGGGAGAAGAGTGCATCGTACATCTCCCAAAATTTTCCTTGCAGACCAGCTGCTTCAGCTGCTTGTGCAGCCAATGTAGCATTGGGATGCAAGCTCTCCAGCGGGAAGTGACGGAATACCAAACGCACATCTTCCGGGTAGGTCTCCATGAGTTTATTCAGCTCACTATAAAAGGCGCCACAAGCTGGGCATTGAAAATCACTATATTCCAAGACAGTCAGCAGTGCATCTTCCGGTCCTTTGCTCCAATCATCTTCCGTAATAGCCGGAAAGACTGAGAGCATAGCTTCTTGCTCCTCGGTCAGTTCGGGGAAAAAGCCTTGTGAAATCGTGCAAATCATCTTACCCTCGTCATCCGATAGACGCGTATCTGCGGTTGGCGCTGTGGTAGGTTCTGTAGCGGCATCCGTTGCGGTCTCTGTAGGTGCGACGGTCTCCGTGGGTGTGGCTGTAGCCGGTGGCGTAATTGTCTTGGCAGTGCAAGCGCTTACTCCCAGTACCACAACGAATAAGATTACTATCAACTTAAATGGTTTTTTCATAATGTCCTTTCAATGAACTTCCAGCTATGTGTGTAGGGAGCTAAGGAAGTTAATCGTTGATTTTCTCCTGTAAAAACTGCATCACTGCTTGGCGCAGGGCTATTTGAACCGCTTCTTTGGGCTGCATGGCGTCTATCACGCGCCAGCGCTCGGGTTCTTGCCGGCAAAGTTCATGGTATCCTTCGCGAACCCGCTGATGAAAGGCAAGCTCATAAGCATCCAAGCGGTTCCACTCGTCTTCTTTGCGCTTACGCTGCAAACCAATCTCCACATCCACATCTAACAGTAAGGTTAGATCTGGCTTGAGGTTATCCGTGGCAAAAGCTAACATCGCGCGTAGATTAGCTAAGTCAATACCGTGCCCATAACCCTGATACGCCAGCGTGGAGTCACCGAAGCGGTCAGAAAGCACCAATTTACCTTCACGCAATGCCGGCTTGATCATTTGTTCCACCAGCTGGGCGCGTGAGGCTAAAAAGAGCAAAATCTCGGTGCGCGGATGCAGCTCTTGGTTATCGAGCCGCATTAAAATCTGGCGGATTTGGTCGCCAATGGGCGTGCCGCCAGGCTCACGCGTGGTGAGCACGTCCCAGCCCTGCCCGCGTAAAAATTCCGCCAAATCCGGGAGTTGGCTAGACTTTCCGCTGCCTTCTGGTCCTTCCAGAGTGATAAACATGCTCAATCCCTAAAGATGCGTACAAAACGGTTAGGCTCTGTGCCAAAAGACTGGGATACCAAGCTGGCTTTTTGAGCTAATTGATGCTGCTCTCGGCGGACGTTAGCGGAAGCGGGGCGTAAATCGACATACTTTTCACCTGCCAACACCATCTGTATGGCGTCTTCGGCTTGTTCCAAGGCTTCGCTATGCTCGCTTATCATATTATGCGGTGCTGGCACCATAAAAACGTTTGCTAAGAACTGTTCGATCTGGTTCACCGAGTTGGACTTAATCACAAAGACTGGAATGCTCATTTCTTCTGCTTGGATCACGGGTTGTAGCCGCTCGCGATAGTAGCGCCTCTGAGTGACAAATGTATCCGCTTCTTCTAAGTTCCGAACTAAACGAGCAGGCACACCCATGTTTTTTATCACCTGCAGCAAGCGGTTGCGTGCTACGCCAAAGGCATAAATATTCTTCACTTCCTGAGCATGGGCTGGCACATGTGTTTCAAAATCAGCCTCAGAGGATTCTGCAAGCGTTGCCTTCCGAGTGGATGTAGTCCCGCTCATACCCCGCTGAAAGGGAGTCTTCTCCATGCCATTTCCGCGTCTGAGCGACTGATTTACGGTAGGGGCTTGGCGCACCTCAGCACGCTGAATACGAATCTTGCCTTCTTCATCCCAAGAGCGTTCTTCTGGGGGTGTGGGGTAACCACGCAACAAAGCATCTACTGCCGCAGCAACATCTGTATAAACACATAAGTGCTGCCGGCTTTGGATCTCCACTAAAACAGTAAAAGTTGGTGGTGCCCGCCGTTCGAGCACCGTTTTCTGGGTTCCGCGCCGCCGGGCTTCATCGTCTGAAAGCGTAACCGATTCAATCCCGCCCACGAGGTCTGAAAGCGTGGGGTTAAGCAGCAGATTCTCTAACGCATTGCCATGCGCTGTGCCAATCAGCTGCACGCCTCGCTCAGCAATAGTGCGCGCTGCCTGTGCTTCCAGCTCCCGTCCAATTTCGTCAATGACGATCACTTCAGGGTTGTGGTTTTCTACCGCTTCGATCATCACTTCATGTTGCAAAGAAGGTTTTGGCACCTGCATGCGCCGTGCACGGCCGACAGCTGGATGCGGAACGTCACCATCTCCGCCAATTTCGTTGGAGGTATCCACGATTATGACGCGTTTGGTCTCCGCCAAAATGCGTGCGGCTTCCCGCAGCATAGTGGTTTTACCCACGCCAGGCTTTCCGAGGAGTAAGATGCTCTCCCCTGAGTTGATCAAGTCCGCAATGATTTCAATAGTGCCATACACCGCCCTGCCCACACGGCAGGTGAGGCCGACAATTTCCCCGCGCCTATTACGGATAGCAGAAATACGATGCAGCGTACGCTCTAGGCCTGCACGGTTATCAGCATCAAAGCTGCCAATGCGCTCGGTGACGTAATCCAAATCGTATTGGGTCACATCCCGTGGGAGCAACGCTATTTCACTATCGATAAAGCGCGCTGCTGGCTTCCTGCCTAAGTCTAAGATAATCTCGAGTAGATTATCGAAATTATCCTCAGCTTGTACGGATTGGGCAATATCTGGCGGCAAGATTGAGAGCATTGCATCCAGATCATCGGTAATTTTTTGTTGTTTGCTTGTCATCTTCTTGCTTATTACTTCTCCCCTCATGGAAGGCTAAGCAACCCAACCATGAGTCTAACTAAATTCTATCTTATTTTCTCATTCCATTCGACGAAGGACGCTGATTGTATATCAACTTCATAACTTAAGCATAAACCTTTGTGTAAGCTCTGTAAAACTTCGTATCATCACTGTAAGAGTACATTTATCAATGCAATGAGATTAGTGTTCTTTGCTGCTGGTTTGAATCAACGGCACGCTGGATTCAGACTGATTGCCGTTGAACGCAGGCTGGGTTGCCCCTTGAGGCACTTCCTCCTGCAAAACTAAGTAGCGCACAAGTAGCTCTATCTCCTTAATATCCGCAGCGGGAAGCTCCGCAGCCATCCCTTCCAGCCAAGGCTGATAAGCACGCAAGCTCAGGTAAACCGGACGGCGCAGCGCATCGCCTAGCCCAAGCAGTAAATCGATCAAAATTTGGGGGTCATGCGCTTGGGGTGCCAGCATAGGTTGCACCCATATGCCATGTGGACCGTAGGCGACGTCAGCATATCCTAAAAGTCCTCCGGCTTTATCGTAGAGCACCCTGCCGATTGCCGCTTGCCGGGTCGGTGCTTCGATCATCTGAAAGAGCTTGGGCACAACTGCACGATGCAAAGCTACCATTGCTTTTATGTCATTATTCGTCCAAGGGCGCCACTTGAAAGTCATATCAACTTTATTTTCAGGAAGCTTATTAAAGCGTAAAAGCTTTTGGCGGGACCAAACGGTGAAATCAGCTCGGCGGAATGCTGGCAATAATTCCGTCTCTTCGGCTAAATCTGCAAGCAAATAACGCACGCCCCATTTGCCATTCACTTGAATGAGATGCTCCAAAAGCGCAGTTACATGGGCATCCTCGCAGTGAGGAGTGGGAGCAATGTACGCTATTTGACCATAGGCTTTACCCATCTGATGTAAAACCTGCCCATAGCAGCGGGGTAAGCTATCCTCGATCGATACGCCGGTGTAGCTATTGAGCGCTGGGCCAATGGTGCTCACTAAGTTGGTAAGAGATAGCGGCTTTCCATATATAGCCAGCCTGAGGCTGTCCAGGCTTACAGCTCGCGGTACAGACTGGATAAAAGCTGGGTAATCGGGAAAACTTAATTTGCGGGCTGTGATCTCAGTAACTCCAAGAAATAGCGGTGAAAGCGTAAATCCGGCGTCAGTTCCGGGTGGAAAGAGGTGGCTAGAAGTTTTCCTTGCCGGGCTGCAACAACGCGACCGTCGGGCAAGGTTAAAAGTACTTCTGCACGACCATTAACGGTTTGAATGATCGGTGCACGGATAAACACCGCATGATAGGGCGGCTCAGGTGGCTGCAGAAAGGGCGCCTCGAGGTCCATCTCAAAGGAATCGATTTGCCTGCCAAAAGCATTGCGCGCGATGCGAATGTCCATAATCTTGAGCAGAACTTGCTCGCGCCCCACATCTTGTGCCATCAAGATCGCACCGGCACAGGTGCCCCAGATCCCACGCGTCTGCGCGAAGGCACGCAGCGGCTCGATAAACCCATAGGCGTCCATCAGCTTGCCAATCGTCGTTGATTCACCGCCTGGAATGATGAGCCCATCTAGGTCTTCTAGCTGCTCAGGTAAGCGTATTTCTATCGCCTCTGCACCAAGCTGGGTGAGGCTATGGCAATGTTCTGCAAAGTCGCCCTGCAGAGCAAGCACGCCAACTTTCATAGGCTCCGCTAAAGATTACCAACCGCGTCCAGCCAATAAATCCTGCTCAGGAATATTGGAAACTTGGCGCCCTACCATGGGCTCGCCTAAGTTGCGGCTGATCTCTGCGAGTAACTTGGGTTCGTTATAATGCGTGGTCGCTTTGACGATAGCAGCCGCGCGTTTGGCTGGGTCGCCGGATTTAAAGATTCCCGAGCCGACAAAAACGCCATCTACACCCAATTGCATCATTAAAGCTGCATCGGCTGGGGTCGCGATGCCACCCGCAGCAAAATTAACCACCGGAAGCCTGCCAAGCTCGCGCACTTCTAAGCACAGCTCATAAGGCGCGCCAATGTTCTTGGCAAATGCCATCACTTCTTCTTCGGGCATAGCCTGCAGTATGCGAATCTCGCTAAAAACCTGGCGGGCATGCCGCACGGCTTCCACCACATCTCCTGTGCCGGCTTCGCCTTTGGTGCGGATCATTGCAGCACCTTCGCCAATGCGGCGCAGAGCTTCGCCTAAATTGCGGCAACCACACACAAACGGCACCTTGAAGGTATGTTTGTAGATATGATTAGCTTCATCTGCTGGGGTCAAGACCTCGGATTCGTCGATGTAGTCCACGCCCAAAGCTTCCAATATCTGTGCTTCAACGAAATGCCCAATGCGGCACTTAGCCATGACGGGAATGCTAACTGTCTCCATAATTTTAAGGATTAGTTCAGGGTCACTCATGCGGGCTACACCGCCACTGGCACGGATATCCGCTGGGACCCGTTCGAGCGCCATCACCGCCACAGCTCCGGCATCTTCCGCAATGCGCGCATGCTCAGGCGTCACCACATCCATAATGACACCGCCTTTTAACATTTGTGCTAACCCCTTTTTCACAGCAAAACTGGATACTTGCTGCTCCATGCAACCTCCAAACACTTAAATATTCTCACTTGCATTGTACCACTGCTCCAGCGTTAAGGAGCCTTATGCACGTTCCACCAAGGCAGCCACGAGTTCACGGTTAAAATCGGGAATATCCGCAACCACCCGCCCCCAAACTAAATTACCTTCGCGAAAGGCAGGCTTATCCTCCCAGATAGCACCGGCGTTCTCTAGGTCATCTTTAATCCCCAGTGATCCAATGGCGTGCTTTCCGCGCACAATACCAGCAGAGATGGCAACGAGCCCGCCATGGCAGATGATACCAATAATTTTTTCTTGCGCGTTCACCTTAGCTACCAGGTCCTTCACTTCAGCATAACGGCGCAGCTTATCTGGAGCCCAGCCGCCGGGAAGTACCAGCGCAAAGAGCTCGTCAGCTTTCAGGTCCTTGATCAAGGTATCCGGGGTAATCACCAAGCCGTTTTTGCCATGCAAGGGTTTCAGGTCCAAGCCGGCGGTCAGTACCTCAGCGCCTTCTTCTTGCAAGCGCATGGCTACCACGTGATATTCCAGGTCTTCCACACCTTCGGCGACTAAAAATGCAATTTTCTTTCCAGTTAGTTTCATGTTAAGACTCCTTTTTTGTGTATATATTGAGTTTACCAATTTGATATGTAAATTTCCACTTCGATTAAAAGGTCGAGGCTGACCGCGTGGTCAGCCTCTTGTAAAACTGTGTTTTGACTGGTCTTATCTAAAGATAATGGGCAGGTAGATGCGCGGCAGCGGGATCACATTGAGTGTGACCGTCGCTTCGTTGGAGTCCAGCAACCTGTCGATACATTCAAACTCTATGATAGGGTACAGAATTCAGAGATACTTTTCCATCAAGTGAAAGCTCCTCCTGTGTAGCGGGCAGGGACCAAGCAGCTCCAATGCTGCCCGATGCTTCGCCGTACCGTACCCCTTATTCTGTGCAAAACCATAACCTGGGAAATGTACTTCCTCCTCTCGCATGCGGGCATCCCGAGCGGTTTTAGCCAAGATCGAGGCACAGGCTATCGAAAGCGAACGCTGGTCGCCTTTCACCAGAGCTGTTTGTGCCAGCTCCACCTCAGGCAAACGGAAATAATCCAGCAGGAGGTGCTCGGCCGGCGTCCGTAAGCCCTCAAGCGCTCGGCAGAAGGCTAAGCGGGTGGCTGGGGCAATCCCGAGCTGGTCAACCTCGGCTGCCTCTGCCCAACCCACACTCCAAGCGAGCGCCCGGGATTGAATGATGGGAGCCAGGCGTTCACGCTGCTGGGGAGTGAGCTGCTTGGAATCGCGTACCCCCTCCAGGTCTTGTGCTATTCCATCGCTATGCGGCGGGAGGATCACACCAGCGGCATATACCGGCCCTGCCAGAGCTCCACGCCCAGCCTCGTCCAACCCCGCCACACACAGGATGCCCTGGTGCCATAGCGCCTGCTCGAAGGTTAAATCCGGCGCTGGTGGAAGTGAGGTTAGGTCAAACTTGACCCGCACGATAAACTCCCCGGCGGGCTTGGTGCCGAATATAAAGCAGGTCGCGCGCCATCAACAAAGAATCACGCAGCACATCCACGCGGCTGCCCTCAGCATACACCCAAGTAATCGGCACTTCCTGGACTTTCAAGCCGAGTTCCCGAGCAATCACCAAGATTTCCACGTCAAAGCTCCAGCCTTCTAAGGTTTGCTTGGGGAAGACTGCCTCGGCAGCCGCAGCTGTAAAGCACTTAAACCCGCATTGGGTATCCTGCACGCTGGGTAATACGAGCCAGCGCACCAGGGTGTTGAACACCCGCCCAACCAGGTGGCGTTGATAAGGTTCCCCGATACGCTGGGCACCAGGCGCTTCGCGCGAGCCAATGGCGATATCTGCGCCAGCTTCTAAGTAAGGAAAAAAACGGTTGATTTCCTCGATAGGCATAGAAAAATCCGTATCCGCCATAAAGCGGTAAGCACCGTGCGCTGCCAGCATCCCCTCGCGGACAGCGTTGCCTTTGCCCGGCTGCTGCAAGCACAGCAGGCGTAGCTGCGGCAAGCGCAGCTGCCAGTTGCGGGCAATCTCCACGGTTGCATCGCTGCTGGCGTTTTCTACTAGAATCACTTCTACGGAATAATCTTGCTGCCTGATGAAGCCTTCCACCTTCTGCAAGGCTTCTTCGAGGCGGTTTGCTTCGTTATGCGCAGGGATGATGAGGGAGAGAAATGGTGTTTCCACAGCTTTAAGTTAACACTGGTCGGGGTGGGCGGACTTGAACCGCCGACCTCTGCGTCCCAAACGCAGCGCGCTAGCCGACTGCGCTACACCCCGGCAATAAAAAGTATATCCTGAAGCCTGCCTAAACGTCAAGCAAAGGGATTGTGATAGGACGCCATAGCTTATGGAACAACCACAGAGATTGAAGAAACTATACCATTTTGCATACGAAACAAGCCTTGTTCTAACGCATAAACACCATCCGGGCATAATGAAGTGCTTCCTGCTGTAGCAATGATTTGCATAATATAGTTTTGATCCGATAGATTATTCGTATCCACAGGTCCAAGCAGACAGTTTTGAGAAACCGCGAATTTTTCCTTATCTTGAACCAGTAAATGAATGGCATCGGCGTTAGCAACTATCCGCGGAATTTTTAATCGGTCAAAATCTGGAGAATAGACGGGTTGCAGGTACTTTGCACGAACAGCATAATCAACATCCATTATCCCTAATAATGGTTTTCCATTCGTTGAGACATAATTTTGCAATGCCCTCATGACTTCAGGATTAGTCGGCCAGTCTCCATAAGGGATGGAGATGATATTATCTAAATCATCTGCTAAGTTTTCCTTTCCAATCCGAGCGAGAAATTCACTCAAAGATTTTTCGTTTTCCTCAGCTTGATACTTGAATTCTCTTGTGTTCTTTATGAGAGAAAGCATAGGATGGGTAAAGAGATGGTTATAGGGTAAAGCCTGATGTTCAATGCACCAGGCGATAACATTTGCAAGACTATCTTCCCAACCAGGACCTTTTTGCCACCAATCACCGACTTTGACATTACCGTAGTGTTTATCTCCCAGATTGTAAAAGAGTGATAAGTCAAATCTAAAATCTGGATGGTCTTGATAGAACTGCCATAAGATTCCGATGCCAGAGTTTTGCGTTGGTGTGCCATCTTCATTAAGCGAAATCTGATCTGCGAAAAAGAGATCATCAATAGTGATGATGAGAGGCCTTCTACCAGCAGGCATACGCATATCCCCCTTCAACCAGCGTTCTAAAGAAACGAGCGTATAACCCGCATCGTAAAGCGACTGTATGGAATTTTTAAAATCACTCAGGCGAATCTTTGTATTTGTTGAGGAACTGTGAAAATCCTGATAGAAGCGATGATAAACCAAGATAGGTACCTGTGGGTCTGAAGTCCAGACGGTTGCGTCGATAAAGACGGGTTTTGGAGTCTCGGTTGGAGTGAGTGTAATCGTCGGAATCGCAGTTTGCGTAGGAGTTGGTGGTGGAGTCGGAGTAATGGTGGGTAAATTGATGGGTTTGTGAGAAGGCGTGACCTGTGAAGGTGATAAGCTTGGTGTACAGCTGTATAAGGTAAGAATTACTAAGATTAAAAATACTTTTTGTCTTCTCATAACATTTTCATGCTGCATTATGGAACTAAGGCTCTATTGATAATCTTTGGTCGCAGATTTCGCGGTAGCCGCAGCCTCGGCAGCGGCTGGCTTCGGTATGCGAACGCGCGGGTGCGACCCCATGGCGCTCCACTTCACGGATTTCCTCAACCAGCGCAAGCAATGCCTGCTCCAACTCTGAGGTGTAATCCACCTGGAAAGTTTTCTCGCGGTAGCGCAGGAGCCCATACGGTGGGCGCTGACCGCTTTCGCGCTCCAAAAGTAAGCAATAAGCGGCTAACTGCATAATATGATTGGCATAAGGCTGCGCCGGCGCCGGTGTGCTCTTGACCTCCACAGGTACTTGCATTCCGCTCGGCAAGCGCACAATGTAATCCGGTTTGCCAGTAAGCTTTAGCTGCGAATCATAGAGCGGCTGTGTCACCGTCTGCCACTGGTCGCTATCCGCGTAGATCACCTTCCCTTGCGGCAAACCTGTGCGGCGTTTTTGTTGTTCGGACCAGATAAACAAGAATGCTGCCAGCAGCACAAGCAGCAGAATCAGCAGCCAAGGGTTCATCGCAAAAGCTGCACAGCCACGAGAGCCGCGGCTAAGATAATCAGGAAGAGCGCAGCGCGCTTGAGCACCAGCGCCAGCTTTGCGCTGCGCGCATGCCCGGCATGAAATGCAGTGCCACTAGCCAGTTCTGCTTGATTTTGCCCCGCAATCCCCTGGCGCTGATACCACCAAGCGCGTTGGCAATACAAAAAACTGCCCAGCTCCGAAGCCCGCAGCGTGCGCATTAGCCTTCAGCTTGGTGGTTGAGCTGATCTGAAAGGCGGTTGATCGCCGCTTCCATTTCGCTCTGGCGAAAGCTAAGGGTAATATCCGCGCGGGTGCGTTCAATAATCCCACGCGCTAAGTCAGTGCGGCGGCGTAAGCCTTGGGTGATCGCATCTGGGAAGTCCATAGTTACCAATTGGGTAAAAATGTCGTCCATCCAGCTTAGCAAACGTTCCACATCATTCGAATAACCTGGGCGCAGCAAATCTAAGCAACGCCGGCGCAGCTCGCCGAGCGTCTCTGCCAGTGCGGCTAAATAAGCTGGATACTCCGCGCCCAGTTCTGCTGGCGTTGGCAGCGGCTGGTTTAGGATCAGCGCAACGGTCAGCTGGGCTTCCACATATTCCTTGATTGCGTCCTGGGTATAACCGGTGAAATAAAGGTCTGGGTCATCCTTTAAGCCTTCACGCATTGCTTGAACCAACTCACGTGCACTTTGTAGCTCAGCTTGGGCTTCCTGTACTTCTTCGCGGTGGATGGCGCGCACTGCTAAGGAAGCATGCCGGGTCAGCTGCCGAGCTTGGGTCAAGGCAGCATCACGGCGGACATTCTTGCGCTCAAAATCCTGCCGGATCTGGTCGCATATCAGGTCGAGTTCATCCATGAGTTATTTTCCATCCGTTGGCGATTGACCGCCCAGGTTGAAAAGGTCATCAGCCAGTGTATGCGGCGGTGAGGGCATCCGAATCTCGCCAAAAGAAGCTTCATAGTGCTGGATATTTTCACTCAACACGTGGAGCAGCATTTTGGCGCCCAATGGGGTGAGCACAATGCGGGTATCGACATTGACCGTTTCCATACTGGGTAGCAATTTAAAGAAGTCCAACACAA
>Ga0208197_1003919_pt1 | contig 11422 bp, 12 predicted proteins | sample AD_JPNNA4_MetaG_FD_184444 | JGI IMG/M metagenome (GOLD analysis project Ga0208197, IMG submission 184444) | Active sludge microbial communities of municipal wastewater-treating anaerobic digesters from Japan - AD_JPNNA4_MetaG (SPAdes) (version 2) | ecosystem: Engineered > Bioreactor > Anaerobic... | reverse complement strand
AAGAGCCATTATTTTAAGCCTTGTATGCCTTTTGGCAGCTGTCTCCTGTAAAAAAAAGAACACCGTTACCATAATCGGTGAAATTAAGAATTACAACAATATTACATTATTGATTTTTGACGACAAGGTTTCGACAAGTCCGGATACTATTAAAGTTAACAATGGCTCTTTTTCATACCAGGTGCAAGTGGATAAACCGTGCATCAAATACTTTATTTTAGGAAATAGCCGCAAAGAATTATTTGTATTCCCGGGCCAAAAATTGACCATAAAATTTGATGCAACACAACTTGCTGGCACTTATAAATATGAAGGTGACGGAGCTTTTGAAAACACCGTTCTAGACTCAGTTGTCAATGCCATAATGTTACTCGATTTAAGATATGCATTTACCCAGCCTGCTGAAATTGGTTCAAAATACCTCGACTCAGCTTTTTCAGCAAACAAAAAACATTTTGAAAAGCTTGTTGGGTCAAAACAAACCGTGGCATCTTTCACCGAATATGTGAATGCGTCTATCGATTACAATGCTGCTGCTTATAAAACATTAATTGGCATGCAAAGGTATATTAAAGATACTGTTTTTTATAATTTCATGAACAGCCTTACTATTGAAAACGAAAACTACCTTGGACTTCCAAACTACAGAATGTTTCTCGATTACTACATTGCCCTGCACACCAATGAAGCCATTCAACAATCGGACACAGAAAAACAGCAAGACCCTTGGTTCCGTTTAGATGAACGATTAAAAATAATTGAAGGTTTTAAAAATGAGAAAATCAAAGAATATCTGACATTTAGTACTATTAACCAAAATTTGACAATACTTGGAACAAGAAACTTTGACAAATATTACAATTATTTCAGAAAACATAATACGGATCCTGCATACTCTAAAGAAGTTGCCAAAACTTATGCCAAAAAGCTTTTAATGGCCCCGGGAAAACCTGCCCCTGAATTTTCATGTGTGGATAAAGACAGCAACTATATCTCACTCAAAAATTTCAGAGGAAAATATGTTTATATTGATTTTTGGGCTACATGGTGCAGCCCATGTATGCAAGAACTGCCGGAATATATAAAACTTCAAAACGACTATAAAGGCAAAAACATTGCATTTGTTAGTATTTCTCTTGATTTAGACAAAAATAGCTGGAAAAAAGTCATAGCCGAAAACAAAAGCGGGGCTGTCAACTTATTTGCTCCTAACGGATGGGAAGCTGATGTAGTAAAAGCATACCAGATATATGGAATCCCTACGTTTGTGCTGATTGACAAAGATGGGAACATCATCGATGCACAAGCCCCAAGACCATCATCAGTAGAGATTCGTAAAACACTGGACAAACTTTTGAAGAAATAAAAAAAGTCTTGTTTTTGGAAACTTGGTAGATCTTGTTACAGATTCATATTTTTATCCCAAAAAGTTAACATAAAAAGAGGTTGTAAATTCAGAAAAAGAAGCAGCCTCTTTTGTTTTTTATCAGGATTATTGGCATCCTTATCAAACAAATTAAAAATTTCTGAAACAAGACTTGGCAAAGTCAACGATAAATTTTTAAAATTGCAAGTTTATAAAGGATGACAACACTTTTTTTAAATGAAAGGACAATTAATTCTCATATCAAGCATATTACTATCATTGTATTTTGCGGCACATGCACAAAAAACTCAAATAAAAAGCCAGCGAACGGTTATAACAGCTCAATCACAAACCAATGCTCCCGTTAAAGCTATAAAACGAGGGCACAAACACAAAGTTCGTAAAAAAGATAACCGCCCGTATCTAACCATAAACGATGTTAGAAATATCGATAGCTTGTGGGGCATAGATATTTCGCACCACCAAACAGAGATAGACTGGAATGCACTGGAAGCCGAAAAGCCTCATTTTATGTTTATTAAAGCTACTCAAGGAATTGATATTGAAGACCATAAATACAGCACTTATTATGCCGAAGCAAAAAAGCTTGGAATACCGGTTGGTTCGTACCATTTTTTCACCTATAAATATGATGGAAAACAACAAGCAGAGAAATTTTTGTCGGTAGCCCAAAACCAGTCAGGTGATTTGTTGCCAGTACTTGATGCCGAGCGTACAAGACATATGCCACGAAATAAATACAAAATTACCTCAGAGTTAACAGCTTTTATTGAAACTGTTTATGAAAAACTGGGGCATTACCCTATTATTTATTGTACTTATGCTTATAGTCAGCTATACCTGAATGAAGAAATCCTTAAAAAATGCAAGCTTTGGATTGCTGATTATAAATCAAAACCTAAATGCAATTATGTAGTTTGGCAAGCTACAGACAGGCTTAAGCTGGCTGCTATAAAAGAGCATGTTGACCTGAATTTCTTAAACAGAGACTCTTGCTCCCTGCAAGAAATATTCAAACCCTGACACTCAAAAAAGCCGCTTCATTTTAATATTGAAACGGCTTCATTAGTTATGTTGATATGCAAAAGTTTTAAAACCTATAATAAACGCTGGCAGTAAAACCTACCCATAAAGCCTGGAACCTGTTTTTATCGAGGTTTTCTTTATTCCACAAAGTATTGTTGATGCAATCGTATTTGCTTTTATTGCGAGTGAACATGTATTGCAATGTAGGGCCTGCTGTGATACCAAAATGCTCGAAAGGCTGATAGTCAAATGCCAGGTTTAACATAGCTGATGCAGCCCCAAGGCTATCATTTTTATGATGATTATGTTTAAGGTCAGCTTCATCCATATCATCTTTAGACAGATATCCCAGGGCAATACCTTCAATGTCTATGGTAAATTTTTGAGATACAGGTATATGATATCCCATACCTGCATGGGCATTATATTCCAATTCCTTGTAAAAAGGGTTATACCCAATACCTACAACACCATATAGCTTTCTTCCGCCTGATTTGAACGATAGCATAATGTCATTTTGCATATTTGTCGATATATTCAGGGTTTTCTTGCCATTTTTAATAATATTGACAAGGCCTACAGGATAATCACTACTATCTGCAATGTTGATAAAAACGGAAACTTGGGTACCCTTTACTTTCTTGGCATAATTGATAAAGCCAGACCACTGCACGCCCTTTACCTCATTGGCTATGTTAATAAAGCCACTACCCTGGAAACCTTTAATACTATCGGCAATATTAGCACATCCTGCCCCTTGAAACCCTTTCACATTTTTTTCTGCAATATTCATCATCCCCGAACACTGCAAACCTTTAATATTGCCGTGAGTAAAATTTAATCCCCATGTACCCTGTATGCCCTTTACAGTTCCTTCGGTTATGTTGACAACTCCGGCCAACTGCATTCCTTCTACATTCCCTTTTACATTACTCAAAACACCTGCAGCTTCAAAACCATCAACACCGGCAGAATAAGCGGTAAATAAGTGTAATGAAAATTTATTGGTAATGTTTGCAGCATCTTTCCCGTGAGTACTGATAGGATAAGCAATGCCATAATGGGTTTTACATACGCTGTCTTTTACCTGGGCAAATGAAACCTGAGTTGCAATACCTATTAATGCTAAAATAAAAATCTTCCTCATATCCTTTTGTTTTTCAATGAGACAAAGAAAGTTGAGTTTACCCTCAAGATTTTTATCTTTTTCGATGAACAGGCAATTTTAGCAGATGAACAAATAAAAAACGCCAGATGATAAGCACCTGGCGTTTTACGAATATATTGAATATTCTACATCTGTCTGATTATCTCATCTCCAAATTCAGAGCATTTGAGCAATGTAGCACCTTGCATCTGTCTTTCAAAGTCGTAGGTAACACGTTTGGTGGCAATAGCTTTTTCAAGCCCTTTAACAATAAGGTCAGCAGCTTCTTTCCATCCCATATATTCAAACATCATAACACCAGAAAGGATTACTGAGCCCGGGTTTACCTTATCCTGTCCGGCATATTTAGGTGCAGTACCGTGAGTAGCTTCAAAAATAGCATGTCCGGTAACATAGTTGATATTAGCCCCAGGAGCAATGCCAATACCTCCAACCTGTGCAGCCAAAGCATCGCTCAAATAATCGCCGTTTAAGTTGAGGGTAGCAATAACACTAAAATCTTCAGGGCGTGTAAGTACTTGTTGCAAGGTAATATCAGCAATAGCATCCTTTATAACAATGCCAGCGCCAGGTTTTCCTTCAGGAATCTTACACCAAGGCCCTCCGTCAATCTCAACAGCTCCAAAAAGCTCTTTAGCCACCTGATACCCCCAATCGCGGAAAGCACCTTCGGTGTATTTCATAATATTGCCTTTGTGAACAAAAGTAACACTTTTGCGTTTATGTTCAATGGCATATTCAATGGCAGACTTTACAAGTCTTTCAGTTCCTAAATAACTTACAGGCTTAATACCAATGCCCACCATAGTTTTTACATCACGTTTAGGGGCACCACCCGCCTCAAGTTGTTTTTGCCATTCCTGAGATTTTTGGATATTCCCAAAACGAATTTTTTCAAAATCTTTAGGAGAATTAACAGCTAACCATTCCAAAAACTTGGTAGTCAGCTCCAAATCATCTTTCCAGTCAATACCGGTATAAATATCTTCTGTATTTTCCCTGAAAATAACCATATCCACAGCAGCAGGGTTCTTGACAGGAGAAGGCACGCCAGAAAAATAGCGAACAGGACGTAAACATACATACAAATCAAGCATCTGACGAAGTGCCACATTTAATGAACGAATGCCTCCTCCAACCGGAGTAGTCAATGGGCCTTTAATAGCTACTAAATACTCATTTATTACATCTAATGTTTCTTGCGGAAGCCAATTTCCATTGAGTTTAAAAGATTTCTCCCCAGCTAAAACCTCGCGCCATTGGATTTTACGTTTGCCTTTATATGCTTTCTCAACAGCAGCGTCAAAAACCCTGACCGAAGCAGCCCAAATATCAGGCCCGGTGCCATCTCCTTCAATAAATGGTATCACCGGATTGTCCGGCACATTCAGTTTACCATTTGCAATTGTTATTTTTCCTTCCATTATAATGATTATTTATTTCTGTTATTATTCAAAATCAAGTTTCAGGTTTTGTACCAGGTTGTCTATAGCCGGATTCTTAGCCTTCATTGCCTGCAGCTTTTCATAAGGGGTGTAGGCCTTTTTGTTTTCTTCATTCACTTCCTGTATCTCACATTCTATAACAATATTATCGTTTTTAAGTTCATTTTTGACGAAATGAGCCATTTCCGACTGGATGTTTTTAATGAAGTACTCTTTTTGCGCATTGTTCAAAAGGCAAACAAAGAGTTTTCCATCCTTAACCTTGAGTGCATTGCTTTCAATCAACGCACTGTACATCCTGGGGCGGCTTTCTTTAATACTTACAGCATAATTTCTTCCGGCATCAACCAATTGGTCTTCATTATAAGCATTTTCTCTTGTAATATCTGTTTGTTTAGCATTTGTTTGTACTGTAGGCTCCGATTCGGTTTTATTTGCTTTAGGAGCCTGCACCTGGTCCATCATTTGCTTCAATGATGGAGTACTGGTAAATGCAGGTTGTGATGAAGCCGCTTTAGCAGTTGTCCCAGTTTTAGGGGCAGAAGCATGAGCCTTTTCAACCTGAGGCTGAGCCTTAGCTTCAGCTTGTATTTTAGCAATGTTGGCAATTTCCTGTTCGCGCTGTTTTCTTTTCAACCCATAGTTGCAAAGCTGAACAAGGGCTAACTCAAGATGTAACCTTTGATTTCGGGCAGCCCTGTAACTAAGTTCGCATTGCGACACAATTTGCATATAGTCAAGCAGGTAATCAAGCGGCAACTGTTTGGTTTGCGAAATATACTTTTCTGCAATGTTTGCACCCACTTCTAACAATGAATGCGTCTGAGGCTCTTTACACACCAACAAATCGCGCAAATGGCCTGACAAGCCTGCCAGGAAGTTCTGCAAATCAAAGCCTTTGTTAATTATCTCGTCCAGGATAAGCAAAGCAGAAGTAATGTCTGACTTCATAACCGTATCAATCAGCCTGAAATAGTAATCGTAATCGAGGATATTCAGCGTATTGATGACCCGGTCATATATTACCTTTCCTTCCGAGAAGCTCACAATCTGGTCAAAGATAGAAAGTGCATCACGCATAGCCCCTTCCGACTTCTGGGCAATAATGGTTAAGCCTTCTTTATCGTAAGTAACGTTTTCTTTTTGGGCAATTTTTTCCAAAAAGTTAACTGTGTCCTCAATTTTAATCCTGCTAAAGTCGTAAATCTGGCATCGCGAAAGTATAGTTGGCAGAATCTTATGCTTTTCGGTAGTTGCCAGCACAAATATGGCATAATGGGGCGGTTCTTCCAACGTCTTCAGAAAAGCATTAAACGCAGCAGCAGACAACATGTGCACCTCATCGATGATATATACGCTGTACTTACCTATTTGCGGCGGGATACGCACTTTCTCAATCAGCGTACGGATGTCGTCCACCGAGTTGTTTGAAGCAGCATCGAGCTCATGAATATTGAGCGAGCGCATTTCGTTAAACGACTTACAGCTTTCGCAATTATTACAAGGCTCGGTATCAGACGTTGGGGCAAGACAGTTGATAGTCTTGGCAAAAATACGGGCACAAGTTGTCTTTCCTACACCCCTTGGGCCACAGAAAAGATATGCATGCGCCAAATGGTTACTGCGTATGGCATTTTTCAACGTTACCGTGATGGGTTGCTGCCCAATGACCGTATCAAATGTCGATGGCCTGTATTTTCGTGCAGAGACTAAGTATTGTTCCATTTTTATACTGCTGATTTTATCCTACAAACCTACTCGAATTTTTGCAATAGTACAACTGTTTCTTACATCTTGAAAGCCTTGCATTTATTGACCAAAACAACTATATTATTAATAAAGAACAATTTCCAAATTCTTATTTTAATCATTATCTTTGTTGAAAATTATCAACCATGGAAACAGCTATTTTAAATGGTGATTCTAAATCAGATATGAAATTATTGCTTGAATTGGCAAAAAAACTGGGTATCAAAGCCAGAATAATGTCAGAATCTGAGATTGAAGATATGGGACTTGTTGATGCTATAAAACAAGGCATGACTAATGAATATGTTGACAACAATGAATTCTTGAAAAAAATCAGAAAATGATTGTCAAGATTGATAAAACGTTCGAAAAAGACGTTGATAAAATAAAAGACAAAATACTACTCAATAAAATAGCTGATTGCATCGAAATAGCCCAAAAAAGTGAAGATATCTCTTCTATAAAAAATATTAAGAAATTAAAAGGTAGTAATAGTTTTTACCGCATACGTATTGGTGATTATCGATTAGGTATTATTTGGGAGAACAACTCCATCTTATTTATCCGATGCCTGCATCGAAAAGATATTTACAAATATTTTCCCAAATAAACTATAACCATTTCCATGAACAAAGAACCTTTATTTGGCAAAACATTATTTGAGCTTCAGGAAATCTGCCGGGAGCTGCAACTACCTTCATTCACTGCAAAGCAACTTTGCGAATGGATGTACAAAAAGCAAGCCTCTCAGATTGACCAAATGACAAACCTTTCAAAAGATACACGGGCTAAACTGCTTGAAAAGTATGATTTGGGTATAAATTCACCTGTAGATGTCAAGGTTTCTAAAGATGGTACCAAAAAATATCTTTACTCGGTCTTTGATGGCAAGTTCATCGAATCTGCTTATATCCCTGAATTTGACAGGGCTACCTTGTGTGTTTCCTCACAAGTAGGATGTAAAATGGCCTGCGACTTTTGTATGACCGGAAAGCAAGGTTTTCAGGGCAACCTGACACCCGGAGAAATTGTAAACCAGATACGCAGCCTTCCTGAATACGAAAGATTGACCAATGTAGTGTATATGGGCATGGGCGAGCCTTTCGACAATATCGACAATGTATTGAAAAGCCTCGAAATACTCACCTCTGATTATGGATATGGCTGGTCGCCCAAAAGGATAACCGTTTCAAGTGTAGGCATACTCCAAGGCCTTACCAAATTTATAGAACAAAGCAAATGCCACCTGGCAATAAGCCTGCATACGCCTTTTGCTGACCAGCGGTTAGAGATAATGCCCGCCGAAAGGGTAAACCCCATTAAAGAAGTGGTTGAAACTATCAAAAAATATGATTTTGGGCTACAACGCAGGGTATCGTTTGAATACATTATGTTCAAAGGTTTTAATGATACATCTGCCCACATCAAAGAAACTGTAAAGCTCCTCAATGGCCTGAAATGTCGGGTTAACCTGATTGGTTTCCATCCGATTCCCGATAGTTCATTGAAAGGTTCGCCAAAAGAAACTATGGAAAGCTTTCGCGATGCACTAAATGACAAAGGTATTACCACTACCATCCGCACTTCAAGAGGTTTGGACATTGAAGCTGCTTGTGGAATGCTAAGTACAAAGAAGAAAAAAGTGGAGTAAGAAATCCTTTATTAAACATAAATAGACGCTTTTCAGCATAATTTATTTACTTATCTCAATACCACTTTTCTTTATTTCATAAACGAAAGGATTATCTGAAATCAAATCTTGAAGAGATAAAGGATGCGGCTCAATCCTTGAATCAAATTTTGAAGCTAATAGCATTAATTGAACTTGAATATCAAATTTGTCAGAGTCTTTTAGATTGTCTATAATTAATGCAATATCTAAATCACTTTCTGGCCTTTGATTACCTTTAGCAAATGAACCAAATAAATATGCAGTCACAAATCCTGGGGTTTGATTTGACACTGTTGAAATATATTGCCTAATTATATTAACAATTTCTTTATCCATTGTCTGTTTATTTTAAGATTTTCAATCCAAATAGCAGTATATTCAGGTGTACATTTTTGTTAAAAGCTCATTTTATAATCATCATATCGAGCATTAATATTGAAAGCTGTAACTGTTACAAAGAATAATTTTTGCTCTTCAGATAAGTTCAAGTTACATTTTTCGGCCAGTCGTAATAAATTATGAATAAGTGGTGGATAGTCGTTATTGGTCTTAACATAAAGTGCTTTTAACAATTTCTCAATCATTAAATGACCTACAAACAATGCCCAATTAAATCTTTTAGTCTCAAACATGGCAATCATTGTGTCAAAGTCATCATCTGAACTATCAGACCAGTACTTTATTAACTTATCCTTATCTAAATCTTTTTATCTATTTCTCAAAGGTACAAAATTTCAATTAAACCTTATCTACCTTTGTATAAGCTTGTTTCATCAAAACAACCTCTACCAACTACCACTAGCTCCGCCACCGCCAAAACTGCCGCCTCCAAAACCGCCAAAGCCACCAGATCCGGAGGAGAATCCTCCCCATCCACTATTGTGCGACCTGCCTGCAGAACCCATCATACTGCCCATCATAAACCAGCCTGCAGTGCTGCTACCACCTCGTCCTATGGTCATTCCGTCTGAACCTCTCCCTTTTGATTTGGCAGCAAACACAATAAAAATGATCAGGATGATAATAAAAATGATAACCGTTTCTTTTGCAGACTTTTCATTTCTTTTTTGTGGCTCTGCCTTATATAAGCCCATACAGGCCTTCATTATAGCATTTACGCCAGCATCAATACCTTGCTCGTACTGACCTTCTTTAAAGAAAGGTATTACATCATTTTCAATGATGCGTTTACTTAGGGCATCAGTAAGAGTCTGCTCCAACCCATAAGCAACCGAAATAGCCACGCGGCCTTTGCCATTTTCATTTTTTGGTTTGATAAGAAATACAACCCCATTGTTTTTTCCTTTCTGTCCAACACCCCAATTTTGACCAATTTCATAAGCATACATATTGGGGTCCTGGCCTTCCAGGTCGTTTACAATTACTACCACTATCTGAGTCGAAGTGGAATCTGCAAAATTGTTGAGCTTTTGCTCAAGCTGAGCTTTAAAATCAGGGCTTATAAAACCTGCATAATCATTAACCGCTGTTGCATTGGCAGGAGCTGAAGGTATTGCATGTACCACAACTGTCAATACTGATATTATTACTGCTAAAAAAAACTTTTTCATCTCTTTACTTTGTTGTGTTTAGTGTTTAGGAGTCAGGGGTTAGTAAGGCTTCACTTTTGCCGTACTTTTCAATTACGAATTATCAATTAAAAAATACGGGTTAAAATAGCTTCTTACCATTAACCATTAACCATTAACCATTAACCATTAACCATTAACCATTTCTTCATCCTTTTCCAAACGAGATTTCATCGCTCAATTCGTTAACATCATCACTTTGATAAGGAAAGAAGGCTTTCAGCTTTTCTCCAACAGCTTCAATTCCAATGCAAATACCTTCAGAAAATTTTCCTTCTACAAACTTAGCCTGCATTTGTTCTTTTACGCTATCCCAAAAGTTTGCAGGGACAACACTGTTTATGCCTGCATCGCCAATGATAGCAAATTTCTTATCTTCTATCGCAAGGTATATTAACACCCCATTTCGTTGTTGGGTTTTGTGCATGTTAAGTTTTGTAAAAACCTGCACCGTTCTGTCAAGTACATCTATCGGGCACTTATTTTCAATGTGTACCCTGATTTCGCCTGAAGTATTTTTTTCAGCTTTTTCAATTGCTGCTACTAAGGCTGCTTTTTCTTCTTTAGTAAAAAAATCAGATGCTTTCAATGCTTTTATTTTTAGTTGAAAAGTTCGGCAATTTAAAAAGAAAAAACCTGAAAACCTATTTTTTTAACCAGGCTTTCAGGCTTTTCTATGTTTAATGTTTCAAGCTTATTTCATAGCTGAATATTCGTTAACCAAATAATAGGTAGAAGCTTTATTTACATCACTTTTAGTAACATTCAACACTTTTCCTGATGTGGTATAAATACTTACATCGTTTGTATTGACTGTCATTACTTTTACTACGTGGCCATTAATATTGGCATACCAGGTATTGTCTGCCTCATTGAAGCTCATAGTTGCAAGTTCTTTTCCATTAGCGTCTTTTATTACTGCATTATTTCCATTAACATCAACTGCCAGGTTCTCATTTATCTGGTTATGTCCTTGTTTAATAGCCATTGGGTTGCTGCCAGTCCAGAATTCTACAAGGTTAAGTACAATAGCATCAACAAAAGTACATACCCCATAAACAGGAATAATGTTTAATACAAGAAACACAGCTTCTTTAACAAATTTGTCGCCCAAGCTTCCGTTCCAATCATAAACCTTTTTGGTCAAAGCAAAAGAGCCATAACATCCGGTTACAACAAAACCCATAGCTGTAATTAATAACGCAATGGTAAGATTTCTAATAGTTTTCATAATGATTTTATTTAAAATTATCAATAGATAAATTTATAAAGAATTTTTCTTTAGGTGTCAAGTTTCACAAGGTTGTTTATGATAACTTAATTGCAAAGATAAAACTTTATTTTTAAACTGCAATGGATTGTCTTTAAAAATTTCTGGTTTTAATT
>Ga0208197_1003901_pt1 | contig 11471 bp, 14 predicted proteins | sample AD_JPNNA4_MetaG_FD_184444 | JGI IMG/M metagenome (GOLD analysis project Ga0208197, IMG submission 184444) | Active sludge microbial communities of municipal wastewater-treating anaerobic digesters from Japan - AD_JPNNA4_MetaG (SPAdes) (version 2) | ecosystem: Engineered > Bioreactor > Anaerobic... | reverse complement strand
TTCCGGGAGGGGTAACTCTCCTGGGAGCATCTCGATACCTCCTTTCGAGTTTTGGCGAATTCTCCAAAGGCGTATCAGATGCTCTCTGCTTTTTCAAAGAACAGGTAACGTGTATTTTACGCAATCATTGATTTAGGCTGCATGTAAATTTAGCGTTGATATGGATAATGCGCCTGACTGTCAATAAATACATGTCATTTAGTACATACATATAGCCATAGGTAGATCAATAATCAGGCCTGACCCCGAGGTTTGTGAGCATGAAGCGTTCTGCCATCCTCACCCGTCTGATCTGGCTTGCCCTCATCGCGGCGGCGGTCTTTTACCTGTGGCGCGAGGTGCCTTGGGTCAGCCGGCTCTTCCAGTCGGAAAAGGCGGCCGCCCCGCGCACCGTGGCGGCGCGGGGGGACCTGGCCGCCGACGAGAAGGCCACGATCGAGAGGAGGAAATGGGGTCAGGTCTTGTATTTCAACATAGGAAGATGAGGGTAGGTCTTGAAGCGTGAATAGTTGGAGAAACGCATCATGCAAGAACTGACCGCCTGAACTCGGAAGGATACAATGGCCAGGAAATGGGGTCGCGTCTTGTATTTCAACATAACGGGAGAAGCAGCTGAGCCAAGACTGACTATTGACTGCCCCAGTCTCGCCCCGCGGATGGATAAGCAGGAGGGAGGGTGAATCATGAGCCGCAAACAGGAGTCTACGCTTTCCGTCACCCGCCGGGATGTTCTGAAGATGATGGGGGTGGGGGCCCTGGCTTCAGCCGTCGGAGGCGGCGTTTTCGACAGCGTAGCCGCAGGGGCGGCGGCGTCTTCGCGTGCCAAGCCGGCAAGGACGGTCGGCGGGCCGTATAACATCCTCTTCATCCTGACCGACCAGGAGCGCTATTTCCGTCCGGGCGAGCTGCCGAAAGACTACCGGCTGCCCGCCCACGAGCGTCTTGCGAAAAACGGCGTCGTGTTCGAGAACCACCGGATCAACTCATGCGTGTGCACGCCGTCGCGCTCCGTGCTCTACACCGGCCGCCACATCCAGCAGACGAAGATGTTCGACAACACGAACTTCCCGTGGATCAGCAGCATGTCTACCGATCTGCGCACGGTCGGCGATCTGTTGCGCGAAGCGGGTTACTACACCGCCTACAAGGGCAAGTGGCACCTCACCAAGGAATTCGAAACGGTCAATGAGCTGGGCACTCCGACGAAGATCTTCACCAAAGAGATGGAAGCTTACGGGTTCTCGGATTACTTCGGGGTGGGCGACATCATCGCGCACGAGCAGGGCGGCTACCTGCACGACGGGATCATCTCGGCCATGGGTGTGAACTGGTTGCGCGGGCGGGGAATGGAACTTGCGGCGCAGCGCAAACCGTGGTTTCTCGCGGTGAACTTCGTCAACCCGCACGACGTCATGTTCATCAATACCGACCGTCCCGGCGAGCCCGTCCAAGCGCGGAATATCCTCGGCCGCATCGTTCCGGAGCCGAAGCATCCGTTGTATGCGAAGCAGTGGGCGTTCAACCTGCCGGCGACCTATGGGCAGCCGCTTGATGCGCCGGGCCGGCCCGCCGCCCATGTCGACTACCTCAAATCACACGACGCGCTGGTCGGTCACATCGCAAACGAAGACTGGCGCTGGCGAAGGCGGCATAACTACTACCTCAATTGCCTGCGCGACGCCGACCGCAACATCGTGCCTTTGCTGGAGGAACTGGACGCGTTGGGCCTTGCTTCGAACACAATCATAATGATGACCGCGGACCACGGTGATCTCGACGGCGCGCACCGGCTTCACTCGAAGGGCGCGACATCCTATCGCGAGCAGAACAATGTTCCGCTGATCGTTGTCCATCCAGCCTACCCGGGCGGAAAGCGATGCAAGGCGGTGACATCGCACCTCGACATCGCGCCGACCCTCGTCGGGTTGACAAACACCGTCTCGGACGAGAAGGCGAAAATCACAAAGGGATTGCCCGGGAAGGATTTCTCGCCGCTGCTCGCTGCGCCTGAGAAGGCCGGGCACGGAGCTATCCGTGACGGCGTCCTGTACTGCTACAACATGCTTGCCTACATTGACGGCGACTTCCTCGAAAAGGTTGTAGGCCTCCTGAAACAGCCAAACGGCAAGGCAATCGTCCAGGAGGCCGCCAAGAAAGGCGAACTCCAGCCAAATCTCATGAAGCGCGGCGCCATCCGCAGCGTCTTTGACGGGCGGTACCAGTTCACGCGCTACTTCTCGCCGAAGCAGCACAACCGGCCGACGTCGGTTGAGGAACTCTTCAAAATGAACGATGTGGAGCTGTTCGACCTGCAAACCGATCCGGAGGAGCGCTACAACCTGGCAATCGATCGAAAGAAGGCCGCCGGCCTTCTTGAAGCCATGAATAAAAAGCTGAATGCGCTGCTCGACTCGGAAGTCGGTGAGGACGTAGGGCAGATGCTCCCGGGCGGTGTGGATGGAGGCTGGGCGACAACCGATGCAGCCAGGGATTTGTGAAGCATCGGGGTCAGGCCTGATTATTGCGATTACTCCACTTCGATGCTATTCGCCATATCATTTGCAATATATAAGTATTGCTGAATTTGCATGCCTCTGTTAATCTTCTCGTATGGAAAAGCCATCGTTCGGCCGGGATGAGAAAAAGAATCTGGAAATTAAAGCCAAGCACGGTGTCGCCTTTCCCTGGCCCAACAAGCTTTTCTCGATTGGCTTCGTGTGATCGTGGAGGACGTCAGCCATCGCCGTGACGAGGCGCGCTTCTCTCTCTATGGGCAGGGTCAACGAAGGAATCATCACGGTCCGCTTTAGCTGCAGGGACTGCGCTGCCCGGATCATCGGGGCGGGATACCGGAGAAAGGGGAAACGGATCTGTGAAACGGAAGATCAAATACACAGACGAGACCATGGGGAAGACGAGGGTCGTCAGGAACTTCCTGCCGCCGCCGGAGAAACTCGTCCTGAAGGAGAGCAGGGTCAAGATCACGATCTCGCTGAGCAAGGCAAGCGTCGATTTCTTCAAGCAAGAGGCCAAAAAGCACCGCACGTCCTATCAGAAAATGATCCGCAAGGTCATCGACGTCTACACGGAACAGTACAGGAAAACGGCTTGAGCCCGGCATGGGTGTTGGCGGAAATTGCGAAGCCCTGGTGTCACACGTCCGGGACCGCAATCATGAATCATTCCTTCTGGCGCTGAGGAGCGAATGGCCGAATATGGTCTTCTGGCGTCGAAGTCGGCCGAGTTCCTGACGGGCATCTTCGGGCGGCTGCATGGGTTTTGGGATGCGATCCCCTATGGGACCTCTCTTGCGGCTGCAGCGGGGATTGCCGTCGTGGTTTATCTGACCTTCCGGAAGCGGTGACTCAGACAAGAGGGAAATTAGGGTAAGCCTTATGACCAACTGACATCACCCTCAGAAACTGTGTCGGGGCTGAGATTCATTGAGCCAAATGTCAATAATCAGGCCTGACCCCGAGGTTTGTGAGCATGAAGCGTTCTGCCATCCTCACCCGTCTGATCTGGCTTGCCCTCATCGCGGCGGCGGTCTTTTACCTGTGGCGCGAGGTGCCCTGGGTCAGCCGGCTCTTCCAGTCGGAAAAGGCGGCCGCCCCGCGCACCGTGGCGGCGCGGGGGGACCTGGCCGCCGACGAGAAGGCCACGATCGAGCTCTTCGAGAGGTCCAGGGAGTCCGTCGTCTTCATCACGACGAGCCAGCAGGTCCGGGACTTCTGGACGCGCAACATCTTCACCGTCCCGCGGGGCACGGGGTCGGGGTTCGTCTGGGACGACAGGGGGCACATCGTTACCAACTTCCACGTCGTCGCGGGCGCCTCGGAGGCCCGCGTCCGCCTCTCCGACGGCCGCGACTACAAGGCGGCCCTGGTGGGGGCGAGTCGCTCCCACGACCTGGCGGTCCTGCTCATCGGGGTCGGCTTCAAGGCGCCGGCGCCGGTTCCTCTGGGGACGAGCCACGATTTGAAGGTGGGCCAGAAGGTCTTCGCCATCGGCAACCCCTTCGGCCTGGACTGGACGCTCACGACGGGAATCGTGTCGGCCCTGGACCGGTCGCTGGCGGCGGAGAACGGGGTCACCATCGAGCACCTCATCCAGACGGATGCCGCCATCAACCCGGGCAACTCCGGCGGGCCGCTGCTGGATTCCGCGGGGCGCCTGATCGGCATCAACACGGCCATCTACAGCCCCTCGGGCGCCAGCGCCGGGATCGGATTCGCCGTCCCCGTGGACACCGTCAACCGCGTCGTGCCCCAGCTCATCGCCAGGGGGAAGTACATCCGGCCCGCCCTGGGCATCGAGGTCGACGAGGGGATCAACCGGATCGCCACGGCCCAGCTCGGCGTTGCGGGAGTGCTGGTCCTGAGGGTGGCCCCAGGCTCGGCCGCCGAGAAGGCGGGATTGCAGGGTGCCCGCCGCACCGCCGACGGGGGCCTCGTCCCGGGCGACATCATCACCGCCATCGAGGGGCAGGCCGTCGAGAACGTCGGCAAGCTCTATGCCCGCCTGGACGACTTCAAGGTGGGCGACACCGTGAGGCTCACCGTGATCCGGGAGGGGGCCAAGCGGGAGGTCGCCGTGACCCTGCAGGCGGGAAGCTGAGAGAGGTGTGAGGGAACGAATCCCCGGAAAAGCAAAGGAGGGAGCGCCATGTTCTTTGAAGAAATCGAGGTCGGCACGGTGTACAGGTCCCCGGTCACGAAACCCATCACGGGAACCGAGATCGACCTGGTCGCGCAGATGTCGGGCATGGACCTGCCGGGCTTCCTGGATGCCGAATTTGCGAAGGGCAAGGGGTTCAAGGACCGGGTCACCCCCGGGATCTACATCATCGCCGGCATGATGGGGCTCATGGCGAAACACGGCTTTCTCGCCGATGCGATCTGGGTGTCCGCCACGGACATCGCCTTCAAGACGCCGGTCTTCCCGGGTGACCGCCTCTCGGCCGAGGTGGAGGTGGTCGCCAAGAAGGAGGGCAGGCGGGGCGGCCCCGTCACGTACCGCTGGACGGTGACGAACCAGGACGGCAAGCTCGTGGCGCAGGGGGTGAACACCTGACTGTTCCCGAGCCGATGATCGCCCGGCGGGCGATCGGGAAGAGGGCGGAATCGAGCGGACCCCGGAGGAGGAGCGGAGGATGGAGGGCGAGGCCTTTCAGGACCACTACCCCGTCGAGTTTGCCAACTGCTTCGGCTGCGGTCGGCGCAACGAGGCGGGGCTGAAGATCAAAAGCTACTGGGATGGCGAGGAGGCCGTCTGCCGCTTCGCGCCGGAGCCCCACCAGTGCGGCGGGGCCCCGGGGTTTGCCTGCAGCGGGCTGGTCGCGATGCTCATCGACTGCCACGGCGCCGCCACGGCGGCTGCAGCAAAGCTGCGCGACGAGGGGTTTGCCCTCGGGGACAAGCCCCTGGCGCGCTTCACCGCGGCGTCCCTCAAGGTGGAGTACCTGAAGCCCGTCCCGCTGGAAGCGACCCTGGAACTGCGGGCAAGGGCCGTCGAGGCCAGGGGCCGCGAAGTCACCGTGCGCACGACCCTGTCCGCAGCGGGCGAGGTCTGCGCGACGGGCGAGGCGCGCTACGCGCAACTGCCGAGCCATTGGTCGGTGTTCACGGGATACCCGAAGCTGATCGAGTGATCGGCCGGGCAGCTGCGGGGGCTCAAGGTCCCCGGGATCCGTTTTTCACAGAGAGGAAAAGAGACATGAAAAAGTCGCTGGGCGCCAACACGATCCTGTACCCCACGCCGGTGCTGCTCGTGGGGACCTACGACGCCGCGGGGAAGCCGAACGTCATGACCGCCGCCTGGGGCGGCATCTGCTGCTCGAGCCCCCCCTGTGTCGCCGTCTCGCTCCGGAAAGCCACGTACTCCCACGGGAGCATCGTTTTGCAGCAGGCCTTTACCGTCAGCATCCCCTCGGAGAAGTACGCCGCCGCGGCCGACTACTGCGGCATCGTGTCGGGGAAGAGGGCGGACAAGTTCGCGGAGGCGGGCCTCACAGCCGTCCGCAGCAGCCTGGTCAACGCCCCGTACGTCGGGGAGTTCCCCCTCGTACTGGAGTGCAGGCTGCTCCACCAGTTCGAGCTGGGGCTGCACACGCAGTTCGTCGGCGAGATCCTCGACGTCAAGGCCGAAGAGGACATCCTCGACGCAAAGGGGGCGGTGGACGTCGAGAAGCTCAAGCCCTTCTTCTTTGCCCCCGAGTCCAACGGCTATTACGGCACGGGCCGGCGGCTGGGGGATGCGTTCTCGATGGGCAAGGCCGTGAAGAAGAAAGGCCCGTGAGGGAAGCGGGCCGGCGGCACAGGGAGGTGTATTCCGGATGAGCGCGGAGATGCAAGACGCCGTGTACCGGCGGATCGTCGAGCAGACAACCGATGCGGTGATCTTTGCCGACCGGGAAGGCCTCGTCCGGATCTGGAACCGGGGGGCGCAGGCCGTGTTCGGGTTCACCGGAGACGAGGCGCTGGGGCAAAGCCTGGATATCATCATCCCGGAGGAACTGCGGAAGCGGCACTGGGAGGGCTACAACAGGGCCATCGAGGCCGGCAGGACGCGACTGGGAAGCCGCGTCCTGGTCACGCGCGGGCTTCACCGGGACGGCTCCCGGCTCTACGTGGATCTGAGCTTTGCCGTCATCGTGGATGCGTCTGGGCATGCCGAGGGGGCCCTGGCCGTCGGCCGAAACGTCACGGAACGGTACCTGGCCGACAGGGCGCTGAGAAAACGGGTGGCCGAACTCGAGGGCGGGGAAGCGCCCTCCGGCTGAAACGGTTCCCTTCGCGGAGAACCGGGGCCGTGCCTGATGATTGACCGGGGGAGGATTGCGGGACCGATTTGCAGGAAACTGTCATGGTACGGCAAGAGGCCGGCTCCGGAGGGGCCGGCCTTCGTGGTTTCCGGCAGGCGGGGGAGGGGTTTCATGCCGCCTTGGCATGGGGGGATGAAATTCTGGCAAAGTTTCTGCAAGACAAACCTGGCGCACCGTCAAATAATGATGATCGGTAACGGGACAAGGCTCATCCCTCGATCATGTGCGTCGAAAGGAGAAAAAAGTGAAAAACCCCTTTCAATTACGTCGAATGATGCTGCTCGCTTGCGCCGTATTTCTCGCCTGGGTTGCACCCGCGTCCGGCCAGGGAAGCAGGGATGAAGAAGCCCGCAAGTACATGGTGCGCGGGATGGCGGCCATCGAGATGGCAAAGAGCGAGGCGGACCTGGCCAAGGCGGCCGTGGAATTCAAGAAGGCCACCGAGGCCGCACCCCGGATGGCGGACGCGTGGAACAACCTGGCCGCAGTCCAGGCGAAGATCGGGCAGACCCGGGAAGCCATCGCCAGCTACCGCCGTTATCTTGCTCTCGCGCCCCCTGCGGAAGAAGCCATGCGGGTGGGGGACGAGATCATCAAGCTCGAATACCGGCTCGAACAGACCGAAGGGTTCAAGGCCCTTTCCGGCGATTGGCTCTCCGACCCCGACGGGAAGCGTTTCCGAGTCGTGGCGGAAGGGGCCGCGATGACAATCGAGGGCTCCCATTCAGAGACCCCGGGCTCTGTCGAAGCCTGGCTCGACGGCACCTACCAGGACTGGTCACGCTCTCTCTGTCTCTTCGCCCGGGTCGAGCAGCGTGGAAACAAGCTGGCCGGGTATTGGCAGATCCCGGCGCGCAGCTTCCCCCTGGGATGCACGATCCCGGCAGGGAAGGCGGAGATCGAGGCCGCGCTGGACGAAAACAATCACCGGATGGTCGTGCAGATCAAACGGCCGAAATACAAATTGGTTCTCGAAGGCGAAAGCCTCCTGAGCGCAAGACTACGCTGTACCGAGGTGACGGACACCGGTACGGTGGTGGAAAAAAAGATCCTCCGCGGACCGATCCCCGCAGGGAACGTCAGGGTCTTGAGCAGCGGCCAGGCACTGTCGGTCGGCTCGATTGAACCGGGTTCGGAGGAAGAGCGGGCCGGCTTGAAGAAAGGGGACGCCGTTGTGGCCATCGACGACGTCGATGTGTCGACGTTGAGCAACTTCGAGAAGGTTATGAAGCTGCGGGGCCAGCCCGGCAGCACGGTGCGGCTCAAGGTGAAGAGAGCGACCAAGGCCGGCGGCATGTTCTCGTCGGTCAAGGTGGAGACGATCACCGTTTCCGTTCGCCGGACGGCTGTCCCGAAAAGCGGGATCGACTTGACGGGCACCTGTTTCTTTTTCTAGAAGGAAGCGGGAACGGTCGCCCCATCCCCTCCGGGAGGTGCCGGAATGAGAATCGATTTCAGACTCGTCATAACGATCGCGCTGGCGGGCGCGACGCTGTTTGGGGCCGCCGATCCCGCCCGCGCGGGCTGGCAGATCGAGTACAGCGACCGGATGGTCGGCGCGATACGCCAGTGGGGTTATTCGCAGTCAAAACGCGTCGGCTACTATGCGACCCGTGCAGCCTGCGAGGATGCGCTGCGCCGGGGGGTGACTCAGTCAGGCGACCCAACCCTGGCACGGCATGCCAAATGTGTCGGGTTCGATGACGTCGTCGCCAAGCCGAAACCGGCGCCCGCACCCGCGAAGCCCATACAGGGCTCCGGCACGACGCAGGGAACCGATAAAGAGCAGGAGCGCCTCATCCAGGAGCAGGAGCGGCAGAAGGCCCTCGAGCGGGAAAAGGCGGCCCTCCTGGCCGGCCTGAGGGGAGTGTCCCCCGGAAATCCGGGTACGCTTGTGCTCAAGCCGGTGCCCGATCCGAAACCGCCGGCTTCGTCCCCCGTCAAGCCCATCGACCCGGAGCAGATCAACAGGAGGATCGCGGAGCTTCAGCGCGAGATCTCGGGCATCCAGACCCTTCTGAGGGGCTACTCCAGGACGCTGCACGGCACCCGGTCGGAATTCGAAAAATGGGAGCAGACGGTCGACGAGTCCTACAACGAAGTCTTCGATTCCTCCAAGGAGTACCTGGCGCAGATGTTCCTGAGCTACAACATGCTCGGCGCGCTGGAACGAAGCGTCCAGAAAACGGTCTACATGAAGGTGGCCGCATTCCTCGGCAGCGACGATCCGGCCGTGAAAAAATGGCTCGTTCAGCAGGTCAGGGGAGACACGACGCAGCTGGCGCGGCTGAAGAAGGTCGTCGACGTGGGAGTTCTCTCGGGAGACTTCGCATCCCTGCTGACCGGCGGCCAGGAAGAGACCAAGCGGAATCTCGATGCGCTTCTGTTCGTGAACAGCCTGATGGAGACCGGGGACATCGTGAACTACGAAAAAATGCTGGAGAAATCGAACCTCTTCAAGGAGTTGCCCGGCGGTTACTTTACCCAGGCGAGGATGATCGGGGAGACCTATGCCAACCTGTCCGCCATCGCCCACGGCTGGTACTCGATCCGCAAGCTCACGGACGACGTGTCCCGGTACGACCGGGAGATCCAATCTCTCTCCTTCCGCATGAAACAGGCCATGAAAGAGACGGAGTGCCTGAAACGCTGCCTGCAGGACCCGGCGGATCGCTGCATGGACCGCTGCGCGGGCAAGACGAGGCTGAGCACGCCCCCGCCCCTTCCCCGGTAATATTTCGTTTCCTTGCCGCCGGATTTATAATAGGGTAGACGCAATCCACGGGGACTGGCCCCGTGACGGAAATTCGCGCCGCGGAGTGCGTCGTATGCAGATGACGGACATTCCCTTCGGGACGACGGACTGGTCGTCCGTGGAGGCCACGGAACACAAGGGCGAGGCGGGGTTCGCCACCTGGCGCACCCGCAGCTTCGGAGGCATCCGCGTGCGCCTCGTGGAGTACTCGCCGGGCTACCGCGCCGATCACTGGTGCAGCAAGGGGCACATCCTGCTGTGTCTCGAGGGGGAGCTGCACACGGAGCTGGCCGACGGGCGCACGTTCGTCCTCACCCCCGGCGTGAGCTACCAGGTGGCCGACAACGCCGAGCCGCACCGCTCGTCCACCGTCACGGGCGCGAAGCTGTTCATCGTCGATTGAGAATATCCGGTCAGCCGTTCAAAAGGAGGGGAGTATGGCCGTTTCAGGAGAAAGGGAACCGTCGGGGCTTTACGTCCTTCGCATTTCGGGCGTGCTCACCAACGAGCAGCGCAGGGCCATGGAGAATGCCGGCCGGGCCGCCATAGACCGCCGCTCGAAGATCAAGATCCTTCTCCTTGCCGAAGGCTTCTCCGGCTGGGGCAAAGAGGGCGACTGGGGGGACATCCGGTTCATGCAGGAGTATGACCCCTACATGGAGAAGATCGCCGTCGTCGCCGACGAGAAGTGGCGGGATCCGTTCCTCGCGTTCCTTGCGGCAGGCTATCGGCAGGCGGCCTTGAAGTTCTTCCCCCTGGGGCAGGAAGTAAAGGCCCGGGAGTGGCTGGGCTAGCAGGCTGTTGACCGGGGGCGCATCCCGCAAGGAGGCGCAACCACGTCTGTCCACTACCCTGCCGGAAAGCGCCGCAGGTGCTTCAAAATAAGCTTATCTGCTGCGTTGCGCTGCATCCTTCGTCACTGCGGCGTACGCTACAGTACGCCTCATTCCTCAGGATTTGCGCGCCTTGCATCTAAGCATTTTTGAACAGCCTGTGTGGCCTGGAAAGCCCTCCAGGATGGCCTGAGAGGGGAAAAGGCAAAAAGCAAGACCTGACCCCATCGGTGCGGCGCATGGAGTATCGGATCCGCCCCTGCACGCGGGAGGACACGGCGGTCCTGGTGGAAACGATCCGCGGGGCCTTCCGGGACGTGGCCGAGCGCTTCGGCCTGACCGAGCAGAACTGCCCCCGCCACGCCTCGAACTGCACGGCCGACTGGATCAAGCAGGACATGGACCGGGGCGTTGCCTACTTCCTGCTGGAAGCGGACGGGCAGGCGGCGGGAAGCGTGGCCCTCGAGCGGGCCAAACCCGACGTCGTCTACCTGGAGCGCCTCGCCGTGCTGCCTCGCTTCCGCGGGCGCGGGTTCGGGAAGGCCCTGATTGCCCGCGTGCTCTCGGAGGCCCGGGCGATGGGCGCGCAGTCCGTCGGCATCGGCGTCATCGCCGGCGAAGCCGGGCTGAAGGACTGGTACCGGCGGTTCGGCTTCGCCGAAACGCAGACGCGGGACTTTCCCCATCTTCCCTTCCTCGTGAGCTTCATGCATTGCCCGCTGCGCTGAGAGGGCGCCGGCAAGAAATGCGCAGCCGCGCGATGGCCGTTGGCAATCGCCCGCCGGTTGTGATAAGGCCCTTATAGCTCCCGGGGGCAGGCGCAGCGAAAACGGCCCCCGACTCGATCCTTGACAAGCGACTCCGGCGTCCGGGTACCTCGGGACGTCCAACCCTATTTTCGCGAAGGAGAAGAAGCGATGAAGAGATTGTTCAGCCTGTTCTGCATCCTGCTGCTCGTGTTTGCCCTTTCGACCCCGGCCCCGGCGGCCAAGGTCGTGCTGAAGCTCGGCCACATCGCCGAGCCTTCCAACCCCTACGGCCAGGGCGCCGACTACTTCGC
>Ga0208197_1003878_pt1 | contig 11510 bp, 11 predicted proteins | sample AD_JPNNA4_MetaG_FD_184444 | JGI IMG/M metagenome (GOLD analysis project Ga0208197, IMG submission 184444) | Active sludge microbial communities of municipal wastewater-treating anaerobic digesters from Japan - AD_JPNNA4_MetaG (SPAdes) (version 2) | ecosystem: Engineered > Bioreactor > Anaerobic... | reverse complement strand
CATGTCGCTTTCCTTGTTGATGTACCGGCATCCCGCGAAGAGGCGTTTTGCGCATTCCCTGTCGAGGAACTGGTAGAGCCCCTTGACGTCGGAGAAGGCCTTCTCGTAGCTCAGGATGCCCGTGTCACCGTTGAAGCGGGCGGCGATGCCGAAGGCGCACACCCGGTTGTCGAGGCGGATCAGGATCCCTTCGAGGCCGAGAGCCTCGAGATGCTCCAGGGAGGTGATCACGGCCTGCCGCTCGCAGGCCAGGTCGGTGTCCCCGTCGATGTCGCAGTCCCGCTGCGCGCACCAGGCCTCGAGGAAGGCGAGGCACTCCGGGACGCTTTCCCTCGTGACCGGCTCGACGGCGGCCCGGTTGCCGTTCTTGATAAACTCCCGCTCGAACTGGTGGATCAGGTTGCGCTTGCGCACGTAACGGTTGCCCCTCAACGCCGCGAGGTCCTCCGCCAGGTAGACGTAATCCTCGAACTCGGGCTGCTCCTCGAGCTGAAACAGAGGCCCCAGCCCCTGACGGTGCCTCTCGACATAGTCGCCGCAGGCGCACCAGTACTGGTGAAAGCCGCTCTCCCGGGCAAGGGAGTGCAGTTGTTCGGGCGACGGGTCGCCCCCGGGGGATATCGGGAGGATCAGATGGCGGTCGTCGGGCCGGAGCCGCGACTCGTTGGCGATCACGAGGAGACCGCCCTCCGCGGCGTAATGCGTCTCGAAGACGCAGTTGCCCCAGGCGATGAGGGACGGGAGACTGTAGACGCTCAGGCGGTAGGGCATCGGGTCGAAATACGGCCTGAGCGCCGGGTAATCGGCAACGCCCAGTTTCTTGAAATTCATGAGTCCTTCTTCAGCATGACAATGCAGCCCGGCAGTTCGGCGAATCCGGCCCTCCGGTAAAAGTCGTGCGTCCCTGCCTCGGCCCCGAGGCCGATCCAGCCGATGCCGTCCTGCCTGAGCCTCCGCACCAGGTCCGCCACGATCCGTCCCCCGATCCCCCGCCCCCGGAACGCGGGATCCACGGCGACATCCTGGATATAGGCATCGCTGACCCTGTCGCTGATGGCTCTTCCCATTCCGATGACACGCCCGTCCACTTCGGCAACGATGAAGCAGTGGCTGCCCCGGATGATGGCCTCGGCCGTTTCGCCGTCCCGCTCCGACGACGGGCCCCACCAGCCCTGGATGCGATAGAGCGACAGAATGTCTTCTATCTGCCCGGCGGTCGGATCCGCTATGAATGCGTAATGGACCTGCATGGCACCGCGGAAATCTTACGGACGCACCCCCGCGATGTCAAGGAATATGGCCGATCAAATCCCCCTCTTTCCTCCTGCCCTGCACCCTTTCCTCAGCCCACCGTCCCGTCCCTGCGGAGCCTTCCGATCTCCTCGGCGCTGAGGCCGAGGGAGGACAGGATCTCGTCCGTGTGTTCGCCGTGCACCGGGGCAAAGCTCCTCACCTGTCCCGGGGTTTCGGAGAGCTTCGGCAGAATCCCCACCTGCTTCACCTTGCCCAGTTTCGGATGATCCAACTCGATCACCATGTTCCGGTGGATCACCTGGGGATCGCTGAAGACCTCCCCGATGTCGTAGACCTTCCCGACGGGGATGTCCTGCTTCGACAGCAGGTCGAACCACTCGTCGCGCGTTTTGGTCAGGAACACCTGCTCCAGGCCCGAACGGATCGCGAGGAGCGTTTCGTCGGGCGCACGGAATGTCATGTCCATGGACCACTTGGCCGGCATGTACTCCTCCTTGCCGATGGCCCTGCAGAGGTTGTCCCAGAAATGAGGCTCCAGGCAGCCGATGCTGAGGTACTTGCCGTCCTTCGTCCTGTAGACACCGTAGTGCGGGTAAGTCCCCATGGCCCACGACTCGCCGCGCCGCATCACGGTCCCGTCCATGAAAAACCGGTGGGTGAACCACGTGATGAGATGGATCGCCCCCTCCATGTAGGTGTGGTCGATGTACTGGCCCTTGCCCGTTTTCCCCCGGGCCATGAGGGCCAGGAGAATCCCGACGGCCCCGTAGAGGGAGACGCCGGCGAAGTCGGCGATGATGTTGAGCGGGACGGACGGGGGCCCGTCCTTCGGCCCGATGAGGCCGAGGACGCCGGCCATGGAAATGTAGTTGATGTCGTGACCCGAGAACAGCCGGTAAGGACCGTCCTGCCCGTAGCCCGAAAGCGAGCAGTACACGATGCGCGGGTTGATTTCGCTGATCGTCCTGTAATCGACGCCGAGCCGCTCCACGACGCCGGGCCGGTAGCCCTCGATGACCACGTCGGCCTCCCGCGCCATCCGGTGGAAGATCCGCCGCCCCTCGTCGGACCGGAGATTGAGGCCGATGCACTTCTTGTTGCGGTTGAGCGCGAAGTAGGCCGCCTCCCTCTCCTTGTCCTTACCGCCCGGCGAATACCCCATGTCCGCCATCGGAAAGGCCTTGGCCGGTTCCACCTTGATGACCTCGGCGCCGAAATCGGCCAAAATCATGGTGCAGAGCGCACCGGGGACATAATTCGACAGGTCGAGAATCTTGATGCCTTCGAGCGCCAGCATAGTCTCCCTCCTTTCAGATGCCCTTGGCGACCCCACCCCTCAGGATGCCGGCGGGAACAAAAAACCCCCGTATCACCTCGGATATCGGGGGATTGCCGTTCCGCACATGTCCCTCACCCTGAGCGGCAGACAGACGCAACCGCATGCGGCCCTCCGTCCGGCCCGGCGGAGGGCCCTGACAGACCCGCTTACGACCCGGCGAATCTATAGCACAGATCCCGGGCCCCCGCCACAGAAACCGTCACCCGCGGGGGAATCCGGTGCTAAGAACTGAATATCACAGGAAAAGCGAGTACTTGAAATGATTCCGGTTTTCTGATATGAGCACCGTGCACTCAAACCAACAGTTCTCTTTGCGGACGGACCGTTCGACATTCCCCATCGGCGGTAGAGGAGAGAGGAAAGAGGACGAGATGGAGTCCCGTGTTCACCCAGGGCGGGAAGTCTGCGGGCACTGCGGAAAGAGACCGTCGTTCACCAAGTGCACCGGCTGTGAGATCCCTCTTTGTCAGGAATGTGCCTGTTTCGAGCTGATCGGCACCGGATGCGGCACCGTGATCCCCGCATATTACTGCCTTCTCTGCGTCAAGGATGCCAAGATCAACCCGAACGCCGTCTTCTACAGCATCAAATAACCGAACGGATGCGGCGGGTGGCTGCCTCGAAACCGGGGCGGAAGCGGCTGTGTGCCCGGTCATCACCGGCCCGATGATCACTTCGGGCCGACAAGAAACTTCGTGATCAAAAACCCCGCGAGGATCAGGAGGACCGAGAGATCCGCCCTGTCGAGGATCCAGAGAAGGCACCCCTTGAGCTCGGCGGCTTCGTTGAGGAAGCCGAAATACCCGGCGGGCAGATACTTGACGAGTGCGACCGAGGGGTATCTCGTCCATTCGTCATGTTCGAACCAGCCGTAGAGCTGGTGGGCAAACAGCAGCGTACCGGACAGGAAAATGAGGTTCGCCAGCCAGGAAAGAAGGGAAACCCTGCGGCCCTTCGCCTCTGCCCTGGCCGGCGGGGAATACTGAAACTTCCAGGCGGAATGCCCATCGTAGGAACCCATCGCAGACACCTCCTTTTTCTTCAGCCCTGCCAGACGGCTGACCCCCTTTTGCTGCACCCCGGTGACCGGTGAGGCACACCCCGCGCGACACGGCATCGACCGTCCGCCGTTTCGGCCTGAAGGCTCCGTTCTTTTCATCGGCGCACGGCGTTCTTTTCTTGAGGTCTTTTTTCGCCGGGATCGGCCCGGAAGTTCCCCGCCGGCGATACGCCACCGGGGTATTCGCCGCCGGCCGCAGAAAACGGGTTGACAATTTGCCCGGTGCCGATAGAATGGACTCACCGTTTTCAACATTCCCGAGGACCCATGAAGGCACGGCTCATCACCCTGATCGCTGCGCTTCTCCTTCCCCTGCTCCTCATCCTGTCCTCGTCGACGACCGCCCAGAACCAGACGGGCAGCTGTGTGACCTGCCACACCGACGAGGCCATGCTCAAGAAGACCTGCAAGCCCTTCGTCAAGCCCGAGGGCGAGGCGGAAGGGTGAGCGGGGGCGCCTCCGCCGGTCAAGGCGGAGACCTTCCACCTGACGTTCCTCGTCGACCGGAAGCTCGTCGAGACGGACAAGCACTTCGAGAAGGGCTGCCTTTACTGCCACAAGGGAAACGACAAGGCCGAAGACAAGGACGCCGCGCACGAGGGCATGGTGAAGCGCCCGTCCAATGACCTGGCGCTCTGCGGCGAGTGCCACCAGGAGATCGCCGCGAATTACAGGAAGTCCCTCCACTACACGACGATCGGCCAGCGCAACCGCGTGATCAAGCGGATGTCCGCCGAGGAGGCGAAGATCTTCGACGAGAAAGTCTTCGAGAAGTCCTGCCGCTCCTGCCACGCCTCGTGCGGGGACTGCCACGTGAAGTCCCCGGCCATCGCCGGGGTGAGCCTGGGCCTCATCAACAAGCACAAGTTCGTCCGCAAGGACGAGGGCAAGACCTGCGCCTTCTGCCATGGCGGAAGAGTTTACCCGGAGTACACGGGCGAGTACGGCGGCAACGCCGACGTCCACTACCAGAAGGGCATGATGTGCATGGACTGCCACACCATGGACGAGCTCCACGGCGACGGCAAGGCCTACCAGCTCAAGGAGGAGGTCCGGGACCGGCCCCGCTGCACCGACTGCCACGAGCCGGGCCGCGAGGTGAAGCTGACGGCCCGCGTCGGCCACCTCAAGCACGGCGGCAACGCCAGCTGCTACGCCTGTCACTCGGCGGGCGAGTACCGGCAGTGCTTCAACTGCCACGGCGGCCACTCCGAGGCCAAGCCCGGGTTTTACATCGGGACGAGCCCTCGTAACCGCAGGGAAATCACCACCCTGCGCATCATCCCCACGGTGCGCGACACCTTCAAGCCAAACGGCATCCGGCAGGCCAACTTCGATGCCCTGCCGAATTACTGGGACGCGCCGATCCACAACATCCGCAAGCGCACGGAAAGAACGCGCAACTGCGACACCTGCCATGAAGACCGCAAGGGGTTCCTCACCATGGAGACCCTGCTGAAGGACAGCTCGCGGGTCAACCTCGAGCTGATCAAGAAACCGAAACCGATTCCTGTAAGTCCATAAAAAGGAGGTTTGTATGGTCAACGCGAAATGGAAAATCATGGTGAGCCTGCTGGCCCTTCTCCTGCTGCTGCCCGCTGCGGCGTTTGCGGCAGAGCCGTTCGTCACGACGGAGTGGCTCCAGGCGAACCTGCCCAAGGTGACCGTCCTGGACGTCCGCAAGGTGGAGGAGTACAACGAGGGGCACATCCCGGGCTCCATCAACGTCTTCTACGGCGTCTGGGGCATCAAGAAGGGCGTGCTGATGAACGAGCTGCCCTCCGACGACGACCTGAAGGACATCCTCTCGGCGGCCGGCATCGAGCCCACGACGCACGTGGTCGTCGTCTCCAAGGGCGAGACCATGCCCTTCCGCACCGACGCGACGCGGGTCGCCTGGACCCTGCGCTACGCCGGCGTGGAGAACGTCTCCGTCCTGAGCGGCGGAATCGAGAAGTGGATCGCCGACAAGAAGCCCCTCTCGAAGGACGCCGTGAAGCCCAAGGCGAAGCCCTATCGGGGCAAGTTCAACAAGCAGTTCTTCGCGAACAAGGCCCACGTCACGGGCGCCCTCGGCAAGGCCGTGATCGTCGACGTCCGGCCGCCCGAATTCTACAAGGGCGAAAAGAAGCTCGATTTTGTGCCCGCGACCGGCCGCATCAAGGGCGCCGTGAACCTGCCCCCGGCCCTGCTCTACAATGAGGACGGGACCTTCAAGACCAAGGCGGCAATCGAGGCCGCCGCCAAGCCCGTCGTGGGGGCCGATCTCGACAAGGAGATCATCGTCTACTGCGACACGGGCAAGGTCTGCACGAACTGGTGGCTCGCCCTCCACGACCTGCTCGGCTACCGGAACGTGAAGGTGTACGACGGCTCCTCCATGGAGTGGCTGGCGGACCCCGCGGCACCCAAGGAGCCCTGAGCCGGGACGTAACGTCAGGAACCGGTCCCGGCGCCCCGCGGGGCGCCGGGACCGCACAACCGGACGGACAGAATCAGAAGCGATACGTTTTCGACCTGCTGCGCTGAACTGCGGGATTCCTCATGAACCGGTTCAACATCGCCAGTATGCTTCTGCTTGCAGCCCTGTGCGCGCCGATCGCGCTCGACGCCGCCCGCGCGCCCGACTGGAAGCACGAGGACATCTGGCTCAAGAACGAACTCGGGCAGCGGATCACCCCCACCCGCAACAGCACCGACCCCTACTCGCCCCGCAAGACCTGCGGGACCTGCCACGGCTACATGACCATCACGTCAGGCCCCCACTTCCAGCAGGGCTTCGACGAGATGCGCGACGGCTACGACCCGAAGCGCCCCTGGATCCTGTCGCCCGGCAACTTCGGGAAAGGGGGCGAGCCGGGAACCTTCACGGAGCGCGTCGCCGCCAAGAGAAACGCAAGCTCCCGCGACATGGGCCTCTCCACCTATGACTGGATCGCCGCCGGCGGCAAGATCGACGCCAAGGGCCAGGTCATCGCCATGGCGCCCGGCTGGACCCACCCGGGCGGCGGCCCCATGGAGTTCGGCAGGAGGACCGACGGCAGGCGCGACCTCTCGAGAACCCTCTCCCAGGGAGAGCCGCTGAAGCCCGATGCGCTGGACGGGGACTACTCCTCCCGGTACACGCCGGACGGGAAGAGCCGTTTCCGGGCAAGCGGCGTCGTCGAGGGCGACTGCCTCATGTGCCACCTGAAAGGCTACCGCCTTACGGAGAGAAACCGCCAGCTCAGCCTCCGCAACTACCGCTGGGCCGCAACGGCCGGCGCGGGGCTGGGCGAGATCCGGGGCGCCGTTTTCACCTTCGCCAACCCCGTGGCAGGGCCGGACATCGAGGGCTGGGACAGGGGCACGTGGAACTTTGAAACCCGTCCCGCGGTCCGGTACGCCTGGGAGAACCGGAATCTCTTCACGCCGGAAGGGAAGTTCAGAGGCAGCGCCCGGATCAACAAGTCCGTCGAGACGGACAACTGCACGCAGTGCCACCGCCCGATGGACGGGCAGAAGTCGGGCACCCTCTACCTGCCGGCAGGCGACCTGCACCTCAAGGCGGGGCTCCGCTGCACGGACTGCCATACCCTGGCGGGACGGACGCAGGACGAAAGGCTGCGGCACCGGATCGGCAAGGGGTGGTCGCCGACGGCCACGGCCCGCAACGACCTCGACGGGGCCGGGATGAAAACCTGCGCGGGCTGCCACCTCGAGGGCCGCTACAGGCCGACGCGGCCGGGGATGCCGAAGGAGGCCAAGAACCCCGACAACCTTCACCGCGCGCTGTTCCACAGGGCGACGTTCCATTTCTACCTGCTGCACTGCACCTCGTGCCATGCCGCGGAGCGCAAGACACGCAGCGTCTACCTCGTGGACCACAGCGCGGGCCAGCCGGCATGGTACTCGACGGACAAGACGGGCCTCGTGACCCGCCCGGGCGATCTGACGCAGATGGCCTCGGCGCTCTGGAAGCCCTGGACGGACCGCCACGAGCGCGTCAGGGGAGACGGCGAGCGTTACGTGCCTGCCGTGCCCAAGGTCCGGCAGTGGTTCGGGGAGATGCTCTCCGAAGGGGTCGTGCGGCCCATCGGCCTGGAGGCCGTGCGCAGGGCCGCCTCGGCGCAGAAGAATCTCACCACGGTCGAGGTCGCCACCCACACGGGCGAGAAGGTGAAACGGGCCACCGTGGCCACCGAGGCGGACATCCTCGCCATGATCAGGGCTCTCGAGGCCATGGGGTACCGAAACGTCGTCTTCGTGGCCGACCAGCTCTACGAGCTCAAGAAAGACAAGATCCAGGGCCGCCCCGCGCCGGCCCTGACGCGGGCCGTCATGTTCGGGATCTACCACGGCAACCTTCCCGTGTCGGCCAAGAAGACCCTGGGACACAGGGGAAGGCCCGACGGGTGCGCGGACTGCCACGCCGACGACGCGCCGTTCTTCACGAAGCTGAAAGTCCGCGGGGTCGGGAAGTTCCTCAAAAACAGCTACCCCGTTCCCAAAGAGCCCTACGCGGAGCCCCAGATGCTGGATTGGGGATTCACGGGAGTGCCGGCATCGGAATAACAAAGATCCGTTTTGCGTGTTACGTGTCAGGTTTTTGGTGTCAAGGACGAGCGTTCCGGAATAAGAGAAAATGGCACGTGTGTCGAACAATACGCTGATCCGGCTGGGCATGCCGGCGGCATGGATCGTCATCCTTGCCCTGGTGGCCTGCGGAAAGCCCGCAGAGCCCCCTCCGCCGTGGAAGGTCATCGACGCGCCGACCCTGCGCGCCATGATGGCCGACGACAAGAAACTCCCCGTGTTCAACACGATGAGCGAGATCGAGTGCCTCGACCACCGCATCCCCGGATCGCAGTGCCTGGCCTGCGAGGAGATCGAGAAGGACATCTCGCTCCTCCCGCCCGACAAGAACCGGGTCCTGGTCTTCTACTGCGAGAGCGCGGGATGCTACCGGAGCTGCCGCGCAGCCGGTGCGGCCGTCAAGGCGGGCTACACGCAGGTTCACGTCCTCGACAAGGGAATGCCCGCCTGGAAGCAGGCGGGGTACGCCATGGAGACGGTCGAGCGGATTCCCCGGGGCTCCATCCCGTCGGTCCGTGCCCCGGCGCTCAAGCGGATGATCGCGGAGCAGAAGGACCTTCTCCTCGTCGATCTCCGGTCGGAGCGGTCCTTCGAGGAGGGACACATCGACGGCGCCGTGAACGTCCCGCTGTACCGGCTGGGCCGTGACTACTCCGGGATTCCGCTGGACCGCACCCTGGTCCTCATCGACGACCGCGGGTTCCGGACCTTCCTGGCCGGCAGCTATCTCGAGATGAAGGGCTACCGGGTCCTGAGGCTCTTCGGAGGCATGCAGGCCTGGCAGGAGATGCAGGCGGCAAAGTGACGGGAGACTCTCCCCGACGAAACGGATGGAAACGATGACGGTCACGGCAGGAAAGCGTCGACACGGACTCCCGGCAGGGTTGCTCCTGCTTGCGGCCCTCTCTGCCCTCTGTCTGCCCTCCGCCGCAGCGGCGCAGGACTGCCGGTTCTGCCACGACGAGCCGCTCTACCGGGTCGATTTCAACGGGTCGGTCCACGCCGGCAACGGGTGCACAAGCTGCCATGTGGGCATCACGAACATCGAGAAACACCGTGACGGCAAGGAAAGACCTGCACCCGTCAACTGCGGCAGCTGCCACGAGAACATCGCGAAGGAGTACCTCAACAACTTCCACTACATCCAGGAAGACTTCCGCTGCAGCGACTGTCACCGGAACATTCACGCAATCCGCAAGGACCCGGACAAGAACGTCAAGCTCGCGATTATCCGGAAGTGCACCGAGTGCCATGGGAACGACGACTACACGGCCTCGGGCCACGGGGAGGCCGTCCTGAAGGGCAACCGGGATGCCGCCGACTGCTCGGACTGTCACGGCCTGCACAGCACCCGTGTGTTCCACACCTCGCTGGAGCAGTACCCCGCCGAGGCCCGGGAGTTCTACACGCAGAAATGCAAGCGCTGTCACGCCGACAGCGTCATGATGGCGCGCAACAACCTCTCCGACCGGATGGTCGCCTACTACGAGGGCACCTACCACGGGAAGGTCCAGGAGCTGGGCTACCCTGCGCCGGTGGCCGGCTGCGGCGACTGCCACACGAAGCACAACATCCTCCCGAAGGAGGACCCGCGCTCCAGCATCCACCCGGCGAATCTCGAGGCCAACTGCGGGCGCTGCCACTCGGGCTTCCACCCGCGGTTCCTGAGTTACCAGGCGCACCCGGACTACACGGACCGGCAGAAGTACCCCGCCCTGTACTTCACGTTCCTCTTCATGGGGGGGCTTCTCGTCGGGACGCTCGCCTTCTTCTGGCTCCACACGATCCTCTGGTGGCGGAAGGTGTACTGGGAGCACCACCGCATGGAAAAGGAGGGGATCGTGCCCCCCTCCGTCGTGGCCACCGGAGAGGGCCTCCAGCAGGTGGAACGCTTCTCGGTGAAATACCGGATCATGCACGTGCTGCTGGTGCTGTCCTTCTTCACCCTCGTCCTGACGGGGTTCCCGCTGAAGTATGCCGACACGGAATGGGCGCAGACGATCACCCGCCTCTGGGGAGGCGCTCACATGTCGGGCCTCTTCCATCGCGGCGCGGCCCTGGTGCTCATCATCGGCATGATCTACGTCACCTGGGAGTCTCTGAAGTTCCTCTTCCCCAAGGGCAAGGGCAAGCAGGGCTGGATTGACCGTCTGCTCGGTCCCGACTCGCTCTTCCCGAACCTCAAGGACCTGCAGGACCTCAAGGGGATGATCCTGTGGTTCTTCAACAGGGGCGAGGCGCCGAAGTTCGACCGGTGGACCTACTGGGAGAAGTTCGACTTCCTGGCCGTCTTCTGGGGCATGTTCGCCATCGGGGGCTCGGGGATCCTGCTCTGGAAGCCCGAGTGGTCCTCGTGGATCGTCCCCGGCTGGGTCCTGAACATCGCCGCCCTGGTGCACTCCGAGGAGGCGCTGCTGGCGGCCCTGTTCATCTTCACGATCCACTTCTTCAACACGCACTTTATCCCGAACAAGTTCCCCATGGACCGGCTCATCTTCACGGGGACCTACCGGCTGGAGGAGCTCAAGGAACAGCGGCCCCTCGAGTATGAACGCCTCGTCGCCGAGGGACGCCTCGAGTCCCTGAAGCGCGAGCACCCGAGCATCCCGCTGAAGCTCATCTCGGCCACCTTCGGGCTGGCAAGCCTCCTGCTGGGCCTGTTCCTGACGGTGCTGATCCTGTGGTCGCTGCTGTTTGCATAGCAGCCGAAAAAAAACGAAGGGGCAGAGCCCGAGGGACTCTGCCTTTTTTGTTCCGTTCGTGGTATGAACGGGCAAGCTCGGAGCGCAACATCCCCCTTTGCAAAAGGGGGATTGAGCGAGATTGGATCAAACAGACCGAAGAGAACGAACAGACGAGCGTATGGGCATCATCCGCGACATCTTCGGCATCGGCAAGGACGGCGGCAGTCTTCTGCGGGACCTGGCGGAGATTCGAAAGAAAACCCGGGGGGATCGGAACCGCCTTCTCTCGGAGATCGAATTCAACGCCGCCCTCATTCTCGAGCACGGCCTCAAGAGAGGCGCCGACGCATCCAAGGTCATCGCCCGGCTGCGGATCGAGAACCTGGCAAGGCTGATCGACGATGGGTTCGACTTCTCGACGATCCGCAAGGGGTCGGTCGATGCGTCCCTGGTGAAGGATACACCGATGCTCCGTCACTACGCGGGACTCGATCTGGAGAGATTCCTCAAGCGCATCCGTTTCCACATCGAGCAGCTGAAGCTGCTCCCCGATCTCTACGACATCCGGCAAACGGACAAGGTGAACGTGCGGCTGCGT
>Ga0208197_1003876_pt1 | contig 11515 bp, 7 predicted proteins | sample AD_JPNNA4_MetaG_FD_184444 | JGI IMG/M metagenome (GOLD analysis project Ga0208197, IMG submission 184444) | Active sludge microbial communities of municipal wastewater-treating anaerobic digesters from Japan - AD_JPNNA4_MetaG (SPAdes) (version 2) | ecosystem: Engineered > Bioreactor > Anaerobic >... | reverse complement strand
GTGAATTATCTTCGATGAGATCGCTTCGCTAAGTTAGTGCAACAGAGCCCGATTAGGATGCAACTTCGCCCTTTACTGTTCTGCAAGCAGAACATCGGGCTCAGCTGCACCAATTCCGAAGCCGTTACCAACAAGCCGAGAAAAAAAGACAACGACAGTATGACAATGAAATTTTGGCTGCATAAAGACAAAGAAGAAAAAAGGAAAATGCCACCGCACAAAAGCAAGTGTGTGGCTGCCCTTCCCTGTAACCTTCCCTTCGTAGCCACACACATGCTTTTTTTGCCGACACGCCCGTTGATGATAAACTGTTGATAAATAGTTGAAATCTTTGGAATCCAATGGATAAAAAATGTATTACCTTTGACAAAATTAGTCAATACAAAAAATGTCAACATTGGGACAAAAATTAAGAGAATTACGGGAACAAGCAGGCTTATCTTTGCGAAAAGCAGCCATGCAAGTAGATATTGACGTTGCAATATTGAGTAAAATTGAGCGAGGCGAAAGAAAATTCTCAAAAGAATTGGTTTTAAAATTGGCTGAACTTTATAAAGCAAACTCAGACAAACTGATTATTGACTTTTTAAGTGAAAAGGTTTTTTACGAATTAGAAAACGAAGAATTTGGACTTGAAGCATTGAAAGTCGCTGAGAAACAATTAAAATACAAGAAAAATAAGTGATTAATAAAGTCATTCATATAAAAAACGTTGGAAAATTCACTGACTATTCAGTGAATACAACTCCTACATGGAATGGCGAGTTTAAGCCTATAACTTTAATTTATGGGCAAAATGGGATTGGGAAAACCACTTTTACTACAATCCTGAAATCACTGAAAGAAAATGATGCTTTACTATACCAATTAAGAACATTTGGCACTCAAAGTAGTCCAGAGGTAAGCATAAAATTTGATGACCATTCAGCCCCAATAAAATATTCAAATGGAGAATGGGATGCCTCTTTTCCAATTATTGAAATTTTCGACATTCATTTTATAAACAATAATGTTTATACGGGTTTTGAAATTCTACCACAACATAAGAAGAATCTTTTTGAAATCATTATTGGCCAAGAAGGTATAAGACTGAAAAAGGAAATTTCAGAGATTAAATATAGTATCAAAGAAAAGAATAGTTCATTAAAGGATATTGAAGCAAAGGTTTACAAGATAATTAGCGGTTTTGATATAAAAACAATCATTAACTTCCAATTAGATTCTGAAATTGACAAGAAAATAGCAGAAAAGAAAATTGAGATTGATACTGCAAAATCAACCGAGAAAATAAGAAATACGGCATTATTAAAAAGAATTACAAAAATTGATTTTGATATAAGATTTGAAAAAGTAATTGAGTTTTTGCAAACCTCAATTGATACTATATCAGAGAATTATCTAAAAATGGTTGATGACCATAAAAACTCATTAAATCTTGCCAACAAATCAGAACAATGGATTAAAGACGGATTCGACAATATTTCTAACAACAAATGTCCATTCTGCTTGCGTTCTATTGACGAAACAGTTGAAATTGTCAATGCTTATAAACAGTATTTTAATCAGGAATACATTAGTTTACAGGAAAAGACAAAACTTCTTCAAAACAAAGTAAAAACAATTAACCCTGAACTTATTCTTTCAAATATTGAGAAAGAAAATAATCACAATACCGGCTTTTTAGAATTTTGGGGCAACTACATAAAAAAAGAAGTTCCTGTTTTTTCTATTACAAATTATCAAAACTCAATAATTGAATTGACCAAGAAGTTAAATGAATTGGTTAATGAAAAAACAGGCAATCCAATTAAAGCCATAGAGCCAAATGGAATTTCCTCTATTTCTGATTTAAATGATGCAATTATTGAAATCAACAATCTAATTGAAGCACACAATTTGAAAATTGATGACTTTAATGCAAGTATAACCGAACTTAAAAATATAGAACCTAAAGATTTAACTGTACTCGGAAAGGAGTTGCAAAAGCTAGAAGCTATAAATACAAGACATTCGGACAATACTGCAAAAGAACTTTGCAAAAAGTACCTTGAAGAGCAGGAAGCTTTAGAGAACCTAAAAGCGAAAAATACTGAATTACAAGAAGAACTTAAAAACTATACTAAAAGCACATTTGATAAATACAGCGGTATTATCAATACTTATCTTCAAAAATTTGCACCCTGCCTAAAAATAGAGGACATGAAAAGCACATACAAAGGCGGAGGCGATGAGCCTTTTGCTGAATATGGCTTATTTGTTTCGGGCAATAAAGTCAATTTTAAAGATAATGCTTGCGACCCTTCAGTAAAATATTGTTTAAGCGAGGGGGACAAAACCGCTCTTGCCCTTTCGTTTTTTCTTGCCAAACTTCATATTGATACAGAAATAGGAAAGAAAATAATTGTATTTGATGACCCGATTTCAAGTTTTGATATTGAACGAAAAAACTCCACCATTACTCAACTTTACAATATTGGCTTAAAAGCAAATCAATTAATTGTGCTAACGCATAATTTGTTATTTGCTAAAGAGTTTTGGGACAAAGTAAAAAATAATTGTCAGGTTTTGAAATTTTGTGAACTTAGAAAGTCAACTCAAATTGTTGATTACGATATAGAGAATGAAACCTTAAACGGTCTTTTTAAGGATTACTCAGTTTTAGATAATTTCTTAACCAACGGAGTAGATACCGATTTAGAAAAAAGAAATGTTGCCCGTTGTATCCGACCTATTTTAGAGGGTTATTTCAGAATCAAATTTTATGGTGAATTTACCGCCAATGAATGGCTGGGGCAATTTATCGAGAAAATTGATACCAGTATTGATGGTCAACCTTTATTTCGACTTAAAGAGTTTTCATCTGACTTGCACGAAATAAATGATTATTCAAAGAAATTTCATCATACAAACCCGAATGCTGACAGTGAGCCAATTTATGATGGTGAACTGAAAACATATGTTGAACGAACTTTTCAATTAATCAGTAAAATATAAAGAACTATGCCAACACTCCAATTCAAAGGGAAAAACATAATTTGGAACCACCATTTGGCTGTTCCGTTTCATACATTGGACGAAGTGCCCGAATTGCATTACCAGCCTGAAAAAGCAAACGGAAATATGATCATTGAGGGCGACAATCTTATTGCTTTAAAAGCGCTTTTACCACAGTTTGCAGGAAGAATACAATGTATTTATATTGATCCACCATACAATACAGGAGACGACAATGGGAATGGAAAAGGTTGGATATATAATGATAATGTTAATAGCCCGTTAATAATAGATTGGTTAAATAAGGTTGTTGATAAATCTGATTTAGCCCGCCATGATAAGTGGTTATGTATGATGACACCAAGATTAAAACTTTTGAGAGAATTATTAGCAGATGATGGAGTTATCTTTATTAGTATAGATGATAATGAATACCATAATTTAATATCTCTATGTATTGAAATTTTCTCAGAAGAATGTTTAGTTCCAACATTTATTTGGGAAAAAAAGAAAAAACCTTCCTTCCTGCATAATAATGTTGGTAAACTTACCGAATATATAGTTTGTTTTGTTAAGGATAATGACAAATCATATCCATTTTCAATTGATTCTACTACTAAAGGTAAAAAGTATCCCTTAAACAATGCAGGTAATTCATTAGAAACACTTACCTTCCCACCTAATTCGGTTTCTTTTGGCATTGAAGACCAGATTGTTAAAGCACAAGATATGTCAGAAGGCAACATAAAAACTGAATTGCTTAATGATGTTATTATAATTGATGGGAAAAACTCTAATGAATTTAAATTAAAAGGAGAATGGAGGTATAGTCAAAAAACACTTAATGATATTATAGATAAAGGTGATTTGCTTTATATAAGCAAAGTTCCATTTAGGCCGAATCACATTAAGGGTGGTGGTGAAATAAAAAAAATGAAAAATATTCTCTCTCCTAATCACTATGAAATGGAGACAAATGAAGATGCAAAAAAACAATTAGAAGATATGTTTAACACATCACCTTTTGATTTTCCTAAGCCATTAAAACTAATTCATACCTTAATCAAGGCTACGACTCATTTTAATGAAAATGCAATTATTTTAGACTCCTTTGCCGGTTCCGGCACCACCATGCACGCGGTTATGGAACTCAACAAAGAAGATGGAGGCAATCGCAAGTGTATTATGATTCAAATGACCGAAGCCACCGAAGCAGAGCCCGATAAAAACATTTGCAAAGATATTACAAGGGAAAGAGTAAAAAGAGCCATTGAAAAGTACGGTTATGATTCGGGCTTTAAATATTACCGTTTGGGCATTCCGCTTGATGCCGAAACCATGCTGGCCGGGCAATTGCCAACTTATAAGCAATTTGCAAAATACGTTTATTACCTTTGCACAGGCGAGCACCTCGAAGCTGAAGACAAAATAAACGAAGCCGAGTATTTTGTGGGCGAGTATGGCAAGCAAGCCATATACCTGGTTTATAAACAGGATTATGAAACCCTTACCCGTCTTGCCCTTAACTTAACCCTTGCCGAAAAAATAAAACAACAGCAACCGGGGAAAAAACGGATTGTGTATGCTCCATCCTGCTTTTTGGATGAAGAATATTTAACCGACAATCAAATTGAATACGTTGGTATTCCTTACAATTTGTTTCAACGTAACCAATAGAAAATTATGTATTTAAAAAAATATCAGATAAAAGTTGTAAATGCACTCAAACAGTTTCTGCAAACTGCCCGTGATACCAAAACATCGTTTGATATTGCGAAACAGGCTTTGCCTGAAAACATGCGTCATACCTTGAATTGGGTGCAAACAGCTTTTCAAACCTGTGGTTTGGAATATAAAGACCGTTGTACTAATGGACTGGGAAATAGTTACCCCCGAATTGTTATTAAAGTACCAACAGGTGGAGGTAAAACACTGCTTGCCGTTGAATCCATACGTGAATATCAAAACTTATTTGCCCAAAAACGAACAGGACTTGTAGTATGGATAGTACCAAGTGAAACTATTTACAGCCAAACAGTTCAAAAAATAAGGGATAAAGGTAATCCCTTGCGCCAGTTATTAGACCAATGTAGCGGAAACCGTACTATTATCCTGGAAAAAGGGCAAAGATTAACGACAAACGATATTGAGGAAAATCTGGTTGTTTTATTTGTTATGATTCAGTCTATCAGCCGCACCAATGGGAAGGAAGCGTTAAAAGTATTTCAGGACAGTGGCGGCTACGATAGTTTTTTCCCTGCCGATCATCGTTACGATTTACACGAACAATTATTAAAACAGGTTCCTAATCTTGATTATATCTCTCCGCTTGGCACAGAGCAACCTTTAATAATGACAAGTCTTGGAAACGCAATACGCATTTCAAAACCATTTATAATCATTGATGAAATTCATAAAGTCTTTTCAGAAAATGCCCGAAGAACTATAGATAGTTTAAATCCTGAATTTGTTCTTGGTTTTTCGGCTACGCCAAAAGTCGAGATGAATGTTCTGGTTACCATTACAGGGCTTGAGCTTAAAGAGGAGGAAATGGTAAAACTCGACATGCACATTCTCCCACCCATCAGTAAACAGGAGAACGACTGGAAAGCGATGGTAAAGGAAATCAAAGAACATCGGGAAAAATTGGAAGATATGGCAAAACAATACCAGAAAGATACAGGTGTTTATATTCGCCCAACAGCATTATTGCAAGTTGAAGCCACAGGAAAAGACCAAAGAGGAAGAGGGAAAGTTCATAGCCTTGATGTTAAAGAATACTTGATTAGTCTTGAAGTAAACCCTGAGGAGATAGCAATAAAAACAAGTTCGCAAAATGATATTGAAGACGTAAACCTGTTTTCGCAGGATTGTCCTGTTCGCTTTATCATAACCAAAGAAGCATTGCGCGAAGGTTGGGACTTTTCATTTTCCTACATTCTGGGAATTATTCCGAATGTAAATTCAAATACAGGAGTTACCCAGTTAGTTGGTCGAATATTAAGACAGCCTTATGCAAGAAAATCCGGAGTAAAAGAACTTGATGAGAGTTATGTTTATTACACAAAAGGTGATACAAGAGAAATTTTAGACAGGGTTGCAACCGGATTTAGAAATGAAGGTCTTGAAGATCTGGTTACAAAATTAAAATTCCGTGATAATGAAGCAATAAACGCCACCAAAACAGTAAAAATTAAACAAGAGTTCAGCGAGAAGTTTCAGAATTCATTTTATCTTCCTGTTTGGGTAATGATAGATAGAAATGGTTCAAAACGAAGGTTTAGTTATGAGTTTGATATTAAACCCAAAATTGATTTTTCAAAAGTTGAATTAACAGAAGATTTCCTGACAAAACTTGAGAGCTCATTAAGCAATGAGACAAAAGAAAGGAAAGCATTTGCAATTACCCTTGATGATTCGAGTAAAGCATCATTTGTTGAAGAACAAAGCCAAACAAATGGAAAAGCAGAAATAAATATTGATTATTTAACACGCAGATTAAATGAATTAATTGAAAATCCTTTTTTGGCAAGAATTATCGGAACAAAATACTTATCACAAATTGAAGAAAGAATAGGCAAGGGAAAATTAAAAGAACATTACAGTTTCATTGTTTCTCAGCTATGTAAGAAATTTCAGGAAGAAAAGACAAAACAGGAAGAAGAAATATTTTTGGAAGAATTAAAAGCCCAAAATCTTATTCTTGCAGTATCAGATGATGACACAATTGGTTTTAAAGTTCCCAAAGAGGATGTAATAACAGTAAGCCAAATCCCAAGCACTTACAAATATTATCTGTTCGAAGATGTTGAACTAACTGCAATGAATACGCTTGAACGGAAAGTTGGCGATTTGCTCGACAAACAAGAAAAGATTCTTTGGTGGTTCAGAAATAAAGTAAACAGAAAATGGTACTCGATACAAGGTTGGCAGCAAAATAAAATCAGACCTGACTTTGTTGCTGCTAAAAGGACAGAAGATAATCATTTGGAATTGGTTTACATCATTGAAAGCAAAGGAGAACATCTTTTGGGTAATGTTGATACCACTTACAAAAAGAAAGTTCTCGATATAATGACAGAACAGAAACAACTCAAAAACATTAAAGCATATCAGACACAGATTCCATTTGAAGAATATGTGATTAATGACAAAGTTGAATGCTATTTAATTGAGCAGGGAAAAGAGGAAGAGAAAATTAAAGAGATTTTGAAATGAAAAGCCAACACACAACCTTCCCTTCGCTGTCAGGCACATTGGCAAAACGCTCAAAGCCAACGCTACATCCAAATTTTGCCAAAGAGCCTTCCATCCCGTCCCGCACCAACGCATGGTCCGAAAGACATTGCAGCAAAAATTAAAGAAAATTAACAAGAAAAATGAACAACGAAACGCTAACAAAGTGTATATGCCATAAGGGGTTAAGTGGTTATTCGAGCATTCTACCCCGCATCAAAGTTCGTTATCGGGGGATAGTGACGTAGCTCGCAATCCCCAACGATTTCATACCGCCAAACCGTTAAGAATTCCATCTTGTCGTAAATCAGTAACAATAATATGTGTTAATTTATGTTAATTTCTTGGGTTATTAAAAACATTGACGTATGTTTGCGTCATTAAACACATGAACAATGAAAAGCAAAGCAGATAAATTCAATAAGCAACAAAAAGAACTGGCTGAATTTGCAAAAGCACTTTCGCATCCTGCAAGAATTGCTATTATTCAACTTCTTGCCGAAAAAAAAGAAATCAAAACCGGTAATATTTCAGATTATTTGCCTATTGCCCGTACTACTGTTTCACAACATCTAAAAATCCTTAAAGATGCAGGGATTATTATAGGCACTATAGACGGACTAAAAATTCACTATTGTTTACATAATCAACAATTAATGGATATGCAAATAAAGCTAAACGATTTTTTAAAAAATTCCATCAAAAATCATAACTGTAAATGTTAACCATTTAAAAAAATGAAAATTTTAATTTTATGCACAGGCAATAGTTGCCGAAGCCAAATGGCCGAAGGTTTTTTAAAATCGCTGCATCCCGACTGGGAAATTTATTCAGCAGGAACTAAACCGTCCGAACAGGTTCATCCTATGGCTATTAGAGTAATGGCCGAAGTTGGTGTTGATATTAGCCAAAATATACCAAAATCGGTTGATTTGTTTTTAAATAAGGAATTCGATTATGTTATAACAGTCTGCGACGGAGCCAAGGAAACATGCCCCATGTTTATCGGTAAGGTTAAAAATCGATTGCACATAGGTTTTGAAGACCCCGCCAAAGCAAAAGGCACAGAAAGTGAAATTATGGAAGTATTTCGTAAAGTAAGAAATCAAATAAAAGACAAATTTTATGAATTTAATACATCACTATCTATATGAAAGATGAAGAATTAAAAAATATTGTAAAAGAAAAATACAGCGAAATAGCTAACCAAACAAAAAAAGAAAACGAAACTTCCTGTTGTGGTGCAACAGGTTGCTGCGGAGATGTAGATTATACCATTTTTAGCGAAAAATATGATAATTTAAAAGGATATAATCCCGATGCAGATTTAGGATTAGGCTGTGGCTTACCTACAGAATTCGCACAAATTAAAGAAGGAGATACTGTTATCGATTTAGGCTCCGGAGCCGGTAACGATTGTTTCGTAGCACGAGCATTGGTTGGAAAATCAGGTAAAGTAATAGGAATTGATTTTACCGATGCCATGATAGAAAAAGCCAGAGCCAATACAAAAAAATTAGGCTTTAACAATGTCGAATTTCGTTTTGGTGATATTGAAAAAATGCCTGTAACTGCAAACAAGGCCGATGTTATAATAAGTAACTGCGTACTTAATCTTGTGCCTAATAAATTAAATGTTTTTAAAGAAATATATAGAGTTCTTAAACCGGGAGGTCATATGTCTGTTTCGGATGTAGTACTTAAAGGCCAATTGCCTGAAAAAATAAAACACGCAGCAGAAATGTACGCCGGTTGCGTATCCGGTGCAATTCAATTTGATGAATATTTAAAGTTAATTAAAGCTGCCGGATTAAATAATATTACTGTACAAAAACAAAAATTGGTAAATATTCCCGATGATATTTTGTCAAACTACCTTTCGGAATCAGAAATTGATAATTATAAAAATTCCGGAGTAGGAATTTATAGCATCACTGTTTATGCTGAAAAAAACATTCAATCATGTTGTTGTGATAATTGTTAAACCTAAAAAATAAATTCATATGCCATCAAAATCAAGATTAAAATTTTTAGACCGCTATTTAACCTTATGGATTTTCCTTGCTATGGCGGTAGGGGTTTTATCCGGTTTTATTTTTCCGGAAATTGCAAAATTTTGGGACTCACTCAAACCAAGCCCTGAAAGTACAACCAATATTCCCATTGCAATTGGACTAATATTAATGATGTATCCACCGCTGGCTAAAGTTAAATACGAAGAACTGGGTGACGTTTTCAAGAATTATAAAGTATTAACTCTATCGCTCATCCAAAATTGGATTATTGGCCCCATATTAATGTTCTTTTTGGCTGTAGCATTTTTCAAATTTTTTCCGGGCGAAAACAACGCAAACCTTCCCTATTTTTATGGTATCGTTATGATCGGTCTGGCTCGTTGCATAGCCATGGTTATTGTATGGAACGACCTTGCAAAAGGCGACACACAATATGCTGCCGGGTTAGTTGCTTTTAATTCTATTTTCCAGGTTATTTTTTATTCGGTATATGCTTATGTGTTCATTGCTATATTGCCCGGATGGTTTGGTATTCCCACTAATGATGCCGTAGAACAAATAACCATCGGACAAATTGCCGAAAGTGTTTTTATTTATCTGGGTATTCCATTTATTGCAGGATTTTTAACACGTTTTACGCTTATTCGAATTAAAAGCAAAGAATGGTATCATACTCGTTTCATTCCTAAAATCAGCCCTATTACGCTTATAGCATTGCTTTTTACCATCGTAGTTATGTTCTCACTCAAGGGAGAATATATAATAAAAATACCCATGGACGTTGTATTAATCGCAATTCCATTACTCATCTACTTCATTGTAATGTTTATTTTATCATTTATTATGAGTAAAAAATCCGGTGCCAATTATGAGCAATCAACTACCCTATCATTTACAGCTGCCAGCAACAATTTTGAACTGGCCATTGCGGTTGCTATTGCAATTTTTGGAATGAATTCCGGCGAAGCATTTGCTGCTGTTATAGGACCATTGGTTGAGGTTCCTGTTATGATAGCTTTGGTAAATGTTGCATTAAAATATTATCTACCAAAATTTAAATAACATTACAAACGTAATTTTCCGTTTCGAGCTTGGTCAAGATACGATAACGATTAGTAACGATATCGGAGTGTTTAACCAAATATTATTTACACAGGTTTCCTGATATTGAAAATATTAGGTTTAAACACTATCTTTGTCGCATGCTTCCGTTACATTATGATATTATTGTTGTAGGTGCCGGGCATGCCGGTTCTGAAGCTGCTGCTGCCACAGCTCACCTGGGTGCTAAAACATTGCTCATAACGCATGATATGACAAAAATAGCCCAAATGTCGTGCAACCCGGCAATGGGTGGCATTGCCAAAGGACAAATATTAAGAGAAATAGATGCACTCGGTGGGGTTTCGGCAATTATAACCGATCTTACAACCATTCAATATAGAATGTTGAACCGAAGCAAAGGCCCTGCTATGTGGAGTCCACGTGCACAATGCGACAGAGCTCTTTTTTCGCTCGAATGGCGCAAGTATTTAGAGAATACCGATAACCTTTCGTTTTGGCAAGATGATGTTATAGAACTTTTGCTGGAAAAGGATAAGGTAATTGGCGTTAAAACAGCTATGGGTGTCGAATTTAAAGCCGAAGCTGTAATTCTGACCAATGGCACATTTCTGAACGGATTGATACATATCGGATCTTTTCAGGCAAAAGGTGGCCGCATTTCAGAACCTGCATCACAGGGACTGACTGCTCAACTGGAACAACTAGGTTTCGCAGTTGGAAGAATGAAAACCGGAACTCCTGCCCGTCTCGACGGAAGAACCATCGACTTCACCAAACTCATTGAGCAACCCGGTGATGAAATTCAGGATAAATTCAGTTATCTGCCTTATATCAAAACACCACTTCCGCAACGCAGCTGCTACATCACCTATACCAACAAAGAAACTCATGCTATTCTGGAAAGCGGATTTGAATTTGCCCCACTCTTCAACGGAACGATTCAAAGTATTGGTCCTCGATATTGTCCGAGCATCGAAACCAAACTGGTAACATTTAAAGATAAAGATAGCCATCATTTGTTTATCGAACCCGAAGGCATAAACACTCATGAGTATTATATCAACGGTTTTTCGAGCAGTTTGCCGTGGGAAATACAATACAAAGCATTGCAACAAATTCCCGGATTGGAAAACGTTAAGCTGTTCCGCCCGGGTTATGCCATTGAATACGATTACTTCGACCCCACTCAGCTTTATCCCAGCCTG
>Ga0208197_1003875_pt1 | contig 11518 bp, 9 predicted proteins | sample AD_JPNNA4_MetaG_FD_184444 | JGI IMG/M metagenome (GOLD analysis project Ga0208197, IMG submission 184444) | Active sludge microbial communities of municipal wastewater-treating anaerobic digesters from Japan - AD_JPNNA4_MetaG (SPAdes) (version 2) | ecosystem: Engineered > Bioreactor > Anaerobic >... | reverse complement strand
TGAACTCCCTGCCGGAATCGTTCAGCTTGCCAAAGTTTACGTTGCAAAAAAGAGAAAGATAAGAGTGGGCGATAAACTCGCAGGAAGACATGGTAATAAGGGTATCGTGGCAAAAATTGTCCGCCAAGAAGATATGCCTTTCCTGGAAGACGGCACTCCTGTTGATATTGTTCTTAATCCTCTGGGCGTTCCATCACGAATGAATCTTGGACAGATTTATGAAACTGTTCTTTCATGGGCAGGTCAAAAACTTGGAGTGAAATTTTCTTCTCCTATATTCGATGGTGCAACAATTGACCAGATTACCGAATATACCGATAAAGCTGAGCTTCCAAGAAACGGTACTACATTCCTTTACGATGGAGGAACCGGCGAAAGATTTGACCAGCCAGCTACAGTCGGGGTGATTTATATGATGAAACTCGGCCACATGGTCGACGATAAGATGCATGCCAGATCTATAGGGCCTTACTCTCTTATCACACAACAACCATTAGGAGGAAAGGCACAGTTTGGCGGACAAAGATTTGGAGAAATGGAAGTTTGGGCACTCGAGGCATTCGGTGCAGCATATACTCTGCAAGAAATACTTACAATTAAATCGGACGACGTTGTGGGCAGAGCTAAAGCTTATGAGGCAATTGTTAAGGGTGAACCAATGCCTGCTCCCGGAATACCTGAATCACTTAATGTTCTTCTACATGAACTCAGGGGACTTTGTTTGAGTGTGACACTCGACTAATAAATATCAATAATTCTTATCTGGTTAATAGTTAAAAATTTAAAATATGTCATTCAGAAGAGATAATAAAGCAAAAACCAATTATTCAAGGATTTCAATTGGACTGGCTTCACCTGAAGAAATTCTCGACAGGTCAAGCGGCGAAGTCCTTAAACCGGAAACAATCAATTACCGTACTTATAAACCTGAACGCGACGGACTTTTTTGCGAAAGGATTTTCGGCCCGGTTAAAGATTATGAATGCCATTGCGGAAAATACAAAAGAATACGTTATAAAGGAATAGTTTGCGACCGCTGTGGCGTGGAAGTGACAGAAAAAAAGGTACGACGCGAAAGAATGGGACATATTACTCTGGTCGTACCTGTTGCTCATATATGGTATTTCAGATGTCTACCAAATAAAATAGGATATCTGCTTGGATTGCCATCAAAAAAACTTGATTCAATTATCTATTATGAAAAATATGTCGTTATAAATCCAGGTATCAAAGCAGCCGATGGCATTAATTATCTTGATTTTCTCAGTGAAGAAGAATATCTCGAAATAATCGAGTCTCTTCCAAAAGATAATCAGCTCCTGGATGATTCTCATCCAGATAAGTTTATTGCAGATATGGGCGGCGAGGCACTCTACAAACTGCTCAGCAGGCTCGACCTCGATGAGCTTTCGTATTCACTTCGTCACAAAGCAAATACTGAGACATCACAGCAGAGAAAAAATGAAGCTCTAAAACGTCTTCAGGTTGTTGAAGCTTTCAGAGAATCGAGACATATTAACCGACCCGAATGGATGATTGTTAAAGTAGTTCCTGTTATTCCTCCAGAGCTACGTCCTCTCGTTCCACTCGACGGCGGACGATTCGCAACAAGCGACCTGAACGATCTCTACAGGCGCGTTATTATTAGAAATAACAGGCTTAAGAGGCTTATTGAAATAAAAGCTCCTGAAGTTATCCTTCGCAATGAAAAGAGAATGCTTCAGGAAGCTGTTGATTCCCTTTTCGATAATTCCAGAAAAGCTAATGCTGTAAAGACAGAGGCAAATCGCCCGCTTAAATCACTCAGCGATAGTCTTAAAGGGAAACAAGGTCGTTTTCGTCAAAACCTTCTCGGAAAACGTGTTGACTATTCTGCACGTTCAGTTATCGTGGTCGGACCCGAACTCAAAATTCATGAGTGCGGACTACCAAAAGATATGGCTGCCGAACTATATAAGCCATTCATTATCAGAAAGCTTATTGAACGCGGAATAGTAAAAACAGTTAAATCCGCCAAGAAAATAGTCGATCGCAAAGATCCTGTTGTATGGGATATTCTGGAAAATGTTCTTAAAGGGCACCCGGTTCTGCTTAACAGAGCTCCTACATTGCATCGACTTGGCATTCAAGCTTTCCAGCCAAAACTAATAGAAGGGAAAGCTATTCAACTTCATCCTCTTGTATGTACGGCATTTAACGCCGACTTCGACGGCGACCAGATGGCTGTCCATGTACCTCTCGGTAATACTGCAATTCTTGAGGCACAAATACTTATGCTTTCATCCCATAACATACTTAACCCTGCAAACGGTGCACCTATCACAGTGCCGTCACAGGATATGGTACTCGGACTTTATTATATGACAAAAGGGCGTAAAAGCAGTGACACAGAAAAAGTAGAAGGAGAAGGATTAGTTTTCTATTCTCCCGAAGAAGTGAACATTGCATATAACGAAGGTAAAGTAGATCTTCACGCTTTTATAAAAGTAAAAGTCGACGATATAGTTGACGGAAAGCCTATAAAGCATATCATTGAAACCACCGTGGGTAGAGTGCTCTTTAACCAGTGTGTGCCAGAAGAAGTGGGATTCATTAATGAAGTCCTTAATAAGAAATCGCTACGCGAAATTATCGGCCATGTGTTGAAAGTTTCAGGAGTTGCCAAAACAGCCGACTTCCTTGATGCAATAAAAAATATGGGCTTTAATTTTGCTTTCAAAGGCGGCCTTTCTTTCAACCTCGACGATGTTATCATACCGGATGAGAAAATGAAATTCGTACAGGAAGGATACGAACAGGTTGAAGAAGTCCTTAACAATTACAACATGGGCTTTATTACCAACAATGAACGATATAATCAGATTATAGACATCTGGACTCACGTGAATGCGCGTCTTACACAAGCACTTATGAAACAGCTTTCCGCCGATAAAGATGGCTTCAACTCTGTATACATGATGCTCGACTCGGGCGCTAGAGGGTCAAAAGAACAGATACGTCAGCTCTCAGGTATGAGAGGCCTTATGGCTAAACCACAGAAATCAGGCTCAACAGGTACAGAAATCATAGAGAACCCAATACTCTCTAACTTTAAGGAAGGGCTTTCAGTGCTCGAATACTTTATTTCAACACACGGCGCTAGAAAAGGACTTGCCGATACGGCTCTTAAAACGGCCGACGCTGGTTATCTTACACGCCGCCTTGTTGATGTGGCTCAGGATGTCATTATAAATGAGGAAGACTGCGGCACTCTCAGGGGACTTGTTGCAACGGCTATCAAAAAGAACGAGGAAGTCGTTGAAACATTATATGAAAGAATACTTGGGCGTACAGTTGTTCACGACGTATTCAATCCGCTAACGGGTGAGCTTATTGTTGCAGCAGGTGAGGAAATAACAGAAGAGATAGCTAAAGTTATAGAAGATTCACCTATTGAGCAGGTTGAAATAAGATCGGTACTCACATGTGAATCAAAGAAAGGCGTTTGTGCAAAATGCTATGGACGTAACCTCTCTACCGGCCACATGGTGCAGAGAGGCGAAGCAGTGGGAGTAATTGCCGCTCAAAGCATTGGCGAACCAGGCACACAACTAACTCTGCGTACATTCCACGTCGGTGGTACAGCTTTGAACATTACGTCTGAATCGAACCTCGTTGCACGTTATAGCGGAATTGCCGAATTTGACGAACTTAAAACAGTTTCGAAGAAAGATCCCGAAAAGGGAACTATCGACATTGTAATAGGCCGTCTTGCTGAACTGAGAATAATAGACAAGAAAACTGGAATTGCACTTACAACACATTCTATTCCCTATGGTTCGAAACTTTATATAAAACCTGGTGAAGAAATCGAAAAAGGAACCTTAATTTGCGAGTGGGATCCGTTCAATGCCGTTATAGTTTCAGAAGTATCTGGTAAAGTGGCTTTTGACTATATGATAGAAGGCGTTACTTATCGTGAAGAATCCGACGAACAGACAGGTTTTAGAGAAAAAGTTATAATAGAAAGCAGAGACAAAACTAAGAATCCTGCAATTCGCATCCTCGACGATAAAGGCAATGTTCTAAAAGAATATAACCTTCCTGTAGGCGCACACATGGTGACGGATGCTAACAAAATGGTCGAAGCTGGAGATATAATTGCTAAAATTCCAAGAGCTATAGGCAAATCAGGCGATATAACCGGAGGCCTTCCAAGAGTTACGGAATTGTTTGAAGCACGTAACCCGTCTAACCCTGCAATAGTCTCAGAAATTGACGGAGAGGTGTTGTTCGGTAAAATTAAAAGAGGCAATAGGGAAATAGCTATTAAATCAAAATCAGGCGAGACCAAAAAGTACCTTGTACCTCTTTCGAAACAAATACTTGTACAGGAAAACGACTATGTCCGCGCTGGCACACCACTTTCCGACGGGGCAATAACTCCTTCTGACATCCTTGCAATAAAAGGTCCTACAATGGTACAGGAATACATAGTAAATGAGATACAGGAAGTTTATCGCATGCAGGGTGTTAAGATTAATGATAAACACTTTGAAATAATCGTCCGTCAAATGATGCGTAAAGTTGAAATTATTGACCCGGGCGATACTAGATTCCTCGAAAAACAGGTTGTTGATAAACTTGAATTTATGGAGGAAAATGATTGGATATACGGCAAGAAAGTTGTTGTGGATGCAGGTGATTCACAAACACTTACACCTGGGATGATCATCACAGCACGTAAACTGCGCGACGAAAACTCAATGCTTAAAAGACGTGACCTTAAAACGGTTGACGCAAGAGACGCAGTTCCTGCTACTTCATGTCAGGTGCTTCAGGGCATCACGAGAGCAGCACTTCAGACAAATAGCTTCTTCTCTGCCGCTTCATTCCAGGAAACAACTAAAGTGCTTAACGAAGCCGCAATACTTGGTAAGGTTGATAAACTCGAAGGACTGAAAGAAAATGTTATTGTCGGACATCTCATCCCTGCTGGTACAGGCGTAAGAGAATACCAGAGTATAATAGTTGGTTCCGTTGAAGAAATCGAAAAACTTACAGGTATCAAAGAATCACAACTCGAACCGGCTGAAGATAATAAATAAAAACTTAAAATTATGTCGGAGCAAAAATCACAAAATCAGATAAGCATCGAACTTAATGATGAAGTAGCAGAAGGTATATATTCAAACCTTGCAGTTATAACTCATTCTTCTTCAGAATTTATTATTGATTTTATAAGGCTTATGCCCGGAGTGCCAAAAGCGCAGGTAAAATCGAGAATTATTCTTACACCTGAACATACAAAAAGACTTGCAGCAGCCCTCGAAGATAATATAGCAAAATATGAGGCCGTACATGGCAAAATAAAAGAAATCAAAGAAACAGGACCTATTATGCCTCCTGTCTCTTTCGGAGGCCCTGCTGCACAGGCTTGAAAAACTTTTAACACAGATAAAGCTTTCCCATAGAGAAAGCTTTATCTGTGTTAAAATAATAAATGTTTAATTTTATAGTTTAATAGTATAATAGCAGGATATTGCATGAAATCAAAACTAATACATAAAATACTATTATTTGCCGTCATTATTTTTTTAATGATTTTCAACACGGAATGTAAAAAACAACCTAGATGCGGATGCGGGAATGATGTAATCTTTACTCTTACCGATGCACAGGCGTTAGTTCAGTATAATGAAAGCAGCAATACCATAGCATTCTATCCGGTTTTGTCAACAGGTGCTACTTATTATTTTTGCAATCCGAGCCAGTGGATTGATTCTATTAAGAAACTTAATACAGATGAATATATTCTGATAAGCGGTGATGTTTTCTATGAATGTAACTACCTTTACCAGAGTGGCAATTACTACTATCAAATTCCACCTGTGTATCAGGTTGAGGTGACTTCAGTAAGGGAAGATAGTTATAGTAAAAAATAACATATTCCTTCAATTCCAGCTGCTCATTTTCTGCTAAATTTGTATCTTTCAGAAAAATTCACATGAAACGGTACGATATTTCTTTTATCGGGGCTGGACGTGTCGGTGAAGCACTTTGTACTGAATTTTTCAAGAAAGGCCACAAAATATTACAGATTGCATCGAAAGGAACTGAAAACAGTCGTTCGCTTGCCGCACAATGTAGTGCTGAATGGATAACTAATCTGCATTTTGACAAACCTGCCGACATAATATTTGTATGTGTGCCTGATAACGACCTTCCTGATGTCTTAGGCAAAATAGAATGCGGTGAAAATACAATCGTAACCCACACCGCAGGCAGTTTCGGACTAGAAGTATTTCCTTCAGCTATTCTTTTCAAGGGTGTTTTCTATCCTCTTCAGACTTTTTCGAAAGGAAGGAATATAAACTTCCAGGAAGTACCTCTGTTTATCGAAGCTTCAGATAATACTTCCCGCGATTTGCTAAAAGCGATTGCAGAATCAATATCGGATAGAATTTATGAGTCGGATGTTACACAAAGAAGAATAGTTCATCTTGCAGCAGTATTCGCTTCCAATTTTGTTAATTATATGATACTGCTGTCAAAACAAATATGTACAACTGCTTCTTTTTCTTTCGATATTATGACCCCATTGATAAAAGAGACTGTAAAAAAAGCTATCGAAACCGATCCTGAACTTGCCCAGACAGGTCCTGCAGTAAGAAATGATACGGAAACTATTCGGAAACACATGGATTTATTATCTTTCTCACCGGAAATCAGAAAAATATATGAAGTGATTTCAAAATCAATAATGGAATATTACAGAAACAGATGAATAATTTTAAGGAGAAGCTAAATAAGATAAGGGGTTTTATTTTTGACATTGACGGTGTTCTGTCATTACAAACTGTAAATCTGGATAAATCGGGAATACCTGACCGTACCGTTAATATCAGGGATGGATATGCCATTCAGCTTGCAGTGAAAAAGAATTATAAGGTAGCAGTCATTTCGGGCGCTATGTGCAAAGAATACCGGAAGAGGCTTAATCAGCTTGGCGTTAAAGATATTTACTTAAACAGCGCTGTGAAAATAAATTGCTTCAGGGATTTTTTAAAAAAATCAGGGCTTTCGGCCGACGAAGTTATTTACATGGGAGACGACATACCCGACATTGAAGTGATGAAAGAAGCCGGAGTACCTGTTTGCCCAGCCGATGCTGACAACGAAGTTCGAAAACTGGCGGTTTATATATCCGACAAAAGGGGAGGCGAAGGATGCGTGAGAGATATTATTGAACAGGTTCTCAGGTTACACAATAAATGGATGAACTCCGATACCTATAAATGGTGAATATATGAAGGATTTTTTGAAGCTTATACGGTGGCAAAATCTTCTTATTGTTGCACTCACAATGATACTGATGAGGTATGCCGTTATAAGCACTATCCTCAATAAAATAGATGTCACACTATTGCCTGTAGCCGGTAATGAACAGACTATGAGACTTCAGTTTCAATGGTACGATTTTGTCTTTCTTGTACTTGCAACAGTTATGATTACTGCAGGAGGCTATATTATTAATGATTATTTTGATATTAAAACCGACCTGATAAATAAGGGCAAAGCTATAGTTGGCATGGCAATCTCACGAAGAGTGGCTATTTTGTGGCATAGCATCATGAATTTTATTGGAGTAGCTCTTGGTTTTTATGTTTCATGGAAAATCGGCTATCCGATTGCAGGCATAATGTTTCTTCTTGTTACTGGCTTGTTTTATTTTTACTCTGTAACCTATAAAAGACAGTTCCTTTTAGGTAACTTTATTGTCGCTTTTCTTACTGCAATGCTTCCTTTTCTCGTTCTTTTTTATGAATGGATACCTCTGAATAATTATTACACTGTTTTTTCCATTAAAATGCCTGAATTTAAGATTATTATCTGGTGGGTGGCAGGTTTTTCACTTTTTGCTTTCTTTACAACTCTTATTCGAGAAATAATAAAAGACATTGAGGATCTCGAAGGCGACGAAACTTGTGGAAGAAATACTCTGCCTGTAGTAATGGGCATCAAAAATTCAGTAATAATAGCCGTTTCCCTTGTCTTTGTAACATTGATACTTCTCTACCTTATATGGTATTTCTACATAAATGATATCATAACATTTCTATATTTAACCATAACAGTAGCTTTACCGTTATGTTCAGTCATAGTTCTTCTTTTGGCAGGAAATAAAGAGGGAAAATACCGGCTTGCATCAACAATCATGAAGGTTGTTATGCTTACAGGCCTACTTTATTCGGTTGTTGCGAAAATAATCATCTCTTTTAATCTTTACTGAACGATGTTTAAAATCCCCGCCAGGTATAGGTTGATTCTTGCCTCACAATCGCCAAGACGTCAACATCTTCTTCGTGAATCGGGTATAGTATTCGAAATCGCCGAGAGAGATTTTGATGAATCATTTCCTGAAGAACTCAAAGGAAAAGAAATTGCAGAATATCTTGCACAGAGCAAAGCTGAACAGCTATTGAAAGAATTTAACGATGAAAATACTGTTGTTATAACCGCCGATACTATCGTATGGGTGAAAGGAAAGAGGCTTGGGAAACCTCATGATTATGAAAGCGCATTTGGAATTCTTAAAAACATATCGGGCTGCACTCATGAAGTGATTACAGGAGTAGGACTTCTGAATGGAGTGAGACTCAAAGTTTTTTCAGAATCTACTCTTGTTACATTCGATACGCTTACCGATGAAACGATTGATTATTACATAAGAAACTATAAACCTTACGATAAAGCAGGTGCTTATGGAATTCAGGACTGGATTGGAATAGTAGGTAATATCGGCATAAACGGCTCATTTTTCAATGTAATGGGAATGCCTGTGAACCGCCTGCTTAGAGAACTTGAAAACTGGCTTAAATAAACCAAAATAATAGTTATGAAAAACAAAATTTTATATTATTTACTTTTTCTTTTTTGCTTTCTGAGTTCTTTCTCGAAGGCCGACGAAGGAATGTGGATACCTCTGCTTATCGAAAAATACAACATTAAAATTATGCAGGAGAAAGGATTCAGACTGTCGGCAGAAGACATCTATAGCGTAAATAAGGCATGTATGAAAGATGCCGTTGTAATTTTTGGAGGAGGGTGCACTGGTGAAGTTATCTCTCCGGAAGGTTTGCTCATAACAAATCACCATTGCGGATATGGCCAGATTCAGAGACATTCCACACTCGAGCACGATTATCTCACAAACGGATTCTGGGCTATGAACAGAAGCGAAGAACTACCAAATCCCGGGCTTACGGTCACATTTCTCAGGAGGATGGAAGATGTTACTGCAAAAGTTCTTGAAGGCGTTGTAGAAAATTTGACGGAAGAGATAAGAGACAGTATAATAAATTCGAATATCAGCATGATTGAAAAGAAAGCTGTGGAAGGAACCGAATATAGAGCAACGGTTAAGCCTTTCTTCATGGGCAATCAATATTTCCTTTTTGTAAACGAGACATTCAAAGATATACGCCTTGTGGGAGCGCCTCCTTCTTCTATTGGTAAATTCGGAGGCGAAACAGATAACTGGATATGGCCACGTCATACTGGCGATTTTTCACTCTTCCGTATTTATGCTGGGAAAGACAATAAACCGGCTGCTTATTCAAAAGATAATGTGCCGTATAAACCTCCCTATTATTTTCCGGTCTCTCTTAAAGGCGTTAAAGAAGGAGATTTTACAATGGTATTCGGCTACCCGGGAACAACTTATGAATATGTCCCTTCATTTCATATTGATATGATAAAGAATTATATCAACCCAAAGATGATTGAAATAAGAACTGTAGAGATTGAAATTATGGAATCGGCTATGGCATCAGATCCATTAATTCGAATACAGTACTCAGCTAAAAAATCGGGACTTGCAAATTCATGGAAGAAATGGCAAGGGGAAAACCAGGGACTTGAAAGGATGAATGTTATCAAATCGAAACAGGACTATGAAGAGAGGTTTACTTCATGGGTTAATCAGGATGAACAACGAAAATTGAAATATGGGAATATCCTTCCAGGTTACAGGGAGATTTATGAGCAATATCGCAAGTATCTGTTTGTCAATAATTATACTGCCGAAGTGATAAATGGTGCCGAAGCAATTGCTTTTTCGAGAAATGCCGGTTTGCTGGAAAATCTTATCAGAACCAATTCGGGCGAAGAACAGATAAAAGCTGCAAAAGAGAGACTTCTAGCGGCCGGGAAATCATTTTTCAAAGATTATAACCAGGCAACCGACATGAAATTGTTTGTGGCAGTAATGGAAATGTATAGCAAAAATATGGAGCCGGAATGGCAGGCTCCGGTATTTAAAGAAATAAGAGAGTATTGTAAGGGAGACTTCAGTGCACTTGCAAAAAAGATTTATTCCAGAAGCCCTTTCACTGATGAGGCAAGATTCAATTCATTTATAACCGGTTTCAGTAAGAAATCCCTTAAGGTGCTTGAAAAGGATGTTTTTTATAGGCTGGGCAATGGTTTTGTCGAGTTTCTTTCTTTCAAAGTCAGAGATGAACTCATCGGACTTGGCAATGAGCTTAAACGACTAAATAGAATATATATGGCTGCACAAATGGAATTTGAAAAGGAGAAGATTTTTTATCCCGATGCCAACTCAACGCTCAGAGTAGCATACGGCCAGGTAAAAGGATATTTTCCTAGAGATGCTGTATATTATACACATTCCACAACAGTGAGAGGTATAATGGAAAAGGATAATCCTCAGATATATGATTATAATGTACCTGAAAAGTTAAAGGTGCTATACAGGAACAAAGACTTTGGAAGGTATGCACGGGATGGTGAAGTTCCGGTGTGTTTCGTTGCGAACAATCATACCACTGGAGGCAATTCAGGCAGTCCGGTTATAAATGCCGAGGGTCACCTGATAGGTGTGAATTTCGACAGGGCATGGGAGGGTGTTGCAAGCGATATGGCTTTCAATCCGGAACAAAGCAGAAATATTAGTCTCGATATAAGATACGCCCTCTTTATCATTGACAAGTTTGCAGGCGCAGGTTATCTGCTGAATGAAATGACGATTATAGAGTGATTTCAGAAAACAATTTGATTCTATTATTTAAACGCGGTGAATTATTTGTAGGTTAACTTAGGGTTTGGTGAAAAAGTCATTTAGTTTTTGATAACATGAATTCATTCTGGCGCAAGATAAAAATGTCCGACACTGAAAAAAGTGATGATAAAGCCTCTTTTAAAAAAGAGAACAAAAATTCTTTGCCGAACCTTATCAGGTTCATCACAAAGAATGTGGCTGATATCCATCTTATTGATTGTATTATCATTACCAGGATCATTAATATCCTACCCGGCAGCATCCCCTTTCTTCTCCGACCTGAGTATGATCTGCCGGGTCATCGCATCAAACTTATCTGCTCCTAACCAGTAACGTAATGTCGTGAAAAGTGACCTGTCAAACACATCTTCATAGGTATACTCACTCAGTCCAAGAAAGTACTGCATATACATATTCTCACGGATAGTCTCTATAGTCTCCCTATCATCAAGATTC
>Ga0208197_1003873_pt1 | contig 11521 bp, 9 predicted proteins | sample AD_JPNNA4_MetaG_FD_184444 | JGI IMG/M metagenome (GOLD analysis project Ga0208197, IMG submission 184444) | Active sludge microbial communities of municipal wastewater-treating anaerobic digesters from Japan - AD_JPNNA4_MetaG (SPAdes) (version 2) | ecosystem: Engineered > Bioreactor > Anaerobic >... | reverse complement strand
TTACTGCCGCCGACGTACCTATCTCAAATCGCATCCAGATCCGATCCGCTTGGAATAAAAAATAAAGGACAGTAAGACAATAAAGCCATCGCCATGACTTGACGGCCCCCATAGAAGGGCTGGAACGGTCGCAGACCTTCCAGCCTTTCCCGGCGGGAAGGTATCGTTCCTCAACCATTCCCGCCCTACAAAAGCAGCCGGTCGGATTGAAGGGCTGGAACGGTCGTAGACCTTCCAGCCGTTCCCGGCGGGAAGGTATCGTTCCTCAACCATTCCCGCCCTACAAAAGCAGCCGGTCGGATTGAAGGGCTGGAACGGTCGTAGACCTTCCAGCCGTTCCCGGCGGGAAGGTATCGTTCCTCAACCATTCCCGCCCTACAAAAGCAGCCGGTCGGATTGAAGGGCTGGAACGGTCGCAGACCTTCCAGCCGTTCCTGCCCGACAATGCGTTAGCGCGCTGCGAGCGGCTGGTAATCGCGCCGCGGGGCCACGCTCTTGTAGGCGGGGCGGATAATTTTGCCGCCATTGGCCAGTTCTTCGATCCGGTGCGCGCTCCAGCCCGCAATGCGTGAGATGGCGAATATCGGCGTAAAGAGTTCCGCGGGGATTTCCAGCAGGCGATACAAAAAGCCCGAATAAAAATCTACGTTGGCGCTGACGCCCTTGTACATCTTGCGCTGCGTGCTGATGATTTCCGGCGCCAGCCGTTCCACCCGGCGGTACAAGTCCATTTCCGCGGCGAGGCCTTTCTCCGCCGCGAGTTTTTCCACCTGCTCGCGCAAGATGATCGTGCGCGGGTCGGAGGTGGAATAGACCGCGTGACCGATGCCGTAGATCAACCCCGCCCGATCAAAGGCTTCCTTCTTCAACAGCTTGTGGAGGTAGTCGCTGATCTGGTTGTCATTGGTCCAGTCTTTGACTTCCTGTTTCATGTCCTCGAACATTGCCACCACTTTGGCGTTGGCCCCGCCGTGCCGCGGCCCCTTCAGCGATCCCATCGCCGCCGCGATGGTTGAATAGGTGTCGGTGAGGCTCGATGTGACCACGTGGGTGGTGAACGACGAATTGTTGCCGCCACCATGCTCCGCGTGCAGCACCAGCGCCAAATCCAGCAACTGCGCTTCCAGCGGCGTGTAGGCGCTGTCGTTGCGCAGCATATGCAGGAAGTTGGCCGCGGTGGACAGTTCCGGTTGCGGACTGTGAATGACCAAGCTGCCCTTGCCGTAAAAATAGGTGTAGGCCTGATAGCTGTAGGCCGCCAGCAGCGGGAACACCGCAATCAGCTTCAAGCATTGCCGCAGCACGTTCGCCAGCGACACATCCTCCGCTTGGTCATCGAGGATATACATGGCCAGAATGCTTTGAGCCATGGCGTTCATCATGTCGCGGCTGGTGAGTTTTAGCAGCGAATCATGCACAAAACTATCCGGTAATCCCCGGTAGGAGCCGAGCAGCTCGCAAAAACCATTCAGTTCCTCACGGTTTGGCAATTCGCCCGCCAGCAGCAGGTAGGTCGTCTCTTCAAATCCCGGGCGGCCATCCGTCAAAAAACCGGCCACGAGGTCATCAATATCAATTCCGCGATAAATCAGATGGCCCGGCCCGGTTTCATCGCCTTCGGGATGCGACTGCACGTCGCCGATCTGCGTCAGCCCCGCACGCACACCCTTGCCGTTGATGTCGCGCAACCCGCGCTTCACGTCATACTTCACATACAATTCGGAATCCAACTGGCAACTGGCCGCGGCCATGGCGCTCAACCGTTCAATCCATTGGGTTTCATTTTGTTTCATGTCTTGTCCTTTCTGCCTGCGCCCCGCCCTCGCGCGGCAAGTGCGCTTCCGTGGCGGCCCTGTGGCATGCGAACCGGGGAAGCGCTCCCTGTCAAATCTATGGAGGCAAGCAGTATACCGCATCCGCCCCGAAATCAAAGCGCATAAAACACAGTTTCTCTTTTTTGCATCGTTGCGCGCGACGACCATCCCTCACGCCGCGCAACCGGGAAAACGCTCGTGCCGCGCCAGCGCGCGTGATAAAAAAATATAAATGTATTTGCGTAAAGTCATCTCCGGCGGGCAAACCGGCGCCGATCAAGGTGCGTTGAGCGCGTGCTGGCGACTCGGCGTGCCGCATGGCGGCTGGGTACCCAAGGGCCGTCGCACCGAAAAGGGCAAAGTTCCCGCACGCTACCGGATGCGCCAGCATTGGTCGCGCCATTATCCGCCGCGCACCGAAAAAAACATCGTGGATTCCGACGGTACGCTCATTTTCACGTTTGGCGCGCTGGATGGCGGCTCGCTGCTGACCAAGCAACTGGCCCGAAAACACCGCCGCCCCTGCCTCCATGTGGATTTGCGGCAACCGCTGCCGGCCAACGTGCGCCGCATCGAGCGTTGGATCCATCGTCGCCTGCCACGTGGCGGCGTGCTCAACGTGGCGGGCTCGCGCCGCAGCAAGGCGCCCGGCATTCATCTGGCCGTGCGCCGCGCCATGACGGCCGTGCTGCGGCGGCTGGCGGCGTCGCCCGCCTGAGCCAACCCGCGCACCTCGCGCCTTGACACCCCCCCCTCCCCGCGCTTTACATTCGCCCCCATGAGCGATACCCCAATCTTATCCATTGGCGCCGAAGGGCTGGATGTGGCCCAACTGGTGGCCAACCTCCAAGCCACGGTCGAGCGCAAAGCGCGCGACGGCGTCTATGCCGATGCCCGCGTGGCCCGCGCCGAAAAAACCAACCTGATCCACTTGCGCGGCACCGATGACTTCATCACCTTTTATCTCGCCAGCCTGCGCGAGGCGGTATTTGTGGACATCGCCGACTTTGAAATCCGCGAACGCCGGCGCGTTTTCGGCCGCCTGCTGGTGGCCTTCAAAACCCTGATCTGGAAGTTGCTGAAGTTTTACACCTATCGGCTCTGGTCGCAACAGAACCAAGTCAACGGGCTGATCATCACTGCGCTGGAGGGCATGGAAGAACAAAACGCCGCCCGCGTGGCCGCGCTGGAAAAGCGCATTGCAGAACTGGAAAAGGCGGGCCATGGCCGCGCCTGACCGGCTGGCGTTTGTCTGCCCGCGCCTCGCGGGCTCCGGCGCCGTCGGCGGCGCGGAAACGCTCCTCAAGAATCTGGCAACTCATGCCGCGGCGCGCGGCGTGGCCGTGGATTTCCTGACCACTTGCGCCCAGAGCCACTTCACTTGGGAAAACACGTTGCCGCCCGGCGTGGAGCGCATGGGCGGGATGGATGTGCATTTTTTCCCGGTGGATGAACGCAATCCCGGCCAGTTCCTGCAAATCCAGCAGCAGATTGACCGCGGCCGGCCGGTGTCCGTCGAGGAGGAATTGCTCTGGTTGAAAAACGGGGTCAATTCGACTGCGCTCATGCAGCACTTGGCGCAACACGCGGCGAGCTACCGCGCGATTTTGCTGGGGCCCTACCTCTTTGGGCTGACTTGGTTCGCCGCGCTGGCTCACCCCGAGCGCGCGCTGCTGGTGCCCTGCCTGCACGATGAACCCTTTGCCAAACTGGCCTGCATGCGCCGCCTGTTCGCGGAAACCGCCGGCTGCCTTTTCAATACGCAGGCCGAACGCGAGTTGGCTGGCGAACTGTTCCAGTATCCTGATGCCAGGGCCCGCATCGTGGGCATGGGGCTGGATGCGTTCACCGCCGACCCCACCGCCTTCGCCAAACGCCGCAAAATCAACGCGCCTTACGTCCTCTATTCGGGCCGCCGCGAGCCGCTCAAGGGCACCCCGCTGCTCTGCGATTATCTGCACGCCTTCCGCCAGCGCACCGGGCGCGACGTAAAGCTGGTCCTGACCGGCTCCGGTGATATTGATGCGCCGGCGGAGCTCTGGCCGCACATTTTCGATGCGGGCTTCGTCAGTGAAGATGAAAAACACGAGGCCATGGCGGGCGCGGTTGCGTTTGTGCATCCGTCGGTGAATGAAAGTTTCGGTATCGTGCTGCTGGAGGCTTTTTTGGCTGGCACGCCGGGACTGGTCCACGCCCGCAGCCGAGTGCTGGTCAGCCAATGTCGTGCCGCCAATGCCGGGCTCTGGTTCCGGCACTATCCCGACTTTGAAACGCAACTGACCTACTTGCTGGACCATCCGGCAGAACGCGCCCAACTGGGCCGCAACGGCCGCGACTATGTCACCCGCGAGTACGCGTGGCCAGTCATTGAAGACAAGTTTTTCGCCGCGCTCGACGCGCTGTTGCCCCGCTGACCCTGCCCCGCCGCGCGGCGGCGTCAGCGCAGGATCATTTGATCGGTCCCGGCCAAAAAGCGGCCGTTGGTCAGCGGGAAGTTGGCCGGCACTTTGCCCGCGGAAAAGATTTGATACCACGAATACTCCGGCGCATTCGGATCGGAAAGACCGCGCACCCACGGTTTGTCGCGCGTGACCGTGGTGAAATAGGCCATGGCCAGCGGTTGGTACTGGTTGTGGATTTCGTAAAATCCGTCCAACGTCCGCGGCAGCAAAATGGAGGTGCGGTTGCCGTACCACGCCGTGGCCCAGGGGATGTCCGTCGTGAGGCATTCATCCGGCTCCACCATGGCGACGGTCCAGCCGATGTAGCGGTGGAAATACGGCGGATAGGGCAGGCCTGTGCGTGGCGGCAGCACTTGCAGCAGCAGCGGGAAGGCGCTCAAAAACATCACCAACGTCAAGACCGCGGGCGGCAGGAAGCGCAGTTCAAACTGACGGCGGTCCAGCAGCACCAGCAGAAAGGCCCAGCCGAACACCATGACCAGTGGCCAGTAGAACACCATGGCGCGCAGGCTATCCGCGCCGAATGCGGCGGCGGAGAGAATGGTCAACACCAGCGCCGGCAGCAGGCTCCAACGCAACGTGCGGGTGGCCGGACGCACGAAACGGTGGAAATACATCGCGCCAAACAGCGCCAGCAAAATACCGACGCCAGCCAAACCGAACCCCTGCCCGGCAAACTCGCGCAGGTTGGCCATGGCTTTCAGTTGCACGGCATAGATGGCGGTCAACGCATCCGGCATGGTGGGCGTGACGCTGCGCGCCAGTGCATCCCCCGGGAACAGGTAGGTGTCGCTCAGCAGATTATAGAGCGCCAAGCCAAACGCACTGCCGCTCACCTTGATGTTGCGCACCACCCACGGAATCACGGGCACCGCCGCCAGCACAAGATACAAGCCGGCCTTGGACCAGGGCCGCGACCGCCGCGACGCGCCCATAAACAGGAAAATGGCCACCGCCGCAAATCCGGCTGCGTAGCGAGTCAGGAAGGCTGCGGTAGTGAAGACCGAACTGATCATCAGCGGGATCAGCCAGCGCCACGCCGCCCCTTGGTCATCCTGCGGCCCGATGCCCGGCGGCAAATCCGCCGCCAGGATTGCGGCATAAAACGCGCCCAGCACAAAAAAGAGCGCGGCGGACCATTCGGCGCCGAGCAGGCTCTGCCGCCAAATGCCGTCGCAGACCAAAAACGAAATGGCCGCCAGCATGCCCACCCGGTGATCAAACAGCTTGCGGCCAATCAACCACACCAGCAGGGTTGCCAGCGCGGTAAAGACGTGGCTGGCCACCACCGGCACATAGTCCCACCCGTTGACGTAAGCCGTGGTGGGTTGCCCGGCGGTGGGGATGCCCGTCAGCCGGAAAACGCCGGAGAGCATGAGCGGCCACAGCGGCGGGTGCAATAAATCAGGGTGGTGCATCACCGCGGCATCATCGGTCGGCGAATGCGCCGCCACTTTCCAAATGGACAGCGGCCGGACGCAGCGGGTCATCAGCTCCCCTTGCTCTGCATGGTTGAGCGCAAGCTGGGCAGAGTCAAACGCGCCTTCGTCATTCAGTCCTTGAAAGTTGGTGAACGTGTAGAGCGCCGCCACGGCGCAGGCAAACAGCACGAACAGCACGGCATGGATCACCTTGCGGCCGGAGCCCTGATCCATCTGGAAAATCAGGTTTTGTACCTTGGATTCAAAAGCAAGCGCCATGGGGTCCGCCTTGGGTTAGTCATTACTCCGGGAGCGTAAACCAAATTCGTTGAGTTTGCGATGCAAAGTGCGGCGGCTGATGCCGAGGTGCTGCGCGGCCTTGGTGCGGTTGCCGCGGTGCTGGCGCAGCGCGTCTTCGATGAGCTGCCGTTCCGCGTCGCGCAGCACCCGCCCGGCACGGGTGGCGTCGCGCCCGGAATCATGGGCTCCCTGCCGCACGGTGGCGGGCACATCATCAAGATTCAGTTTGCCAGTGCTGTTCAGCACCACCATGCGCTCGATTACGTTGCGCAACTCGCGTACGTTGCCGGGCCACGAATACGCCGTCAGCGCATCCATGGCTTCCGCAGTCAGTGTCGGCACGGACTTGCCGTTTTCGGCCGCCAGCGTTTTCAGATAATGCTGGGTCAGCAGCACAATGTCGCCATCGCGTTCGCGCAGGGGGGGCAACGTGAGATTCACGACAAAAAGCCGGTAGAACAGGTCTTCCCGGAATTTTCCGTCGGCCACCAGTTGCCGCAGGTCTTTGTTGGTGGCCGCCACCAAACGCACATTCACCGTCACGGTCTCCGAGCCGCCCACCCGCTCAAACGCGCGTTCTTCCAGCACCCGCAGGATTTTGACTTGAAGCGACGGCTCGATTTCGCCGATTTCATCCAGAAACAGCGTGCCGCCATCGGCCATCTCGAAGCGCCCCCGCCGCCGTTCCACCGCGCCCGTGAAAGCGCCTTTTTCGTGGCCGAATAATTCGCTTTCGAGCAAGGTCGGGGCCAGCGCCGCGCAATGGACAGGAACAAAGGGACCTTCGCGTCGCGGGCTTGCCTGGTGCAGCGCGCGCGCCACCAGTTCCTTGCCGGTGCCGCTTTCGCCCTGAATCAGTACCGTCGCCTTGGTGGGCGCCACATGGCGGATGGTGTCGAACACCGCCTGCATGGCGGGCGATGTGCCGATGATGTTGGCAAACCCATACTTGGAATCCAATTGCGCGCGCAGGCGCTGATTTTCCACACCCAATTGCCGTTCGGCCAACGCCCGGGTCAGCAGCAGCTCCAGCCGGTCCAAGTTGACCGGCTTGGCCAAAAAATCGTACGCGCCGCGCTTCATCGCCTCCACGGCGGTTTCCACATTGCCGTACGCGGTCAGCATGATGACGATGGGCTTGGGCTCGCGACCCAGTAATCGGGCCAACAGTTGCAGACCGTCCATGTGTGGCATCCGCAGGTCGGTCAAGATCACATCAGCGGCGTGGGTCTCCAGCCACTCCAAGGCCCGCTGGCCATTTTCGGCTTCGGCCACGGCGTAGTCGCCGCGCAGGGCGCGGGCCAAACCCTCGCGAGTGTGGCGCTCATCATCCACAATCAAAATGGTTGGCCGTTGGCTCATGGCACGGCCTCCGGGGCCGGTTCCGCCGGCGCGGCCAGCAGGCGGATGCGCTGGTCATCGCGCGGGAAGTTCAACTGGATGCGCGTGCCGGCGGGCAGGCTATCCACTAATACCGTGCCCCCATGGTCGCGCACAATTCGCTGCACAATCATCAGCCCCATGCCGTGGCCGGTGCGCTTGGTGCTGCGAAAGCCTTCAAATAGTTGCGTCATTTGTTCGGGCGGAATCCCCGGGCCGGAATCCTGAAAGACCACGCCCACCAGCCGGTCCAGCGTCACGAATGAAATCCGCAACACCCCGCCCCCGCTCATCGCCTGCAACGCATTGCGAATCACGTTGAAAAATGCCTGCCGCACCTGTCCCTCATCCACCCACGCCGATGGCAAGTCGGTTGGCGCGTCCACATCCACCACCACCTTGCGGTCATGGATTTCGGCATCCAGCGTTTGCAACGTCGCCGCCACCAACTCCGGCAACGAGTGGCGGGCAAAGTTCGGCAAGCTGGGCCGGATGGCCTTGAGGAACTGCGCCAGAATATGATCCAGCCGCTGGATTTCGCCACGCGCCACATCCAGTGATTCCCACAAATTGGCCACCTGTTCTGCTGGCAGCTTGCGCAGATCGCGGTCCATTAGTTGCAAATGAATGGCCAGCGAGTTGAGCGGGTTGCCGATTTCGTGCGCCACGCCCGCGGCCAGCATCAGGATGGCATTCAATCGCTCGGATTCCACCACTTCCGCGGCGCGGTGGCGTTCTTGGGTCACATCGCGCAGAATCATCACCACGCCTGGCCGGCCATCCGTGGGATTTTCCAAGGGTGCCAAATACATGGCCAGAAAACGGTGCTCGGGATGCGTGATTTCAATTTCCCGGTTGGCCAGGCGCGCCCATTCCGTTTCATCCAGCCGCAACAGCCGGTCCCATTCGATTTCGCGGATGTAGCGCTTCATGGGTTGGCCGGTGGCGGTGGTTTCATCCATCCCCAGCAGGCGGCACGCGCCGCGGTTGGCATAGAGTACGCGGCCTTCGGCATCCAGCATCAGGATCCCTTCGCGCAACGCGTGGAAGATGGTTTCCAGCAGCCCCCGTTCCGATGCCAAGCGGAGAAATTGCGCCTGCACACTGCCCGAGTCCAGCTTGTCCAGCCGTTCGATCAATTTGTTCCAGAATGCCGACTTCATGTCTTGCCGCGTTTCACCGCAGTTCCTTACTCTCCACAATGCCCGCGGGCGCCGCAAACAAAAAATCGCGGGTGAAATTTTCCTGCAATTCGCCACTTGACGCTATGCGAAGCTCGTGCGAACAGTAGGATATGGTTGTATGATGGATCATGCGACAGGACGCGCGACAGAAATCATTTTTGGATAGGTGTGGACCATGAGAGACGATGACGAATTTGATCCTTATCGCCGCTTTGAAAGCGGGTGCGACATTCACGGGGACAACTACCTGCGCGAATGCAGCGTCTGCGGCGCTGAGTTCTGTTTTGCCTGCTTCTCCCAGTCCGCGTTGTGCGCCGATTGCGCCGCGCAAGGCGAGATGGAGGATGACGAAGAGGCTGCGGACAACGCCAGCGAGCCGGAACTTGCCCTGCTGGATGGATTCGATGATGACGAACCTCCCGCCGACGCCCCCTCTCTCCCCTCCCCCCCTCCCGCCAAGCCGGCACCGCCCGTAAAGAAGCCCAAGGGTCAAGCCAAGCCGGCTGCCAAAGCTAAACCCAAAGCCAAGGCCAAGCCCGCCAGCAAACCGGCGCGTAAAGCCCCGCCCAAAACGAAAACCAAGCCCAAGGCCAAAGCCAAGCCCAAGGCCACACGCAAAATCGCCAAGCCGGCCAAAGCCAAGGCCAAGGCCAAAGCTAAACGGGCCGCACGGCGCGCCTGAGCGGTTGAGTCAGCCTGTTGACGCCGGCCACGTACAATTTGTGGACCATCGGCTGCCAGATGAACGAGGCCGATGCCCTGCGCGCGGCCACCCTGCTTGAAGCCGCGGGCTACCGCCCTGTGCCACATGCCCAGGAAGCCTCGCTCCTGTTGCTCAATACGTGCGTGGTGCGGCAGCAGGCGGAAGATAAAATCTACTCGCGCCTGACGTTCGTCACCGAACTTAAAAAACGCCATCCTGATTTGGTGGTCGTGCTGATGGGTTGCCTCGTGGGCAAAAACCCACTGGAGATTCAGCGGCTGCAGGAACGGCTGCCCTACGTGGACGTGTTTCTGCCGCCGTCGGACGTCACTCCGCTACGCGAATTTTTACAAGCGCGGGACATGGCGCTGCCGGCGGATGAACCCGATGATGATTTGCCGTCGCCACTGCCGCCTTCGTTGGCCGGCCGCGCCATCGTGGCCCACGTGCCGGCCGTGCTGGGGTGCTCGCACGCCTGCACCTACTGCGTGATTCCTTACCGTCGTGGTGGCGAGCGCTCCCGTCCCGCCGCCGAGATTTTGGCGGAAGTGGCCGATCTCGCCGCGCGCGGCGTGCGCGAGGTTATTTTACTCGGGCAAATTGTGGATCGCTACGGTCTGGACCGCCCCGGTGAAATCCGGCTGCCGGAGCTGCTGCGCCGCGTGGCAGCCGTGCCGGGTATTCTGCGCGTGCGCTTTCTGACCAGTCATCCGCAGTGGATCACGTCGGAACTCATTGCCACCGTCGCCGATACCCCGGGTCTCTGCCCCTACTTTGAGATTCCGGTGCAGGCCGGTTCCGATGCCGTGCTGGCCGCCATGCGCCGGGGCTACACCGTCGCGGAATATGAGGCGCTGATTGCGCGCATCCGCGCGGCCATTCCGCACGCTGGACTATCCACCGATGTCATCGTTGGGTTTCCCGGCGAAACCGCGGCGCAATTCGAGGAGAGCATGGCGCTCATGCGGCGCATCAACCCCGACATGATCCGCATTGCCAAGTATTCGCCGCGCCCCCTGACCTTTTCCGCGCGGCATTTGCCCGATGATGTCCCTGCCGAGGAAAAAGAACGTCGCCGCAGCGCCATGGAAGCACAACTGCGCGTGATGCTGACGGAAAAGAACGCCCCCCTGCGCGGCCAAACAGTGGAAATCCTGGTGGAAAGCATCGAGGCTTCTGGCCGCCGGTACGGGCGCACGCCGGATTACAAGCTGGTGTTTGTGGACCATGGCACCGCGCGCCCCGGCGAACTGATCCGCGCCCGCATTGTGTGGGCCGGGCCGTTTTCGCTCATCGCCACCGCGGCGGAGTGATTTGTTTTTCGCGCATTTGCAGAAATCTGGATTACAGGGCTGGAACGGTCGCAGACCGACCAGCCATTCCCACCCGACGAAAGCCTGTGCTCTAGCCCGTCTTTCGCTATTCGAGGTTAAACCCATCGAATTTTCTAAGATTTAGGTCAAAGGTCTGCCCCACATTTTTGTTGTAGATATTCAAGCCGAGGCGGGGGCTGTTGGGGCAACACAAGGTCAAGCTGACTGAGCAGTAGTTGGATATCTTTTTCCGGCTGGGTATAGCGGGGAAGAACCAGTTCGCGATGGTCGGTGGTGGGCAGATGTACGTCGATCATTTGGATGGCCTTGAATTTTTCGATGATGGCCCGGGGGGTCAGGCCCGGGGCCTTTGATTTGGCTCTTTGTTTGAGGGTGACTTGCAGGCAGTAGGCCAGAAAGCTCACGAAGATGTGCGCTTCGATACGTTCGTCTTTCTGGTGAAAGATCGGTCGCAGATTCAAATCGTTCTTGAGTTCTTTGAACGCCTGCTCGATCTCGGTCAGCACCATGTAGTGTTTCCACAGCTCTTCGGGCTGTTGTGCCGTCAGGTTGGTGCGCAGCAGATAGGTGCCTTCGCCCCGGCGGACATGGCGCACTTTGTCCCGGTTCAGGCGGAACGTGAAGGTTTCAGGCGTGGGGTCCTGTCCGGGCCGGGGCGTGACGATGTCCACCAAGGACCAAGCTTTGCCCGCTTGTTGTTTTGCGGCCCCAAGCCTCAGCAAAAGCGCGTCACGCGTTTGATTTTTCATGGCTTGGATGTCATGCAGGCGCTTCCATAGCGCCTTGAGCTTGCGCTGGCGCATGGCCTGTTCCTTGTCGCGGCGCCCCCGGCTGCGGGTCAGGACATAGAGGTCGTGTCCTTCATCAATCAGTTTGACTTCGATCTGGCTCTGAACCTGTTTCCACGGCTGTTCCAGAAGCCG
>Ga0208197_1003864_pt1 | contig 11544 bp, 21 predicted proteins | sample AD_JPNNA4_MetaG_FD_184444 | JGI IMG/M metagenome (GOLD analysis project Ga0208197, IMG submission 184444) | Active sludge microbial communities of municipal wastewater-treating anaerobic digesters from Japan - AD_JPNNA4_MetaG (SPAdes) (version 2) | ecosystem: Engineered > Bioreactor > Anaerobic... | reverse complement strand
AATAAACCTAAACCGCCAGATCACTCTGGCGGTTTTTTTGATTCCTTTGGTTAAGCGCCGGTTCTAACCACCTACCCGGCAAGGGTTAATGGCTAAATGGCTATATGAGAGTTATCCGAAGATAACCTTCCCAAAAATACCGACTTGCAATATTGTGTCAGCTTCAATAGAATCTATATCCATATACCATTCTCTGGCGTACAATCTGATGGTTTCCAATGGTACTTCGGTTTCCCCCGACAAAATACGCTGAACACCCCGTTGGATGGTTTCAATTGTTACCCGGTAGATACCGGTCGATCCTTCTTCCAATTCCCCTGAACTGATGCAGTCTTCCAGTTCATCGGGAATCATTTGGAGAGTTGCCGTCAATTTCTCCGGTTGATAGGATAAGACGCGAGCCCAGCGGTTTGTGGCTCCACCTTCTATACAGCCGATAATAACGGCTTCGGTAAAGTGTCTTGAAACTGCTGGCAATTCCCCTTCACCTAGAAGGGGCAAACGAACTACGGCAACCTTAACCCCAACTCCGTCGACTTCTTCATAGATCCCGTCAAGCCACTCAAAGAAGTGACCCTCCGGATTGAAACGCATATAATCCTGTATTTCCACAGGAACTTCATCGCCATACCGTTCGTCAATATTGACGAACCGGTAATTATCGAGATTGGCGAACCGACAATTATCAAGACCGGCGTTTTTGTTGTTGGTAGTCATTTCTATTTTTCCTTTCGTGAACTGTTGTTTAGGTCTATTATACCGCATACGAAATAATTATATAGTGTCAAATGTCATATGTTTTTTGTGACAATTGTCACTTGCAATCGATTGCCGCGCGCGGTACACTGGACGTAACATAATCAATCAGTTCAGTTCAGGAAGGATGAGGAGATAAAAGATGGATAACAAAATGGATATAGAAAAAAAGACAACGGAGGAGCTCCAGGAAGAGCTCGAACGCGTGACGAAGAGCTCAAGTTTCGATGACGAAACTTGGGACCTGATCTTTGCCATCGAGCGAGAGCTTCGCAATCGTGGAGCTCTCCCGGTGATTACCTACGACTACGACTAACACAAGCCTGGTCGGGTAAAAAGACCGCTGACTTCAGCGGTCTTTTTTTATTCCGGGAACCATAGAACAAACGTTCTATCCCAACAGCTTGCCGCGCAATGCACCTGCGCAATACACCTACGCACTATACCAACGCGCTACACTGGCGCGATACTGTGCGCACGATACCAGCGCGGGCGCACTGGCGAGTCGCGTAGGGGGATTGTATAAGCTTTTGCACAGTTGTATAGTGTTATGTATAACGTAGCACAGAACAAATGTTCTATTCCTGGACAAAAGAAAACCCCGCCAGGTTGTGGCGGGGGTTTCTGCTACTAGAGGAGATAGTCAAGGGTATCTTGACTCACCTCCTCTACCTCGTAGCCTTCTGCAATTTCTGCAAACCAGGCATTGATGTGCCTGGTCGTGGTCATCGACCACTTCTTCGCGGTCCGCAAGTAGCCGCGTCCTGGGATGTACGCGGCAACCGGCACCCCGTATGAAAAGAGAATTCCGATTCCGTTCAAATACACTACCACAGCGTTCTTTGACTTACTTACTGCGTACATTTCATATCTCCTTTTTTCTTTTTTGATTTTTGATTGGTTGATAGTCACAGTATAGCTGATTCCTGCGTTAATACTAGTGACATATGTCATATCTTTTTTATGACATATGTTACTCGACAAGCATCACCGGTTAAGTAAATTCTCGGCACCGCTCAGTTTGGTACCGCTCAGGTTGGCATAACTCAGAGCGGCACCGCTCAGGTCGGCACCGCTCAGGTCGGCACCGCGCAGGTTGGCATTGATCAGGTTGGCACCGCTCAGGTTGGCACCGCGCAGGTTGGCACCGCTCAGGTCGGCATTGATCAGGTTGGCACCGCGCAGGTTGGCACCGCGCAGGTTGGCATTGATCAGGTTGGCACCGCTCAGGTTGGCACCGCTCAGGTTGGTACCGCTCAGGTTGGTACCGCTCAGGTTGGCATAACTCAGGTCGGCACAGCTCAGGTCGGCATTGATTGCTTTCATTTTATCTCTCCTTCTTTCTTTTTTGATTTTTGATTGGTTGATAGTCACAGTATATCGGATTCCGCGATTAATACAAGTGACATTTATCACGTCTTTTTTATGACATATGTTACTCGACAAGCATCACCGGTTCCGCGATAATCCTGCCATTGACCAGGTAAGTGAGTAGAACGAATGTTCGACGTGGGGACGTAGAACGAACGTTCGACGTGGGAATATAGAACGTTCGTTCTGGTTTACCTGGAAGGTTCGCGCAGCGAAAACTTTTCCTAAAAACTTTGCGAAAAACAAAAAATCCCCGCCAGGTTGTGGCAGGGAATTTTTTTTTGGGGGCGCCTACCTACTCTTCGGCTAATTCCTGGAGTAGGCGCACCAAATCCTCTAAGTTGCACAAAAACGCATCATTATCCGCGGCGTAATTTCCTTCCTCATTGAATGTCCCGACGTTCATATATTTATATTGGAAGAAGAATCTCAAATCCCCATCCGCGAAGAACTCGGCATCCCCGATTTTAACCGCGTACGGATGATTAATACCGGCGGTCAACATGACCACCCGGCGCGCCAGGTCACTGGCGCCATTGGTCGCGAGCTTCTTCGCGACCAGTTTGAACACTAATTCCCTGAGTTTTGTTTCTGTAGTATTCATTTTATTTACTCCTTTTTTCTTTCAATTTTGTTTTGATTTGAATTGATAGCCACAGTATAGCGGATTCCCGCATTAATACAAGTGACAATTGTCACAAAAAAGAGGTGACATTTGCCACTTGACCAATCGCGATTTATGGGCAAGGATTAATGGATTGACCTGGCGGAAGTATAGAACGGGTGTTCTACCAGGTCAGCGTAGAACGGGTGTTCTACTGTATCTCTGCCTAAGTCTCTTGCCCGTAAAACATGTGATCTGTAAAACCGCATTCACAATCAAACCAAGCTGTGCAATTTGGTTCGCCTTCGCGATGGATAACCTCTACTTCAGTCTTATTACCGCAATTCGGGCAAGACACTCGATAAACCTTGATTGTTTTGATTAGTTCAGCATAAAATTCATCCACATTCGCATTCATTTTTATTTCCTTTCCTTTCTTTTTGAATTGTGCTTATATTGTAAGTAATCCCATCCAGCTTGACAAGTGACAAATGTCATATAATCTTAAGAAGTTTATCGCTTGACATTCCAAGTGATTCCAGTTTATTCTTTTCGGACGATTCAGGGGTTCCACCATGGGGATTTTAGAACGGACGTTCTAAACCAGGTGGAAAGTGCAAGGAAAGAAAAACCGCCGGGGTAATCCGGCGGTTTCCTTTGCGAAAAACTTTCCGAAAAATTTTACTTTTCCTCCTCCATGATGGTTTTATATTCCACCTTGATTACAATTTCAAAATATATGATCCCGTGGAGGAACCTCCGGTAAAAGTCGAAAAATGCCAACGGAAGGAGAAAAGGCAAACCGCGAATGATCCACGACGGGGTTATCCGGAAGGCGGGTTCCAGTTCTCCCGGTTCTTCGTCCTCTCCCCATTCATCCGAATAGTAGAGGGTTTCGGTTGGGGTTCCGCTTGCCGGGTCGTAAAGGTGATTCCCATCGGCATCATACCGGATTTGGAGTCTTACATCTTGCGAAGAAGAGATTTCGTTGTCAAGGATTTGAGACACTTCCCGCGCCCCTCCGGGAATCTCTTTTCCGTTGACCTTTGTCACATAGATTCTATACTTCATTTTCCTGATCCTTTCTTTTTGAATTGTGCTTATATTGTAAGTAATCCCATCCAGCTTGACAAGTGACAAATGTCATATAATCTTAAGAAGTTTATTACTGGACTTTTCCGGCGATTCCGGTTTATTCTTTTCGAGTGATTCAGGGTTTGCCATGGGGATTTTAGAACGGACGTTCTAAACCAGGTGGAAAGTGCAAGGAAAGAAAAACCGCCGGATCACTCCCCGGCGGTTTCCTTTCCGAAAAACATTCCCTAAAAATATCTCGCTTTCAGCTTCCACCCCTCCCATCCATACCGCCTCAAGATGAGCGGAACCATTTCCTTTAATTCCCCCTCATAATGTGCAACTTTGATTCCTTTCCGGTATTCTTCAACCGTGACCACCCCGCCGCGGTTCCTGATAATGACATCCCCCAAACCCAAAACGAGAGCATTATATTCCCATGCTATGAGAAGGTATATTCTCATTTCCATCACCCGTTCCGGCGTGTACTCGCTTAATTCAGCCTTCGGCTTTTTTCTCCATTGTGCCAAGGCGACCACCACCACCACCACGATTATTATCGTCAATGTGTCGCCCATGGCTTATTCCTGAAAGTGTACTGGCATAATAATTGGCATAATAATATGGGAACAATCGTCACTTTCGATCAAAACCGGATGGGTGTTTCTCACGATTTTCATCGTGATAAATTCCGAGTCGCCAACGGATTTCAGCGCATTGACCAGGAAATCCAGGTTAATCTTAACCCGGTTGTCGGCGTCCAATTTGCGTATCATGTATTCCGCCCCGACCATGGACTCGACCTTGAAACCTTCTTTGTTTGCAATAGTCAAATAAATGGAGGACTTATCATTGAAACGAAGCTCAACGGTCAGATTTTTACTGGAATAGGTTAACGCGTTTAGCATTTCGCGCCGATTTACCAGAATTGACATCCGAATCGACACATCCCGCGGGATAATCGGGGTATATTCCGGGAATTGGTGTTCTGTTTCTTGACAAATCACATTCCATCCATTGAATTTGATTCCAAGGAATTGACCGCCGTTGGTGATTCCATCCGAATTAACAAATCTTCGGGTGATTGCAACAGATTGATCACTGTAAATCCCAAGATCACCATTGCCGGAATTACGACAAAAGAACTTGACCAGCGCGCCGGGAATTAACCCCTCCTGATCCTGTTCCAGATTCCACCCGGCATAATTCCACCCGGCACACATTTTCCGAGTCGCCAAGGTAAATCTATTGGTTGCCGCCAGCTTGACAACACCATCAGCCAATTTCCGATAATGAACATCCATTAACTGTTCCCGGAATGGATCATCGGAAACCGACCAAACCACGGAGGCAAGCGATTCCCGCAAATTGGTTTGATCCATCCATGAGTAAATCTCATTCCCCTTTACAATTTCGGCAAACAACCGAATCATGGACTCATCGTGAGGGCTTGAAATATCGCCGCCCATGGTGACAGAACCAACATTCCCGCCGTGCTTGTCCCTCCCTTGCAAAGTAACATTCCAGAAATTTTGCGATCCAACCGGCGCAACATCCAAAGCAAGGTCAAATTCCGTTGCACCTTTCAGGGTGTCAATTGCGCGCTTAAGCTGTCCAACCTGCACAACCGCCCGACTATACGCCGGAGCGCGCGCCGTCCCCACGTCATTAATATTCCCAACCGTTGCACGTCCCCTGGCAAACCAGGCGGTTAATGACAACCGATTACCAGAATTGACATCCAGAATCAGGGGAGCGGACTTGTCGGTTAATCGTTGCAATTCTGAAACCGACCTTTTTAATAATTTCGCGTTCATGTTTTATCTCCTTTAATTCGCGGTCTTACCGCCTACCGCGAAAGGGCTGTTTATTTGTACACTTATTCTACGCGGATTCCTGTCACAATTGCAATTGTGACATTTGTCACATTCCCCACGCCCCGCCGACCACCGGAGCCGGAGCCGGTCAGGTCGGCAACCAGGCGGAGCCGGAGGGAACCCCCCCACCCATGGCGCTAAAACAACGCTAAAACAACGCTAAAACAACGCGAAAACAACGCGAAAACAACGCGAAAACAACGCAAAAACAACGCAAAAACAACGCAAAAACAACGCAAAAACAACGCAAAAACAACGCGAAAACAACGCAAAAACAACGCAAAAACAACGCAAAAACAACGCGAAAACAACGCTAAAACAACGCGAAAACAACGCGAAAACAACGCGAAAACAACGCAAAAACAACGCTAAAACGCTGGATAGTGACATTTATCACTGCTTTTTTATGTCACGTCTCTCCACTATCCGCCAGGCAAGCCATATCAGGAACGCGCACACCTGCGCGACCAGAACCAGCCAGAATTTATCCACCAGAATACCATATCCAGCAAGCAAAAAACATAAATACCAGCCAAAAAACAGTGAAAATTTCAAGAAAATGACACGGCTGAATTTCTTGATCATTTCAGATATTCCGCTAAAACATTTCCGCCCATGGCAAACGCAGAAAGAATACCGGCAACAAACAGGGATGGAAAATCGTAAAAAATTCCCAATACACATAGAGACGCAATCACAGCAAAAACAATCCGGTTATACAACGCAACGCGTCTCCAGAACTGGACGCGTTTCCGCTTTCTTTCCATTTCATCTTCATCATAAAACAAAATAATCTTTGCCCGAATGTAAATCAGGTCTACTTTGGCGTCCGCAATCCCGCCACTTTTTCCGCATAAAACCGCGATTTCGTGAATTTGCTTTTCTGTGTCCATGCACCTCCAACGCAAAACGGGGCAGGAATACTCCTGCCCCATTTTTCCTAGAAACCATTTACTTGTCTGCCCGCCATTCAGCCCAAAGAACGGCGATGGCAATGAACAAGATTCCGGCTCCGACCAGCAAACCCCACTGGTCGGCAACAACCGCAAAAACTCCAATGGCGATGGCGATAATCTCGCCAATCGCCGCGCACCAATCTGCCAGCCACATGATGTTTTTCCTCCTTTCTTTTAGTATATGACCGCGCCTCGCTCTTTAAGACAAGCGAGAGCGCCTTCATCGAACACGCGGATTCCGGTGTCATCCATCCACCCCGCCGGTTTGTTATCAAAGTATGCGACATAATAATGGTCGCTGCCATCGACTGGAACAATCAGTAGTATTTCTGTCACCGTATCGCTGTAATCGACACGATGAGCCTCCCGGCTTTCAGCCTCCCGCAAGGCAAAGCCAATGTCGCCGTCGTTGGCGACATAATATTCAGCCCCCTCCAACATGGCGCCAAGCTTTTCAAGCGCCTCCGTGATTGAGGGGGCAACCTCACGGAACCGAAATTCATTTTCATACCCGACAATTGCCGGGAGCTGGACTTCCACAGTCCAGCAATCGCTGTTCTTAGTGGCGGTTATTTCAAATTTTGTCACCTTTGCCGTTTTCATTTTTCCTCCAAAAGCGCGTCAATCTCTGACTGAATCACGCTACAAAAATACTGCAAATGATATGAAATGGTCAACTCGCGCCAAAGAAAAATAACCGCCCTTTCGATTTCTGCTTTTGCCTGTTCCAGGTTGAAAACATCATCGGGAACCTCCAGGTAACGAGCCGCACGCTTAAGGCACACAACTCCCTCGCGGTACAACTGCCACCAATCCGGCTCTACATCCGGACTGGCGCTCTCTTTCAAAAATTCCGACATTTCCTCAATTCGAGATTTGATTTCGGCGTTCATATCTTGTCCTTTCTGTATATTACAAGTATAAGGTATCCTCGCGCTTTTGAATAGTGACATTTGTCATATCTTTTTTGTGACATTCGTCACCATCCAGCGCGGCAGAAGCAATTCTGTCTAATACTCGATAGGTCGCCATGGTATCTGCCATGGAGCGATGATACCGTCCTTCTGGCGCAACCCCAAGCCGCTCACACGCCTCCGCAAGCTTGAACCACTTATATCCGCCAACTGAATTGAATACCTGAAAGTAATTGGACGCTAAAACCATGGCGTCCACCATCAAGACCGGTACCGGTGGAAACTTGATGGAATGAATCAGAAACGTTTGGTGGATCATACGTAAATCAAACGAAACGTTATACCCCACCCAAACCTTTTCGTTGAGAAAATTCTTGATTTCCAGTTCGTAATGAAAAACATCATTTTCCACCGACAGGACTTTATTCGTGATTCCCGTCAGCCTCTCGATGCTTTCCGGAACGAACGACGCCGGACGCAATAGGCGGGACACTGTTTTCCCGGACTGCACGTGATAGGCTGATATTTCTATCATCTCCGCACCAATGTCAAACCCGGTGGTTTCCGTGTCCAAAACAACCACGTCCCCATACCGTCCCCCTAAAACGTCCCGCGCCATCTGGATTGCTTGTTCTTTTGTCATCAGCCTTCCTTTCTTTTATGGGATGATTCTATTCCTATTCTACCAGACAGCCTCCCAAAATACAAGCATTAAAAAGGAACAGACACACGGGGTCAGTGTGCCTGTTCCCGCCGCCCTGCCAGTTTCAGGGAGGCATCACAAGGAGAAAGGAGAGAAAGGAGAGAAAGGAGACTTATTTTTCATAAACTGGCACCCTTATTATATACTATTCTTTCTCAATTTGCAAGCGCGTTCCAATGTCCTCCAGAAGGCTGACAACCATTAACAGGATTTCCCGCACCTCCGCAGGAGGATTGCTTTCCAGTATCATGTCAATGGACGACCTCGCTTGCCTCAACGCATAAACAACCGTTCTGCTATCTCCGACAATGGCGGTTTCTTCATTATTGTTATTGTCATCTTCACGCCCAACCTCAACTGCGTCAGACTTTTCCTCGCCAACCTCACGACCAAACGCAAACCTGGCAACCATGGCGTCCACCGTTGCCGGTCTCCCACCATGGCTTTCCGCATATTCCATGCACCAATCCAGTGCCTCGCGCCAATGATCGTTCAAACGCATGGCTTCCCGGAAATGATCAAACGCTAAAATCTCATAGGTCTCCCGATGTTCCACCGGATAAAACGCCGACATCATCGCATATTCACGCACCGTTCTGGACGCCTTGCCTACCAGGTTTCCAACGGCAGAGTAAATAACCTCTTTCGTAATCCACTTGCCGGATTCGGCATTGTGCCGGATGACATAATTTGTCAGATCGCCAACCGTCCAGCCAACCTGCGTGATGACGTCCCGCAACTGGATTAACTGTTGCTGGACTTCCTCTGGAATAATATCATTATAACTCGTCTGCATTTCACCTCCATAATATAAGAATAACAAGAATCGCAATCACCGAAAGAAAAATCATCACACGCTCCGAACCTTCCACCATCTCAATCGCCCACTTCGGGATCGGATACAGTTTCATTTTATCCCCCGAATGGTAACAGACGGTTCTCCGGTTTTCATCGCCCCCTTGATTTCCGGGTGAGCCAACGCAAGCCCCTTCAACATCGTTGAGTCCCACGTATCACGCCCCTTGTTATATACCGCCATCAAGGTTGTTCCCTTGACGGTTTCACCAAGGGTAATCACCATGGACTTTATCTCTTCCGATAGTTTCACTTCCAGTTCGTGCAACTTCCCAATGGGATCAAGATACTGCAACTCAATCCGGTCAATCTCCGCCATGACCGGCTTCATGGCTTCGTGGATTGCCGCCTGCCTTTGCGCCTCCATGTCACTGATTTTCTGGCGCAACTCTGAAAGATTGTCCAGTTTGGCTTGAATTTCATTTGCTTCCATTATTCTTGTTCTCCTTTTCAAAAAATTTTATCATGATGTCCAGGGCTTCCCCGGAGTCCACCATGTTTGTCGTGAAATTAAACTGCTTCCATCCAGCCATCGTGGTTCGATTTAGCTTGCGACAATCGCGGGTAATTCCAGACCCGGTGTTATGACCGGATTTTCGCATCCACACCCCACCCTGCAATTCTACCACGAGTCGGCAAGACTCCCACCCAAAATCATAAGGAGACCGCCGATACTCTTTCAGCCGATATTGCGGAGTTGGTTCCGGCAATCCAGCAACCCGCAACTGCCACAAAAACTTTCTTTCCAGGTCAGTTTCACACCCGGCAAATGCATCATCTCCAACCAATGAGGAAGGGTCTATCACAATTTCCCGCCTTGACCGTGGGCGGCGGTGAGGATTACTCCTTCGCACCATAAATGCCTCCGGGAATGGATGTATTGGAAGGCGCGTATAAAATCGCCTTCCCGGATTCCACGTTACGGACTCCAATCATTCCGTTTACCATGAAAACCTCATACCCCAGCATAACCAGTAAATTGAGATACCTCGCGGCTTCCGTTTCCTTTACTTTTTTTGTCTCCGCCAGAGACTCAATTTCGCTTCCGAGCCGGTCAGATATGATTTCGGTGTCATCTGACTTGCACTCCATACATACCGCCGTTGGGTCACACGCTACACGTAGCGGTATCAACTTCGCAAAAACAACGCTACCGCAGTTAAAACAAAATGCGGTAACGATGACATCATCCTTTTTTATCTCGTCCATTATGGAATCTCCGCCGAACAAATGACCACAAAAATTGACATAAATATAACCATCACAAAAATGGCAATAAATCTCCATGCCCAAGACAGGTCTGCATCAATCGCCGCACCAGAGGCGGTAACTGCCACGAAAAACGTGACAATCATGCCAATCACCTGCGTTATTCGTAAAAAAATTCTTTTTTTCATCTTATCCTCCAAAAATTACCTCCACGCCGTTGTCCCGACTCAAAATCCGGGCTTGTTCGTGATTACGTTAACCGCGCACGCGGAAGCGACTTTGGCGGCCAGGATTCGAACCTGGTTATACCCGTTTCATACTGCCGCGCTATGCTCTCCTGGGCTTCGAAGGGTTTCCAGGGCTTCCAGCGTCCTCCCGCATATCTATCACCTGTGTTACCACAAGCCGGAGGACATCGACAATCGGTATTTGCGTATGTACCAGCGCGTCCCACCACGCCGCCGCCAAATCTGTTACCAGCTTGTCAGCCAGTCGAGTTAAAGTTCAATCCAAAATGCTTCTTTGCCGCCACCAACGCCCACCGTAATTCATCTTCAAACTCATTCCTTGGTAAATACACACGCTGACCCTTGGATGTGATTGCCGGAATTGCACCAATCCATTTTCGCAACGCCCGCAATTGACAGACGTTCAACTTTGACAATCCCGCAACATCCGGAGAGTCAAAATCGAACAGATATGCGATCAAAGTATGCCGGTCTCGCTCATCGAGACCTTGGTTCCGAAACTGCATGTATATTCCAGCTATCATCGTTTCCGGTTGCCCGGTTGTGTAAATTTCCTCACATTGAACCGCATAATCACGCAGGAATTTTTTTAATTCCTCTGGCTTCATGGCAACATTTTCGCTCATCTTACCCTCTCCATCCTGCCACCGAAAACCCAGCGGCGGCGAACACGAACAGCCCAATCATCAGCACGGCGCAACCGAGTATCATTCTAACTCCTTCATCAGCGCACGGTGCAGGGTGATGGGGCAATCTGGAGCGTGGTCAAACAAGATATTTTCGCTATGACCACTACATTCCAAATGAATGCACTCATATTCATTGCCGTAATCATCCCAATAGACCGCCCTTGTTGCCAACCTCTCCGCATCCTCTTTCAGCCTTGCGATAATCTCGTCACGGCGGGCGAGTTCGACACTCAAAATCAGAAGTTCACGATTTAAAATACTGCAGTCTGCTTCTAATGCTTTGACTTT
>Ga0208197_1003863_pt1 | contig 11544 bp, 8 predicted proteins | sample AD_JPNNA4_MetaG_FD_184444 | JGI IMG/M metagenome (GOLD analysis project Ga0208197, IMG submission 184444) | Active sludge microbial communities of municipal wastewater-treating anaerobic digesters from Japan - AD_JPNNA4_MetaG (SPAdes) (version 2) | ecosystem: Engineered > Bioreactor > Anaerobic >... | reverse complement strand
CGGGGCCTTCGGGTTCTGGAAAAACCACGATTCTCAATTTGATAGGCTGTGTCGATAAGCCGACTTCAGGCACTGTCATTGTGAATGGCCAGCGAACGAGTGATCTCGACGATGATAGACTTACAGAACTGCGTCACCGCTCCATAGGATTTATCTTTCAGACCTTCAATCTTATTCCTGTCCTCAATATTCGCGAGAATGTAGAGCTACCTCTTCTTCTTGACGGCTTGTCAGGAAGCGAATCCAAGGCAGAAAGAGAAAAGTGGGTGGATTTTCTTATCGATAGCGTTGGTCTTAAGGATCGTATGCTGCATAAACCCGCTGAGCTCTCGGGAGGCCAGCGTCAGCGCGTCGCAATTGCTCGCGCTCTTGTTATGAAGCCAGCAATTGTACTCGCCGATGAACCCACTGCCAATCTAGACTCTGCCACTGGCGAAAGCATCTTGCGTCTTATGCGCAAGATGAACGAAACTTTTGGCACGACTTTTATCTTCAGCACCCACGATCCTGACATAGTCGAAGAAGCCGATCACATTATAAGGCTCAAAGATGGCATAATCGTAGAGGATCGCAGAATAGTTGAAAATCAGGATGATAAATTGGGTTTTCGGCCTTCGGTTAGAGCCACTAGCCCAGAAGCGACTGACACAGGGCTTACTGGCATAGAAGCCACTGGCACAGAGGGCAGTCAGCCATGATTTCTGCACGTCTCGCATGGAGGAATCTCGGCCTTCACCGAAAGAAATCCTTAATCATAGGTCTCATAATGGGACTCGGAATTCTTATTTTATTTGTTGGCAACTCTTTGATCGATACGACGATCTCCGGCCTGCGCCGCATGTTTGTAGAAGGATACACCGGGGACCTGATGGTAACCGGTCCTACGGAATTCTCTACTACCGTGCTCGGCGAAACCGCAGGTAGCGAAGAAGTGTTGCCTCATATCGCTCAAATCAAAAAATACGAAGATTTTTTGAAATCACGCCAAGATGTAGCCTCGATTCTTCCAATCTTGAGTGGGCAAGTATCCTTTGGAATTGGCGAGGAAGAACTCGGATCAGGCTATTGTTTTGGAGTGAATATCTCTGATTATCGGGCTTTTTTCCCTGATAATGTGAGTCTCATCTCGGGCGAGTGGCCAGAAGAGAGCGACGAACCTTGGGTTCTTCTCTCAGAGCCTACTTATGCATTGCTAAAGGAGAGCAGCAATACCGAAGTAAAGCCCGGGACAAAGATAATCATGACTGCCCTGGCCAATTCAGCGGGCACTGTAATACGCGAAGTCAGCGTGAAAGGCATCATAAAATTCAATCAGAGCAATGAACAGCTTGCGGGTATCACTCTTGTCGATGCGGATACAATGCGCGACCTGTTGGGTTTTGCAAGCTTGCGAGATGGAGCTCCCCAGTTGAGCGAGCACGAAGCAGCCTTCTTAACGGACTTTGATCCCGATAGTCTATTCGATAATCTATTCGCAAGCCAGACGATTATGACAGAAGGCGAAGAACAACCTGATATTGCTTCCGGCCTTTCTTCAGAGGATATACCTGAAAACACAGGGCTAAGAACAGCTCAAGTCTCGAGCTCCACAACTGTGACTGCAGAGATTGTGCCGGCTTGGCAATTTCTTCTTGTGCGCGCAAAAAAAGGAGCCAACACTTCCAAGCTTTTGGACGAACTTCAAGTCTTTTCCGAACAGCTTGGAGATGGGGATCGCGTGCAGGATTGGGTTGCAGGAGCTGGAAAGGTCGCCAGGACCGCAGTAACGATTCGGCTTGTATTCGATCTATTGGTGGCGATCATTGCAGTCGTCGTAATCATGATAATGATGAATGTGCTTGTCATATCCGTCAATGAGCGACTCCACGAGATCGGCACGCTTAGGGCCATAGGAGCCAAGCGGCATGTTGTTCGCAGTATGATTCTATATGAGACTACATTCATGGCGCTGATCGCCGGAGCAGCCGGTCTTATTCTAGGGTTTATCTTGCTCCTTATCATGGGGAAAGTCGGCATAAGAGCGCCTAATCTCTTTTTCGAAGCTCTTTTTGGGGGAGAAATCTTAAAGCCAGTTATATCAATAGGAGCGGCCATTCGCGCTTTTCTTTGGATTCTGGCTATGGCCTTGGCTGCCTCCTGGTATCCGACAAGGGTGGCGGTACGAATCGAGCCAGTTGTCGCAATGAGAGGAGAATGAATATGCACCTTTCAAATCTTAAGCTCCATTTTAAGCTTGCGGCTCGGAATGTTCGTAGACAGCCCAATAGAACGATTGCCCTTGGGGGAGCGGTGGCCTTTAGTGCACTAGTTATGACTCTTATATCTGGGTTTGTGAGCGGAATGGATACGGCAATTCAGGACAATGTGACGCTTTATTCAGGGGGGCACATATTGATTTCGGGCTATACTCCTAGCTGGAGTGGTAGGCTTCAGAATCGATTCGTCGATGATGAGATAGCAACAATTGTAGGATCCGCTGTTACTGATATCAGGACGGTTTCTCCGCTTGCTCAGGCAAGAGCCACAGTAGTCTTTGGAACTCGAGAAATACAGCTTACGCTACGCGGTATCGATTGGACAAAGGATGAGCTATATCACGATTCCCTCCTCTTATCGAGCGGAGATTGGAAAGCACTCAACGAGCATGATAGAAGCATGCTCATGAGTTCTCAGACTGCGGATCGATTCGGTCTTGCGATTGGAGATCAGGTGGTCGTAAGGCTCACCACGGCATCCGGTCAGCAGAATGTTACAGATTATACCGTTTCGGCGATCTATGACGATGCCGCATCTGGGGTCATGACAACCGCTTTTGTTTCTTTTGAGGATTTAATAGCCGATCTCAATATGAAACCAAATGAACAGCAACAAATAGCGATTTTTCTTAAGGACAGCACCAATGCAGAACATGCGGCAAAGGCTATTGCTACGGCGCTTGCCGAAAAGGGTTATAGCATTGCCTCTGGAAGCGAGCAGGCAACTCAGCGCCGGATGAATTCCGGAAAAGCGGTCTACTCCATATCTACAGTACAAGAGCTCGCGGGAGAAATAGGCTCCGCTCTCGGCTCCATCCGTTGGATTGGGTACGCAGTGTTCATTCTTATGCTGCTTGTCAGTGCGACGGGTATTGCAAATTCATATCAGATGGTGCTCCTCGAGCGGACTAAAGAGATAGGTATGCTGCGATGCATTGGTTTCAAGAAGAAAGATGTGTTTGCATCTTTTATCTCCGAAGGTATTTTGCTTGCAGGAGCAGCAGCTATTGCTGGAATTCTATGCGCCCTGCCGATAGGCCTAGGTATTAGCTTTATTCCCTTTGATCCACATGGAGACTTTGGAGCAGCTCTGGTGAAAGGACATTTACGTTTTATTCCGACCCTAGGTCAGCTTCTTATAATCTTGGTGTTTATTATGATTGTGGCTGTTGTCGCTGTCTTTTTACCAGCCCGAAAAGCGGCTGAAGTAGTGCCCGTCGAGGCACTGAGGATTACTGCGTAATGCTAGCAATATTGCGATTGCGCAAGAACGAGGAGCGATTGATGTTGCGATTATACGAGAAAAAGACGAAGTACTTCCCATCAAAAAGCATCAGGGATATAAGCCTTGTAATTTTAGGGCTTGTCCTTGTTGTGTGTGCGCAAGCTCAAGGTAGCCCACCTCCAGGCGGACCAAAGGGTGGTGGAGGACCTATGGCTGGTATTGGGCTTCCACTTGGTTTTCTCGAAGAAGATAAAGACTACAAATTTCCTGATGATATAACAAAATATACGGCGAAAGACTTTCTTATGCTTGTTCGTCGGACCGATATCCGCTCGAGCTTTTACAACAGCGATATGAGCGCTACCATTACGACAGTAAACGTTAGTCCGACTCGCGGTACCTTTGTAACCAAGGAACAAATCTTTAGGCGAGATAAAGATGATGCATTCTTGATGCTCACCCTCGAGCCCGAATCCCGTAAGGGGCAAGGTATGCTTCGAGTGAACAACAATATGTGGCGCTACGATCCCACAAGCCGAAAGTTCACTCACACAACCCTTAAAGACACCTATGAGAACACGACAGTAACAAATAACGATTTCCGTCGCTGGCAGCGCTCGATTGATTATTCTGTGGAGAAGCTCTCAACGGGTACTCTTGGAAACTACAAAGTGATAATCGGAGAACTAAGGGCTAACAATGACGAAGTTCCATTCCCTTACATCAAGATGTATGTGGAAGCAGACCGAAAGATAGTGCTTAAGGTTGAGGAATACAGCCTCTCTATGAAACTTCTCCGCACCGCCTACTACACTCAGTATGTGCAAATAGGAGATTCCTTTGTGCCTACGGTCCAGATTTTTCAGGATGGACTTGTGCCCGAAAAGCGCTCTCAGGTTACCTATACCAATATTTCCACTAAGCCGCTCCCCGACTATTACTTTACCAAGGAATACCTCGAGCGGGTGAGCCAGTAGGAGTAGAGGAATGAAAACAAGAATAATTAAGAGCTTGTTATTCCTTATAATGACGACTCTCTTTCTTTTTAGCAAATCAAGTATCTGGGCTCAATCCTCAAGCTCTTCATCCAGCTTTAAGCCGCCCGAGGTAATAGATGAAAGTGAGTTATTTGGCGGCCCCAAGGATATTGTAACAGTGATCGATCCTAGTGTTGCTTCGGCTGGAACCGTGCAGCTTGTAGAAGACACCAAGACTTACCCAGTTTTTTTGATAAGTGGATCAGCTGGAGCTGGTCTATATGGCAACTATACTCCTCTAGGGGGCAGTTCCTCCGATAAACAGACACTCTATGGAGCGGTGGATATTTCCGATCTCGAATTCGATTATCTTCCAGCCGAGAACCTACATTTTTCCTTATCCAGCAATCTTCTAGCCGTGCCCAATCAGATTCTTGCTGCATCTGCCAGCGCTTATGCGGATTTGCGACAGAGCGATCTAGTAAGGCTCTATGCCTCGGGTTCATTCAAATACGATCCATCGTCTTATTTATCGACCAATCAAGAATATATCTCTCCTACCTTTAGCCTGGACGAACTCTTTGTAGATACACATATAGAAGAGACAGTCTTCTTTCGATTGGGCAAACAGCGCATAAGTTGGGGAGTAGGGAATTGGTTCAAACCCTCGGATGTTCTTAGTCTATCGGCTATTGATCCAGACGACCCAACCGCGGCGCGCGAGGGGCCCTTTGCATTCAAGGTGGATGTGCCGATGAAGCTAAATCACCTTATGGTGTATATGGTGCCACCGATTTCAGATGATGCGGCTTCGTCTTCCATTGCGAGTAAGTACGACCTCGTAGTTAATGGATGGGAGCTCAGTTTTGGTGCCTATGCTCGGGCTGATATGTTGGCAAGACCTAGAGCAATCTTCAGTTTTACTGGGGCTATTGGTTCATTCGATGTATATGGAGAGAATGTACTCTTGTATGGTTCCGATCGAATCTATGCTAAAGAGTCTTCAACACCTGGGACTTACGAAGCTTATCGTGTGGAAAATGAGCCTTTCTTTCAATCTACATTGGGTGTCAAATACTCTAAGAGCTATTCAGGCGGCCTATCGTATTCGATACATGTTCAAGGTTACTATAATGGGATGGGTTATGCAGATTCAAGCATAATGCAGAGTGCAGCCGCCAAAGCAGCAATAAAAAAAGCGATAGAAGATGACTATCCTACTGCTTATAGTTATAGCGATAGTTCTATAGATGCGGGCATGTGGTATCTCGCTGGATCCGCATCGGTATCGGGGCGCTTTGGAGAAGGAAACAACCTCACCCGTGTAACAGGCTCCGTCTATGCTCTTGCCAATTTTTCAGATGGTTCGCTGCGCTTTAATCCGCAACTTAAGGTACAAGTAGGAGATGAAGGCGGAAAAGTGAGCTTTACGGTTTCTGATTTGACTTCTATTGGCGATGTTGGTTCTGAATATGCGAAAAATGGCAATATAACGACACCAGCACTCACCGTAAGCCTACTAAACAGCGAAGTATCGCTCCAGGCCTCCGTGCCCATAAACCTCAATGCGGATTATTCGGTCAAGAAGCTCCAGACTAAGTTCAGTATTTTCTGGAATGCAATAGAATTTTGATGCCAAGAAATGGAGAATCAATGCAAGTGGCCTGGCACTTTCGCCAGGTGTGCTTGCATAGGAGGGGAGCATGCATGGAAAAATCCTAATCGTCGAAGACACCAAAGAGCTCGCTGAGCTCTACAAGCTCTATCTTCAGAATGAAGGCTTTGAATGCAAGCTCGCATTCGACGCTGAGAGCGCTCTTCCCATTGCACAAAAAGAGGAATGGGATCTCGTAGTTCTCGATCTCAATCTTCCAGGTATGGATGGCTTTCAGTTCCTTGAGCAACTTAGAAAGACAAAGTCCATGCCCGTAATGATTCTAACCGCGAGAGAGGCTGATGAAGATGTAATTTTTGGGCTTGGCGTAGGAGCCGATGACTTCGTGACTAAGCCCTGTCCTCCGAAGGTCCTTGCCGCTCGCATCCGAGCTCATATGAGGCGTACAGCCACCCTTCAGATGCGACAAAATGGAAGCATGGTAAGATTTGGACCTTATGAGCTAGATCTCGAAGGAATGTATCTAACTAAAAATGCCGAGCCAATCAGCCTTTCTGCGCGCGAATTCCACATCTTAAAAGAACTTGTAAGCAATCCAGGCAGGCCATTTACTCCCGAAGACCTCTATACTCGCGTATGGGGTCAGGAATATGGCGATATAAGCGCTATCGGAGTCTATATTCAAAGGCTGCGCAAGAAGCTTGAGGATGATCCAGCAAATCCTTATTATATCCAGACCCAATATGGAATGGGCTACCGGTTCAATCCTGAAGCCTTTGTGGAGAAAGCATGATGAAGCTTAAGCTCCGAACACAATTTGCGATTCTCACTATAGCTGTGACACTTTTTCCTCTCGTATTTGGATTGCTTTTTTTTACAGGCCAACAAGCCAAGCGCGATCCTCGAGTAACGACACGACTTTTTATCGATGAGGTGGCAAAAGAGTGGATCTTGGACAACAATATCTCACTCGAGGATATTCGGAGTGCTGGCGAGCGGGTTGGATTGCCCATAATGGATGCCGCTCTGGTAGACCCCGATGGGACAGTTAGGGTCTCTTCTTTTAGGGACTTGCCAGTAGGAATCAAATTAGATGTTATCGATCTTGCGCGGCCACCTCTTCTTCCTTATGGCAAGCCTAAACCGGAACTGCGCTTTTTGCCTATAGATGCGAGCCTTGAAAAAAGCCCTCTTCTTATTTTTGACATTCAGCCATTTCTATCGCGGGAGGATATTCGAAACCGTAATTTCATGTTGGTGACGAGTCTTACGCTTGGAGCCTTAATTGTTGCGGGTTTTATGTCCTTCTTGATACTTCGCTCCACAGAAAAAGCAATCAACAATCTAATAGAAGACACGGCTATAGTCGCAAGAGGCAAGCTCGATCACGAGGTAAAGGGAAGCGGTGCGCTAGAACTCCGCTCCCTTGCGGATAGCATCAACCACATGCGAATCACATTGCGGGACATGATTTCCAGACGAATGAACATGCTCATTGGAGTAAGTCATGATTTAAAGACACCTATTGCCCTTATCCAAGGATACACTGACGCACTAAGCGATAATATGGCCTCCGATGAAGCAACAAGGATCCATTACCTCGAAATCATTCGAGAAAAGAGTGCGCAGCTCGAAGATCTCGTCTCGGAATTGATCGAATTTATGAAGATAGATGATCTAAATATGCCCCAAGAGGCTGTGGATTTATGGCCGCTTCTTATGTCTTTAGGCAAGCGCTTTGAGGAAGATGCTCGTCTTCTAGGTCTTGAACTCCTATATGGCTTTGGACACTTTGATTCTGTTCTATCGAAAGAAGAACCAAAAGACCTTCCAAGAGTCAGAATGAACCGTGCGCTATTCGAGCGAGCCGTCGAAAACCTAATATCCAATGCATTCCGTTATACGGGAGCCGGTGGCCATGTAGAACTTGCTTTGGATATAAAGAATGGCCAACCAGTATTGATAGTGGCTGATAATGGGCCTGGCATTTCTGAAGAAGACCTACCATACATCTTCGACGCATTCTATAGAGGAACGCATTCTAGGAAAGAAGCGGGTCATGGTTTTGGTCTTACGATTGTAAAATCTGTTGTTGACCTTCATGGTTGGAGCATTGAGGCTCGCAATAGAAAAACTTCGACTCAGAGCCAAGCTGAAAACAAAATGCAAGAAGGAAGCAAAGGTCAAGGCCTTGTGATCGCGATTACCATGAAGCCAGCGATACATGATTAGAGTCTAGAAAGGTTGATATTTTTGCTCAAGAATATCAAGGCTTTGGAACACTAGCCATGCGCTCTGCGGTAGACCAAAGACCAAGGGCGGGATTTGGTACAAAAAAGTATTCCTCGCCATCCAAAGTGTTGTAGAAGCCTGCGCCCGCGAGCCTGCCCTCGGGTAAGTATCTCGATTTGGCTTTTTCAAGATCGATGTAATGATAGCCGACAGACTCTATTTCTTCTTTAGTCATGCCTGGCCCAGGGGCGTAGCTTATAGTGTAGCGGCCTTCGCTGGATCCATGAATTAGATGGGCTGCAGCCGAGAGATTTTGCGATAGGGCAGGCTCGCGGGCGACAAGATTCTGAATCTCGCCTGAAGGCCTATAACCAAAGCTTCGTATCACGGCATCGATAGCAGCATCCTCTCCAAAGCTGCGAAGCCCGGGCGCAAGGATTATGAGCTCGCTTTCATCTGCCATGGCCATTCTTAAGCGATAAATCGATTTGTTGCCTAGCCATGTGCTTCGATATTCGCTTGGATCGAGCCAGACCACCGCTTTTCTAATCGGCTTTTCAAAAAGCGTTATGTTCAGCTCTGCAGAAAGGGTACAAGCTTCTTCGAAGCATCTTCTATCGTATCCAGCAAAATATCCTTGCTGTAAAGGCGCGCCATCTCTAGGCGTCCCTATTACAGTAAGAATCCAAGCTATTGGAGGCAATTTTGCCTTAGAAATACTCAAGGCCTCGTCGAAAAGAGCTCTCACTGGTGTATCTATACGCCCCATAATGCTTTCCATTCCACAGGTGGCGCCTAAATAATGGCTCTTATCGATTGCTTCTTTTCCTCCGGTGCCTACAAAAATATTTTTTGCATGGTTTGCCATTCCAGCAACCTCATGAGGCACGACCTGGCCAATCGAAAAGACAAGGTCTATATCTCCTAAAGCGAGCAGCTTATTTGTTTGAATAGGGTAGGAATATCTAACCTTACCGCCGGAAATCTCTTCAACGCGCTCTTCTGGAATCTTTCCGAGCTCGACTACATCCTTTCGCCAATCATGGACTCTGAATAGTGTTCTAGGCGAAAGAGGATACATCTGTGAGATTTCATCTGCTGTCATGGGTGCATGAGTGCCTATGGCTGGTAAGATCGCCGCAACACGGGGACCAAGCTGCTTGACCAATAGATCGGTTATCAGGCCTGCCTTGGAGTGATATCTTGTGATATCTGGAGGAATGATCAAAATCTTGCTCGCATCGAGCGCACTCGATTCTTTTATAGTCCTATCGACCAATAGTTCGAGTTCTAATCGATCTATGCCAGATTCTCGCTTTTTCTCAGCTATATTCATTGCAGAATTCCTTTATTCGAAAATTCAAAAAGAGCTTGCGTACCTTTCTTTCAAGCGACATTATATAGAAAACAACTCAGGAGGGACATATGCTGCAACTTTCTCGCTTTTCCATGGGCACTGGAGACCGATTTGGTCGAGAAGGAGAAGCTCAAATAGGCGCTTTCCAGGACTTGCGAGCTAAAGGAGGCGAAGCGGACATCGTTTGGAACAAGAGCAATCGCGAACATGTGCTGATAGGCTCAACGCCTGCAGACCAGGCAAAGGCCGCATCGGAAGCGATAAGAAAGACAGGTTGGGATGGAGGATGGTTCATAGATGCAGATCATATAACCATGAAGACTGTCGATTGGTTTCTGCCATACTGCAATTTTTTTACTATCGATGTGGCAGAGAGCATTGGAAAGAAAGCCTCATCAGATTCGCGATCATCTTTTTTAGATAGAGCAGCTTTTCTGCTTAAGGATAGTTCAGCGCCTGTCTGGGTTGAGAATGCTGATTTAGAGAGCGTAGCGGATAAATTCCTTGCGGCTATCGAAGAAGCTGGAAAGACTTACCGCTATATCGCAGCGAATAAACCTAAAGGTTCTTTTGTTATCGAGCTATCGATGGATGAAACTGATAAACCACAAACTCCAGCGCAGGTTGCGGCAATTCTTGTTGCTGTGGCCGCAGAGAAGATTCCGATCTCGACTTTTGCCCCACGTTTTCCGGGTAAATTCCTAAAGGGTATCGATTATGTAGGAAACACGGCTGAATTCTTCCATACTTTCGAAGAGGAAGCTAAGGTCCTTCTATGGGCTTCCGAATCTTTAGGTCTTCCAAAAGGGCTAAAGCTCTCAGTACATTCTGGTAGCGATAAATTCAAGCTTTACAAGGGAATCCATGACATCACCACAAGACTTGGAGCTGGTGTTCATCTCAAGACTGCGGGTACTACTTGGCTCGAAGAGATTGTTGGCCTTGCCGAAGCAGGGGGCAGGGGCCTTTCTGTCGCAAAGCGTGTGTATGAGCAAGCCTATCTTCGAATCGACGAACTCACGGCCCCCTATGCCAACGTCGTTGAAATCGATTCTTCTAGCCTGCCCAGCCCCCAAATAGTAGCGGGCTGGGATTCGGATACTTTTGTAAATGCTTTACGGCATGAGTTAGATTCATCAACAATGCAGCCAAGTATGAGACAACTCATGCATGTGGGATTCAAAATCGCCGCGGAGATGGGCAAAGAATATCTCGATGCTCTTGAAGAATGCCACGAATCTGTTTCTCGCAATGTCCGGTACAATCTATATGCACGACACCTCGAGCCAATCATCTTTGGCTGAGTCATCATCGAAAGCCAGGCCCAATCTTCATCGCCCTGGCATTATGGGGAAAATCCTCATCTGCTTTGGGATCGTTATTATCTTCTTTCTAGTGCTTGCGCTTGTCATGCAGAATGAATCGATGAATCTCTCGCGTGAATATGGCAGGAATCTTTCGAATTATCTCCTTGTGCACAGATTCAGGCTCAATCTAAATTCATTTAACGCTCAAGCGGATCGATATCTTCGTGAACCAGCTTCGGTAGATATCGACTCTATCTATAATGGCATATTGCTGCTCAATTCTCAGTATATCGAACTCCTTCCAATAGCCGATATTTCGATATATATCGAATTCGAGGTACGAGCAACCGGTTATGGTCTCGATGCCTATCTCCCCTTGGTCTCACAGGCAGTCGGGTTGAGAGCTGGCGATTCGCCCGACTATTATCAGGTCTTTGTCAAGGCAAGCAGAATTCATGGCTATTTGGATATATATCTCAACAGAATGCTTTCCGAACTTATGAAAAATGGTGAAGAGACTTATGTTAGTCTCTCGCATAAGGCAGAACTCCTCAATCGGACTATTCTTATCTCTAT
>Ga0208197_1003859_pt1 | contig 11552 bp, 11 predicted proteins | sample AD_JPNNA4_MetaG_FD_184444 | JGI IMG/M metagenome (GOLD analysis project Ga0208197, IMG submission 184444) | Active sludge microbial communities of municipal wastewater-treating anaerobic digesters from Japan - AD_JPNNA4_MetaG (SPAdes) (version 2) | ecosystem: Engineered > Bioreactor > Anaerobic... | reverse complement strand
GAGGGTGTTCAAAAAAGTGTGTCAAAGAGTAAGTAATAAAAAATAGATTTGACACATGGAAAATAAGGAACGAAAACGGACGCCTCGAATAGAGGAACTGATTCCTGACTCTGAGAGGCGGGAGCAGGTATTAAACAGGTTATACAAAGGGGAACCCATACTTGGGGATGGAGGCATATTTACAGAAATGCTTCAAGCCTTTGTCAATGCAGCCCTTGAAGGGGAGATGGATCATCATCTGAAAGGGGGAAAAGGTGGATGCCAGGGCAACAGGCGCAACGGTCATACGCACAAGGTAGTAAGAAGCACAGCAGGTCCATTTGAAGTTCATACTCCCCGGGACCGGGATGGGGAACACGAACCCATTCTGATTAAGAAATGGGAAAGGGAACTTGGGACCGGTCTGGATGATATCATACTGAGTTTATATGCACGAGGACAATCGGTTGAAGATGTTCGGTATCAGTTGCGCAGGTTGTATGGATTAGAAGTGAGCGCAGGAGCGATAAGTGCGGTTACCGACCGTGTCTGGAGCGAGATTACCCAATGGCAGGAAAGGCCTCTGTCACCATTACAGGTAATAGTTTACCTGGATGCAATTCATTACAAGGTAAGGGAATCAGGTCAGATTATCTCCAAGGCGATATATACGGTTTATGGGGTAGATGTAAATGGAGAGCGAGATGTACTTGGGCTTTATCTGAGCGACAATGAAGGCTCGCGACAATGGGGTCTCATCCTTGAAGATATCAAGCGCAGAGGAGTGGATGATGTCTTATTCTTTTGTGTAGATGGGCTTAAGGGGTTCAAAGAGGTGATTGAACAGGTATATCCTGAATCGATCCTGCAGCGCTGTATTGTTCATATGGTGCGAACATCGACACGGTTTGTAAGTGACAAAGATATTAAGGCAGTGTGTTCAGATCTGCGCAAAATTTACTCTTCAGCAGACAGGCAGCATGCGGAAATTGCCATGGAAGCCTTTGGTGAAAAATGGGGCAAATACCCTGAGATAAAGCCAAAATGGGAAGAGAACTGGGAAGAGTTGATGGCATTTATGGATTATAGCTCCAATATCCGCAGGATGATTTATACGACCAATCCAGTAGAAGCTCTTCACCGAATTATGCGCAAGGTCACAAAAACAAAAGGAGCATGGATCAATGACAAGGGATTATTAAAACAGCTATATTTAGCACTTAAGTACAACGAAAAAAGCTGGAAACGTAAAGCCTTCAACTGGCTTCCGATCCATAGAGAGCTCATTGAAAAGTTTGGAGACAGGTATGCAAAATTTGTTGTCCAATAAGTTTACCCGAAAAAGAAAATGACACACTTTTTTGAACATACCCTGCGGGCTTCTCGCTTCTCCCCCTCGCCTCTTCGCCAATCCTTCGCTATCTTCGGCCAGCTACACCTTGCAAAGCCTGTGCTCCTTGCACTGTGCTCTGTGCACTGTGCTCTGTGCCCTGCGCCAATCCTTCGCTGTCTTTCAGCCAGCTACAGCTTGCAAAGCTCCCGTCAGCTAACTACTGCCTACTGCCTACTACCTACTGACTATCGCCTACTAGCGGATCCGACTTTCTCTCCATCTCCCTTTCTGCCTTTCTTGTCTTCCTTTATGGTATATCCTTATTATTTTATTAAAAGATAAAGAAAAATGTTAAAAAATGTTAAAATAGGGGGGGGTATTTGAAAAAAATTACTTAAATTTATAGCATGATGTCCGGTTTACGGTTAAGTCAATGTGAAGTAAGATGTTAAAGGATATTTTAATGCAGAACTATTTATAATCGGGGGGTTATTAAAGTGCTATTGATTTATACTTAAAGATTGCGGGCATAAAGGTTTACTTTTAGGAGTTATTAAAAACAAAATAATTTTATATAAAAAGCTAATACAATCGCATAATGTTGGAACATGAACCTGATGCATTCATCGAGTCGCTGGCGCTGGAAGTAAAAACAAGGGAGGAGGTTGCAAGGGAATATAATACAACCTGTAAAACATTGGTGAGGAAGCTCAGGAATAAGGGTGTAAGCCTTCCTCCCGGAAGAATTTTTCCAGCTACCTGTAAGTTGATCTACTATACTCTTGGACTACCGGCAGGGTAAAAGAAAGAACCCGAGGCTGAAAAGGAAAATAAAGCAATGGAAGAAAGGAGTGAGGATTTACAAACAAAATTTCCTTAGTCTAATTATTTTTTGATGTTGTCTGAAACGCCTCATGTCCGATTTTGACCGGTTTTGTCCGATATTGTCCGATTTTGACCGAAAATTACCGAAAATTTCCTATTATTTTTTGTTGTTATTTGAAACTATTTGCTTAACTTTTTATCCGTTAGCTGTTAAAAGGTTATAGTGAAACATCAATGATAAAGGAAACGGATAAAGTGCTTTCGAGAGTTGACGAACGTCTTAAGCGTATTGCAAATGTTTTGCTCATTAATGCCAGTTTTACCGACAACCTCGGACTATTAAACGGTAAAATGGGGATCGCTATCTTCTTTTACCTTTATGCGCGCTATACTAATAATAAGATATTCAGTGATTATGCTGGTGATTTAATCGATGAAATTTATTCAGAAATTAATGAAAGCACTTCTATAAATTTTGCTGATGGACTTATGGGAATAGGTTGGGGTATTGAATACCTTGTTAAAAACAATTTTGTTGAGGCGGATACTGATGAGGTTTTATCAGATATAGATAATGCAATATATAAACATAGGATTAATAGTCCATTACTTTTAAGTACAGGTTGTGATTTTTTTGATTACGGACTCTATTATATTTCAAGATTAAAATCTAGTTCGGAGAATGACGACTTAAAACAATTAATGAAAAAACATCATCTTATTTTTCTTATTGATGAATGTGAAAGAATTTTTATTTATAAAAGATATCTTGATTTCAACATTGAGACGTTAAAAATAGGAACAATAAATTCAATTCTATGGTTTCTTTTGGAGATGTATAAGGTTGGACTTTTAAGTTTCAAAGTAAAAAAACTTTTGGGATACTTACCTACATACCTTTGTTTTAGCAATAAGGAAGACTCTACTCTGGCTGATTATTATTTTCTATACAGATTGTTGAAAAGGGCTTATGAATTTTTATCGGATGATGCATTGCATTACCTTTACAAAAGTGTTATTGAAAACTATTCTATTAATTTATACTCACAGGTCAATAATGATATTTTTATAAGAAATATTACCTATTTCAATTTGTTGAATTTTATTTATGAACTGGAACCAGTTAACGAATCATTAAAAGATGATTTAATTAAAAAGGCATTTAATACAATTGATTCTGAAGAATTTTGGTATAAAACACTTGATAAGGTAAATAAATCGAATTTAGGTCTTAACGGTTTTGCCGGTTTAGGCTTTTTCCTTCTCTCTACAGAAGGTTTTATTGGTTTCCAAGGAATTAACTTGCCCACCGCTCAATATAAAAAATAACATGCTGAAAATTCCTGCCATATCTGTAATAATGCCGGTTTATAATGCCGAACAATATGTTAGTGAAGCTATTCAAAGCATACTTAATCAAACATTTAAAGATTTTGAGTTTATTATTATAGATGATTGCTCTATCGATAACTCATTGGAGGTTATGGAATCATTTAATGACAAAAGGATAATAATTCTGAAAAATGCAATGAACGTTGGGAACTATCCATCGAGGAACAAGGGATTGAATATTGCACGTGGTAAGTATATCTGTGTAATGGACGCAGATGATGTAGCAGTTGGAATAAGGCTGGAAAGACAATATTACTTTATGGAAAACCACGCCGAAATAGGAATTGCTGGAAGCGGATTTAGATATTATGGAAGTGAAAAGGACAATTTTCGTGAATCAGACAATGAGAAACTCAAAGTTTTATTGCTACGTAATAATTATTTTATACATCCGACAATTATTATCCGGACAGATATTTTAAGAACAAACCATTTAACTTATGATGAAAGATATCGCTATTCTGCCGATTATGATTTGATAGTGCAGTCTTCAACATTTTCCGGTATCACTAATATTCCTGAAGTACTCCTTTTGTACAGACAACATGAGCAACAGGTAACTTCACAGCATCGTCAGGAACAAATAAATTATGCAGATAAGATAGCAATAAAGCAACTTAAATTTTTTAACATCGACCCTGATGAAATTGAGAAATATATTCATTTGCGCCTTCTTAAAGGCATACCAATAAAATTTAATGAGTCCGGAAAATGCTTGAAATGGATAGAGAAAATACTTAATGCAAACATAAAAAGAGGCTACTTTAATCAGTCTTACCTTGAGGATTTTATTCGTTCTCTCTTATCGCTGCAACCGTACTGCTTTTTTTCAACCACAAAAAGGGGAACATCTAAACCTATTAAAAGTGTGCCAAAATATGATATGTCAGATTTTACAATTTTAATTCCAGTAAGAATTGATTCACAATTAAGGTTTGAAAATCTTAATACAATTTGTAATTATATAATGGCTCACTTTAAATCTAATATTTTGATACTTGAAGCAGACAAAGAGCAGTATTACCATACAGCGGATAGTAATATCAACCATGTATTTATAAAAGATGATAGTGAAATATATAATAAAACTACATGGGTAAATAAACTAATGAATCTGTCTGAAACAGATTTAGTTATCATATGGGATGCTGATGTGATAGTTCCTGATGAACAAATTGAAGATTGTTCGGCAAGATTGAGAACTGGTAACTTTTCAATGTGTATTCCATATGATGGAAGGGCATTTAATGTTGACAGTAATTTAAGTTCGCTTTTCAGAGATAATCCTTCAATTGAATTATTAAAATATAATATGTCTGCTCTAAACTTGATGCATGGTTATAATATGGTGGGCGGAATATATATGGTAAGCAGGAATTATTTTCTTATGTACGGCGGCGAGAATGAAAAGATTATTGGCTGGGGTCTGGAAGATGCTGATAGGCTTAAGAGAATGGAGGCTTCAGGCCTGCCTGTTTATTTCTCAAAGGGTCCGTTATTTCATCTTTTTCATCCTCGAGGGAGTAATAGCTGTTTTAATAACAGAGAAATCGAAAGGAAAAACAGGCTCGAGTTTATAAGAACTTGTACATCTCTATAGGATAATTTAAAATGGATGCGGTTTTTATATTCAAATCAAATACCAGAGGAATGCAATATGGCATCGGTTCGTATATAAACGAGCTTACAGAAGCTTTGCTTACAATCAGTAATTTGGATATTTACATTGTATCTTATTATTACTGGCAATCAAAAGAATTTGAGATTAAAAAAATATCACCTAATCTTGATGAAATAATTATTCCTGCCCCATTAAATAGTATTGATAGTAATAAACATGAAAAATATTATGCATTGGCAGTGGCAAGATTGTTATCAGTTGTTATTGATAGATATCAAAGCGTAATATTTCAGATAAATTATATAAATGATCTCCAAATTGCTAAAGAATTGAAGAGACTATACGATTTCCCTATAGTAAGCGTCGTTCATTTTGCACAATGGCAACAAATATTCAATGGGGACATTAAAAAGTTGTCCGGCCTTAACATAAATAATCCTACTAATAATGTCGAGTTTACTCTTTCTGTTGAACGTGAAATGTACAGAATATCTGACCGGATAATATCTGTAACCAGTTACATGAAGGATTTCCTTGTTGATTATTATGGAATAGACCATAATAAAATAACCGTAATTCCCAACGGCCTGAACAAATGTAAATATTACCGGATAGATGAAACAGAAAAAGCTGCATTGAGAAAAAGACTCGGATTTGAGGCTAATGAAATAATAATTCTTTTTTCAGGTAGGATTGATGCTTGCAAAGGTATTTTCCATTTGATTGAAGCATTTGAGGTTGCATCTTCTCAAAACTCAAATCTCAGGCTGGTTTTAATCGGGCAGGGTGAAATTGCTGAATGTCAGAAAAGAATGAAAACTTCATTTGGAAAGGTTAATTTCCCTGGATTCCTTTCAAAAGAATTGTTAATGTCATTCTACCATATAGCAGATATGGGAATTGCCCCTTCTGTTTACGACCATTGTCCATATACAATTCTTGAAATGATGGCAAGCAGGATTCCTATAATTGCTTCAAGAATAAGCGGTCTGAACGAAATATTAGATGATAATCAATGCTTGTTCATTAATCCTGTTATAGACGATAATGGAAACATAACCTTTAATAGCAAAGAATTGTCGGATGCTATACTTACTCTCGCGGGTGATAGCTCTTTGAGGAATAAGCTTGCAAATAATTCTTATAAAAATCTATGTGAGAAATATTCTGCCATCCGCATGGCTGAAGAAATGAATAAGTTGTATATGAGCACAATAAAAAGTTGTAATAAAGTTTCGAAAAAATGAGAAGAGCAAGAGAGGATAATACTGTTTCAGTAGTACAAAGAGCGATCAGGCATTTTCGGATTCCGGTTACAAAAAGCTCGGTGAAAGAAGCTCTCAAATCAAATTCTTATTATCCGACATTAAGAAGTATTTGTGATGTACTTAATGAATGGAAAATAGAACACTACCCTTTAAAATACGAACCGGAAGAAATAAGAGAATTACCTGCTCCATATATAGTCCATTTTAATGTTGGCGGCGGTAAACTGGCATTTGTTTCAAAAACCGGGGATGATATAGTAACATATTATGAGTCGTATTACTCTAAAAGAGTGGCTGGTTATGAGGAATTTTTAAAGAAGTGTTCAGGTGCAGTAATTTTATTAAATCCTGATGAAAAGTCGGGCGAGAAAGATTACCGTGTAAAATTCCAGAGTGAAATAATAGATAATGTTATTTTACCGGTTTCAATACTAACATTCCTGCTTTTCATAATTCTGACTATAATAAACAAATTGATTGCAGGCGGTTTAATGTATGATAAGACAGCATATTTTTTATTATTAACAAAAACTTCAGGGATTGCGCTTTCCACTTTATTGATTTTTCATGAATTCGAGATACAATCGGCATTAACTAATAAGTTATGTCATCTTAATAAAGCAACGAATTGTAATACTGTTTTGAATGATAAAGCCTCGAAAATATTCGGATGGTTTGGGTGGGCTGATGCCGGGTTTATATATTTTACCGGCGGTTTACTGTTTTTATTGCAAGGTTCTGGTTCAGATTATTTTTCATTACTTGCATTATTATCGGCTCTTTCATTACCCTATCCAGTGTTTTCCATATATTATCAGGGCGTTGTACTTAAAAAATGGTGTCCGATGTGCCTGGGTGTCCAGCTTATTTTGATTCTTGAGTTTATTTTACTTTTCCCGCAATTTTCAGATTTAAATATTTCTTTTAAAAGTATATCAGATTTTATTATAACCTTTTTATTAACAGGATTAATTTATATTCTATTTATCACATACATAAAGGAAAAACAGTCAAATGAAATTAATCGTTATCAATACCTTTCTTTTAAGAGAAATCCTGCAGTTCTCAATGCTTTATTGTCGGAGCAGACATTTTATGATATACCTGCTACAGAAACCAGTTTAATATTTGGCAGGAAGGAAGCTACTTTACATGTAACGGCCTTTTTAAGCCTTCATTGTTCACATTGTGCAAGGGCTTTCAATAAAATAAAAGACTTAATTAAATCTGGAGTTGACACAAATTTTAATATCATATTGATTGCTGCGGAAATTGATATAATGAATGCTTTATATTATTTAAAACGTAATAATAAAGATGATGAAGCGCTGGATTTGCTTTATGAATGGTATAACAGAGATCCCTATTCGAAATATAAAATTTCAGATAAATATTGCATTCCGGAACTGGAAAATATACCTGAAACGTTAAAAGAAGAGAATGTCAGAATTTTCAAAGAATGTAAAGTAAGCGGTACTCCGACGTTTTTTATAAATGGATATAAACTTCCGGCACAATATGATATTACAGATATTAAATATTTTATAGAGTTTTTTGTAAATAATGAAAGTACGAATATTAAAAGAGAAGAAATTCAAAAAGGCATAAAATAACCTATTGAGAAAATGATGATTAAAAAATGGAAATATATTATTGCAGGGAATAGACGAGCAGAAATATTGGCAGAGGGCATAGGGCTGAGAGCAAAGGGTAAAATTATACTGCAATCCACGCTATTCTCCTCGTTCTTAGCTCTTTGCTCTCAGCCCTTTATAAAGAGAGGAGGTAAGCCTATGTGCAGATAATACTATTCCGTGACTTCGGTTGCGGCCTGTGAAAGGATACAGCAGGAAAAAGTAAAAAATAAATTGTTTAACTAAAAACATAAAATTATGAAAAAATTAAGTAAATTGCAGATTAATCCGGAAAGAATTATGAAGAATGAAGAACTGAAAATTCTGAGAGGTGGAGATTATGACTCTGGTTGTGGGAATTATACAGAGTGGTTTTGTGATGTGCATTACGATGGAGTTTATGCTTTTTCAGGCATAGCCTGTGGCACACAAGAATATATTTCTGGTGTCTGTCAACAACTAAATTATGAATGTTCTTGTACACAAACATGGACTCCCATGCCTATCATTAATTAGTATTAAAATTATAAATTGGAGAGTCAGAGGATAGTATTAATTAAATTGAGTAAACAACCTCTGGTTCCTTTTCTTCATAATTTCATTTTGAAATTTATATTTTTTGTTCTGCTATGATAAAAAAAATATACATGTTTTTTCTTCCAGTTGTATTAATGATTTTTCTTGCCCTAAAATGCACTGAATTTTGTATAGACAAAAATATAATAGACAAAAATATAATTGAAGAAATTGACATTCAGAGTAAAATTGGAAAATATGAAATCGTTAAATTGAGTCAATTTAGTTCTTCAATAAAATATTTACCTCTGATATTAGATGGTGAACATAAAATTAACAGGATTGTACAAGTAGATTTTACTCCAGACAAGATTCTAATTAGCGATGGGAAAGAATGCCTGTTACTTACTGCAGATGGATCATTTATTAGAAAAATAGGAGATACAGGCAGGGGACCCGGTGAATATAATATTATTTCAAATATAAGCTTTGGATCAAATAGTACTATTTTTATTCAATCGGCTAATGGTATTTTTCTAGAGTTTTCTGATGAAGGAACTTTGATTAATATTTCCAAAGTTCCTTCAAATTATTCACCTGACTACTATTTAGGATCGTGGATACAAGTAAATGACTCATTGTTTTTCGGGCAAACTCCAATAACAACAGGGAAGGAATCAACAAAAGCTATATTATTCAATAAAAATGGTAAGATTATTAAGGAATATAAAAACTATATTATGCTTGACAGGCAAATAAGAATGTTTACCACAGATGACAGCGAAGCATCTTATTACTCATATAATGGCAGGATATATTATAAAGAAAAACTGAACGATACATTATTTTACCTCGACGACAATTTCGATTTATTGCCCAGAATGACTTTTAGGCTGGGTAAATATTTAATGCCTAAAAAATACCGCGAAAACATAAGCTTTGGTCAATCCTTAAGCCCAAAGTTTAACTACATTTTCATAGAAAATGTTTATGAAACTCAACACTATTTATTGCTGGATTGTGAGTTTAACAGATACTTTCCGGCAAAACGAATTACACCTAAAATAATACATGGAGTGGAAATCTGGCAAAATACTTTGAATGTTCTGGGATTTTATAATAAACAAAATAGGACTCTTGTTTTTATTGAGCCAACATCGACAGATAATCCTTTGTACACCTCAGGGCTTTATAATGACATTGATGCCGGTCCAAGATTTTTTCCTATGAAGCAGGTCAATGACTCAACTATGGTAATGTGGGTTGATTCTAAACAGCTTAAGGATCATATTGCAAGTGAGGAATTTAAAAATGCTAAGCCTCTATATCCTGAAAAGAAGGAAGAGTTGAAACATCTGGCCGACAGTCTGAGTGAGTATGATAATCCTGTACTGATGTTTGTAACCTTCAAGAGTGAGAAATAACAGCCAATTAATAATGGAAAGACAAGATTATGGAAATTTGTGCAGGGCACAGTTTTACTCTTTACCCTCAGCCCTTCGCACTATGCTCTGCGCTTTGTGCTCTGTGCTCCTTGCCCTGTGCTCTGTGCTCCTTGCCCTGTGCCCTGCGCTCTGTGCTTCGTGCCTCACGCCTCTCGCGTCACGCCTCAGGCCTTCTTCCGTGACTTCGATTGCGGCCTGTGAAAGGATAAATCAGGAAAACTGAATAAAATTTATTAATTTTAAAAACTAATTGTAATGAAAACACCTGGAAAATTAAAAATCAATCCGGAAAGAATTATTATGCATGAAGAACTGATCGCTCTAAAAGGCGGATATGATGGTTGTAATTATTATTGCTATGTTAGAGAGTATTTTCATGGACCAATATTGTTAGAAGGTCGTTGTTGTCTTGGAAGTGCTGAAGCGTGTGTCATAACACTTGCAAACCTATATGGTCTTGACACCACATGTTGGCCTATAAATAATTAACTAATATTGGGCTCCTTAAGAATTGTTTTGTATTATATTGAAAACATGATTAAGGAGCTCAAAAACATGTAAATAATAGTGAATAAAATTTGTACAATTTGCATTTTATTCCTTATAGTTGGCTGCATAAGGAATATAAAAGAAAATAGTGGAGTTATTATTATCGATATTGAGCCTAAAGTAAAGAATTCTCAAAAAATATATCTAAGCGATTTTGCAGAAAATATTGAATATGTTCCTTTGTATAGCGAAGAAGATATTATTCTTAAAGGAGTGTATCAAATGAATAAATTCAAGGATTTATTTTTTATAAGCGATTTGACTAATTGCTTATTGTATAACATAGATGGGAAATTTGTTACAAAAATTGGGAATCAAGGCGATGGACCAGAAGAATATAGATATGTAAGCAGGATCGCAGTAAGTTCCACAGGAAAGATATATATTCAAAGTCTATATGATTTACTCGAATATGATATTAATGGCAAATTTTTAAGAAAATATAATCAAATAAAGAAAAATGGTCTTTGGAGTATACAATCATGGATATCAATAAATGACTCACTATTTTTTGGTCAAATACCAAATTTTTCCGGTAATGAAGAGTTTAAGGCATTCATTTATGATATTAACGGCAATATCATATATAAATTTAAAAATTATGGAAAATTTCACTCAAAAAGAATTGAAACAAATAATTTCGCAAATCAAGCAAATATTTATTCTTTCCAAAATCTAATTCACTTTAAAGAACGCGTAAATGATACTCTATTCTGTTTAGATGATAATTTTAATTTGGAACCATTATTTGTATTCAATTTAGGCAGCTTATCAATTCCATATATTGATTTTTTTCAATCTAAAACAACTGATAATCAATTTGGTTATATAAATAATATTTTTGAAACGGATAATTACATATTTATAGATATTATTAGCAACATAACACAGTTAAAAAGATCAAAACCAGTCGTTGTGTATTAACCCCCTTTAAACTGGACTAATTTCCAAAGGTTTTTGAACTAATGATTCAAATATATTATTTTTGTT
>Ga0208197_1003849_pt1 | contig 11581 bp, 10 predicted proteins | sample AD_JPNNA4_MetaG_FD_184444 | JGI IMG/M metagenome (GOLD analysis project Ga0208197, IMG submission 184444) | Active sludge microbial communities of municipal wastewater-treating anaerobic digesters from Japan - AD_JPNNA4_MetaG (SPAdes) (version 2) | ecosystem: Engineered > Bioreactor > Anaerobic... | reverse complement strand
TTTTAAGTTAAGGAGAAGCTATTGGACTTCCGCGCCCAGCGCCTCTTTACGGCTGAGACGGATCTTGCCGGACTTGTCAATTTCCAGAACCTTGACCATGACTTCGTCGCCTTCCTGCAGGACATCGGTCACTTTGGCGATTCTTTCTTTGGCAATCTGCGAAATATGCAACAGACCTTCCGTCCCTGGCAGAATTTCGACGAAAGCGCCGAAATCGACAATCTTCTTGACCGTGCCGCGGTAAATTTTTCCCACTTCCGCTTCTTCGGTTAACCATTTCACCATGGCCACGGCGCGGGCTGCGGCTTCGGCATCGGCGGAAGCAATCGTGACCGTGCCGTCATCTTCGACATCAATAGTTACGCCGGTCTCACTGATAATCTGACGGATGTTCTTGCCGCCGGAACCAATGACGGTGCGGACCTGATCTTCCTTCACCTTGACTGTTGTAATGCGCGGCGCGTAAAGCGAAATATCAGGACGTGGAGCCGCCAGCGTTTCCCGGATTTTCCCGATGATATGGATACGACCTTCACGTGCCTGGGCCAGAGCCTTGCGCAGAATATCTTCGGTCAGTCCGTCTATTTTAATATCCATCTGCATGGCCGTTACGCCTTTCTCCGTCCCGCAGACTTTGAAATCCATATCACCGGCATGATCTTCATCACCCAGGATATCGGACAAAATAACGACGTCATCGCCTTCCTTGAGCAGTCCCATCGCGATACCGGCAACAATATCTTTCACCGGCACGCCGCCGTCCATCAGGCATAGAATTCCGCCGCAGACGGTAGCCATGGATGACGAACCGTTAGAGGATAGAATTTCCGAAACGATCCGGATGGTATAGGGAAACGTTTCCGGAGGCGGAAGGACCGGCACCAGAGCCTTACGGGCCAGGGCGCCATGACCGATTTCCCTTCTGCCGGGACTGCGCAGTGATTTCGCTTCTCCCACACTGTAGGGCGGAAAATTGTAGTGCAGCAGAAACGCTCTTGTTTCTTCACCGCTGACATAATCCATCCGCTGTTCATCGGCAGACGTGCCTAGCGTTAATGCCGCCAGCGCCTGGGTTTCACCCCGGTTGAACAGGGCCGATCCGTGAGCACGAGGCAGCACACCGACTTCCGAACTGATCGGGCGGATTTCGGTGGACGTCCGACCGTCAATTCTTCGTTTCTCCTGAATAATCATGTCTCTCAGAATCCGGGATTCAATTTGTTCGATGATTGCCGCGACTTTTTTAGAAAGAACGGCATCATCACCACCGATGTTTTTTATAACAGTCGCACGGACATCGCCCAGTTTGCTGTATCGTTCCAGTTTCCGCGGCATGTTGTACCCTTCTTTTAAACCGGCCACAGCTTCCGCTTTGACGCGCGCGATGAGTTCCTCATCCGGCGCCGGCTCTTCGACCATCCTCTTGACTTTGCCGATGGCTGCACGCATCTCATCCTGCAAATCGATGACCGGACGGATCGCTTCCAGTCCGAATTTGATGGCATCGACAATTTTATCTTCCGGAACTTCCCTGCCTTCACCTTCCATCATCACCAGCTCCACGTCATAGGCGCGTCCGGATGTACCCGGGGTGACTTTACGGCCAACGAGGAACAGGCTCATTTCGCTTTCTTTCATTTTTTCCGGTGAAACATTGGCAACGAACTCACCGTTAAGCAGACCGACACGGACTCCGGCAATGGGGCCTTTAAAGGGAATATCCGATATGCCCAAAGCCGCCGATGCGCCAACCATGGAAGCGACATCCGGATCGTTCTCTTTATCCATGGACAAAAGTGTGGCCACCACTTGTGTTTCCGAAAAATATCCCTTGGGAAACAACGGGCGAATCGCGCGATCAATGATACGCGACGTCAGAATTTCCCGTTCGTTGGGACGCCCTTCTCTTTTAAAAAATCCTCCCGGAATTTTACCGGCGGCAAACGTCATCTCCTGATAGTCAACGGTCAGGGGGAGAAAATCCACTCCCTCGCGCACGCTTTTCAACGAAACGACCGTAATCAAGACTACGGTGTCGCCATAGTAAACCAGGATGGATCCATCGGCCTGCGCGGCGACATAATTCGCTTTCAGGGAAATATTCCGTCCCGCAAAATCCGCACTAAATACATTACTCATTCATTTTCCTCCATTTTAATTGATAAGTGCTGGTCAAAGAAAATTCAAGGGCGAAACGCATAAGACAACAACCGTCGACTCGACACAAGCCTCGCCACGGTCGGGTTTTCTTATGCCTTCCGCCCTTGAATAAATCTTTACTTTCTGAGATTCAGACGCTTGATAACGCTTCTGTATCTTTCAATGTCATTCTCTTTGATATAATTGAGAAGCCTTCTTCTCTGACCAACCAGTTTTAAAAGACCCCGGCGTGAATGATGATCCTTTTTATGCGCCTTGAAATGCTCTGTCAAATACTCAATCCTGGCGCTTAAAAGAGCAATCTGGACTTCGGGAGACCCCGTATCCTTTTCATGCAACCGATAATCATTAATGACTGCTTTCCTCTTTTCCGAACTTAACACGCTTATTCCTCCTTTTACAATTGTGTAGTATTACAATCCTTATTATAATTTTGTTTTATTTTCCAACATTAAAAACCCGGACAATTCTGGCCGCCTGTGTTTTTCCATCAAAACCGGAAAAACTATGAACAGAAGCCAGCATCTCGGCAACCGCCAGCAGTGATCCGCCATGTGTGAATTTTATCATATCACCGGCTTTAAGCAAGGGAAGATCATGCTTTTTGAGCATTTCCACAGAAGGCTGCCAGCCGTTACGCAGTTTTACCGCGGAATGATCTTCCAGTTCAATTGTGGTAACCAGCGGTAACAGTTCTGTCATTGGCAATATCCTTCTGGCCAGTTCTTCTTTTTGATTATTGCCCGCATATCCATTTAAATCCAAAGCCGTTTTTTCTGAAAAAATTCCGCTCTGTAACCGGCGCAGAGTGCTTAAACACGCCCCGGTTCTCAGAACGTCGCCGATATCCGAGCATAGCGTTCTGATGTAAGTACCCTTGGAGCAGGCGACCCGGAAAGTCACCCGGGGAAAGGATACAGATTCAACAACAATACTGTGTATAGTAACTTCTCTCGGTTGTAACTCCGGCAGCACACCTTTTCTGGCCCATTTGTACAAAGGCTTACCCTGGTATTTCACCGCTGAATAGGCGGGCGGGAGCTGTTTTATTTTCCCCGTCATCCTGTTGATAACCGATTTGATCTCCTCTTCGGAAACAAGATGATCCGATTGCCCGATGATTTTCCCCTCAATATCCATGGTTTCTGTTTTGACACCCAGCAACATCGTCGCCCGGTATTCCTTGTCTTCTCCCGTCAGAAAACCGGCCAGTTTTGTCGCCTCATTCAGACAGACCGGAAGAACGCCGGTAGCCAACGGATCAAGCGTTCCCGTATGGCCGGCTTTTTTGACCCCCAACGCTTTTTTGACCGCCATGACAACATCATGCGAAGTTTTGCCCGCCGGTTTGTCAATCACTATCACGCCATCCATCATCATTACAGTTCCCTTACCGCCTGGATAATCTGTGATTTGATGGTTTCAATATCCCCCTTCATCCAACAGGAAGAGGCGTGAATATGACCGCCGCCGCCGAATTTTTTGGCCACCTTTTCTACATTAAACTTGGCTTTGGAACGCAAGCTCAGTTTGAAATGATCTTCTCCCCTCTGTGTGTAAAGAACCGATACTTCAATGCCCAGGACCGTGCGTGGAATATCCACAAATCCTTCCGTGTGTTCCCAGGCCGCTCCGGTCTCCTGCAAGTCTTTCTGCGTAACAACCATGGATCCGATTTTATTTTCCAGATCCAGAGACAAGGTTGATAACGCTTTCGCCAACAGCTTCAGTCTTGCCGGAGAGTCGCTTTCGTAAATACCTTCCGCTATACGCTGGGGATTAGCGCCCTCTCCCACCAGAACACCGGCAGCCATAAAAGTTTCTTTCGTTGTGCTGGAATAACGAAAACTTCCGGTATCGGTAATAATCGCCGCATATAGGTTCGTGCAGATATCCCTGGTCATTTTAATGCGCATTTCCTGCATGAGACGAAAGACCAGCTCTCCTGTGGAACTGGCTTTGGCATCCAGCATTTTCAAAGGACAAAAACCGTTGTTTGAAACATGATGATCAATATTAATCAGTTTTTTAATTTTTCTGAGCCTGTCCGCTTCTTCACCCACTCTGCTCAAATCACTGCAATCCAGAACGACACAGGTGTCATACTGTTCGATATTGGTGAGGCTGTGCGTGATGTGATGAGCGGCGGGCAAAAACTGGTACCGTTCAGGCGTGCGATCCTGATTATAAACAACCGCCTTCTTACCCATGTCTCTGAGCATGAGGTAAAAAGCCAGCTCCGATCCCAGAGCGTCACCATCCAGTCGCACATGAGCGGTAATTAAAAAACTCTGCCCTTCATGGATTGCTTTGATAATATCACTGATCATTCTTTTTTTCCTGACTGTTGATCTGAGCCAGCAATTTTTCAATGCGGTTACCGTAACCGAAAGACGTGTCGTGAATAAACATCAGTTCCGGCACAAAACGTAACTGCAAACGCTTGCCCAGTTCCCGCCTGATAAAACCGGCGGCCTGGGTCAGGCCCGCCTTGATTTCCGGGGAACAATCATCCTTTCCCATTTCCACAAAATAAATTTTCGCGTTGCGCAAATCATCCGATATCTTGACCGCTGTGACGGTAACCGAATGCAGGCGCGGATCCTTGACTTCCTTGCTGATAATTTCAGACATATCCGTCCTGATTAATTCAGCGACTCTATCCGCTCTTTTAAAACTCATCGTCCTTACTTATTGCTCTATCGGTTGATTCCAGAAAGCTGGAAACAACCATCACTTCCGTTTTAGTATCCAGGATTTCGGCGACCTGAAGATTTTCTATAAATCTTAACAGATGATCAACTTTACCGTTAATGTAACGCGATTCGTTGCCGACAACCGCAAAAGATATTTCGGAAAATTGATGATTATCGAGCCTGCCCGTTTCCGCGATGGAAACATTAAATTCATTTTGTGTACGCTTTAAAATCCTGTTTAAAATGCTTCTTTTACTTTTTAAAGAACCGCTTTCCGGAATTCTCAGATGAATTGTACCGTACCCGACAACCATAAAATTTCTCCCGGAAAACGTATATGGAAGAAAAATTAAAATTACTGTTCATCGTACAATGCCCCGGCGGGTCATCGTTTTTGATCCTGCTATTCTAATTTCTTTTCCAGTTTTTCCGTATAATAAGCTTCAATAATATCACCCGGATGAATATCATTAAACCCTTCTATGCTGATGCCGCATTCGAAACCTGCCATGACTTCTCTGGCATCATCTTTGAAGCGTTTCAGCGATAAAATCTTTCCGTCGAAAACCACAACGCCGTCGCGCAACAGTTTCAGATTGTTACTGCGCATGATTTTGCCGTCCGTCACCATGCAACCGGCAATCGTGCCGACCTTGGGTACCTTGAACAGTTCACGGACTTCAGCTCTGCCCTGAACAACCTCTTTATATTCCGGTTCCAGAAGACCCTCCATCGCCGCCCGTACATCAGCAATGACATTGTAAATAATATCATAGAGTTTAATGTCCACGCCTTCCTGCTGGGCAACCTCAACCACCCGCGCGTCCGGCCGAACGTTAAAGCCGATAATGATCGCCTGCGAAGCGGAAGCCAGCAAAACATCCGTCTCGCTGATGGCACCGGTGGAACTGTGGATAATTCTGAGTTTGATATCATCCGTGGAAAGCTTGTTCAAAGCATCGGAGATCGCCTCGATGGACCCCTGGACATCCCCTTTGATGATCACATTGCATTCTTTTACGCCTTCTTTCATTCTCTGATAAAGTTGTTCCAGCGTCACTTTGGAGAATGAAGAAAGTTCTTTTTCCCTGGCCTTCCTGGTCCAGTAATCGGAAATGCTGCGTGCTTTCTTTTCATCCTCGACACCGAAGAATTCCGCGCCGGTTTGCGGAACGCTGGAAAAGCCGATAACCTCCACGGGCATGGAAGGACCGGCTTCCTTGATGCGTTTGCCCTGATCGTTGATCATCGCCCGCACACGGCCGAACTCGGTTTTGGATACAAAAGCATCGCCTTCCCTTAGCGTACCTTCCTGGATCAAGACGGTCGCAACAGGCCCGCGGCCTCTATCCAGCTTCGCTTCAATAATAATGCCGCGCACGGGGCGGTCGGGATCCGCTTTCAATTCCATCACATCAGCCTGCAGCAGTATCATTTCCAGCAATTCTTCGATATTGATTTTCTTTTTGGCTGACACCTCGCAGAAAATCGTATCGCCACCCCACTGTTCGGATAAAAGACCGTGTTCGGTCAGGGCCTGTTTAATTTTTTCCGGATCCGCGCCGGGTTTGTCAATTTTATTGATCGCCACAATAATGGGCACGCCCGCAACCTTGGCATGATGAATGGCTTCAACGGTTTGATTCATGACACCGTCATCGGCCGCCACAATTAACACAACGATATCAGTCACCTGCGCACCGCGCGCCCGCATCGCCGTAAACGCTTCATGTCCGGGAGTATCCAGAAAAACGATGTCCCGGTCGTTAATGTGAACGTGGTAGGCGCCGATGGCCTGGGTAATACCACCCGTTTCTCCATCCGTAACATTGGTCTGTCTTATCGCATCCAGCAAAGACGTTTTCCCGTGATCAACGTGTCCCATAATGGTGACGACCGGAGCACGCGGCTTGAGATTTTCCGGTATGGACGGCGACTTTAAAGCGGTTTCATCAAATTCAACTTCTGCCGGTTCAATCTGAAAACTGAACTCCGAAGCGACAAGCGTGGCCGTATCGTAATCAATAGCCTGATTGATGGTCGCCATCACCCCCATGGACATCAACTTGTTGATGATTTCACTGACTTTAATGCCCATTCGTTTGGCCAGTTCGCCGACGGTGATTGTTTCTCCAATTTTAATACGCCGTTTGATCGCCTTGGGAACGGTAATCTCCGTCTTTTTCATTTTGACCGGGGCGGCTTTTTTGGCCTCCCGCCATTTGCTAAAGACAACCTCCTGATCTTCGTCCTGTTTCTTGAGCCTTTTTTCTATCCTCTTTTCTAAAATCTTTTTGGTCGGTACCTTCTTTTCTTCTTCAATAAAGACCTCGACCTGGTATTTGCCCTTCTTTTTAGGCTTTTCCGCCAAAGGCGCCGGGGCTCTCTCGCCCGGCTTCAGCGGAGCTTTGAGCGGTGCAACCTTGCCGGCTTCCGGCCTGGTAATTCTATGTTTGCTAATGATCGTCGGCTTTTCCGCCGGTAAAACGGGTTGTTTAACAGGTGCAGCCGGTGTTTCTTTTGGAGGATGAACTGCCGGCACTTCTTTGATTTCCTCTCTTGGAATCTTTTCCGCGGCGGGACCTTTTTCTTCCGGAGGATGCATAACCGGAACCGGTTTAACCTCAACCTTTGATATCTTTTCCGCGGGTTTTGCGGCTTCCGCTTTACCTGTCTTCTCGGCCGTCGGTTCCGTCTGAACTTCAACCGGTTTCTCTTTCTTGATTTTTTCTTCTTTTTCCGGCAGCGCTTTTTTAATCTTTTCTTCCGCGGATTCTTTTTCCGGAATCTTCGTTTCTTCAACAGGGGCGGGTTTTTCCTCCGGTGGTTTTTCCACTGCGGTCACAACAGTACGGCGTCTGATGACCGTGGTTTTTATTCTTTGCTCGACAACCTCGCGAAGTTCACCGGCGGTCAGCTCTTTTTTCGCTCTCTCATAATCACTCTCATCCAGAGTAGAGGAAGCCGACTTCACTGAAATGCCGATTTTTTCCAAACGAGCGATCAGAACCTTGCTCTCCAGACCCAGCTCTTTGGCCAGTTCATGAATCCGCTTTTTAGGCATGCGCAAAAATCTCCATATTAAATTTCTTAAAGTTCAAATTACGAATCACTTTTGTTGCCGGCAATTTCGTCACTTAAAATTTTCCCGGCATCTTCAATCCATTGCTGAGCGGTCTTTTCACCGACACCGGGAATCTCAGACAGTTTTTCCGGTTCCGTGGCGGCAACCATCGCCAGACTTTTAATGCCTTTGCTGAAGAGCTTTTCCGCCATGGCCGGACCGATTCCGGCAAGTTTGGTCAGATCCGTCTGACTGTCTTTGCCTTCTTCCTGGGCCTGAGCCATCGATTCGCTCTTCATGTCAATATTCCACCCGGTGAGTTTCACCGCTAGGCGCACGTTTTGACCGTTTTTCCCGATGGCGAGAGAAAGCTGATCATCGGGAACAATCACTGTCATGGTTTTGTTTTCATCATCAATAAACACCCGGTTGACCTTAGCGGGAGAAAGAGCACTGCTGACATATTTGGCGGCATCATCACTGTAGGGAATGATATCAATCTTTTCACCGCGCAATTCCTGGACCACACTTTGGACACGCGCGCCCCTCATTCCCACGCATGCACCCACCGGATCAATATCCTTATCTTTGGAGCGGACGGCAATTTTTCCTCTCTTGCCCGGCTCGCGGGCCACATTGAGAATATCGATCAATCCTTCTGAGATTTCAGGCACTTCCACTTCAAACAGCGCTTTTAAAAATGCCGGATGAGTCCGGGAAAGAATGATCTGCAATCCCTTGGTGCTTTTTTTCACCTCTACGATATAAGCGCGGATTCTTTCACCGCGTTTATACGCTTCACGGTGGATCTGTTCTGCCGGTGGTACGATGCCCTCCGCGCGTCCGAGATTGACGACAATACTGCCGCCTTCAAATCTCTGTACAAAACCGTTGACCAGCTCACCCTTGCGGTCTTTATATTCTTCGTATATGTTATCGCATTCCGCATCCTTGACTCTTTGAATAATGATCTGTTTGGCCAACTGTACGGCAATCCTTCCGAAAGCGCTGGTTTCAATTTTCATTCCCAGACTATCTCCGGGTTCGGCCCCTTCATCCAGTGTTCTCCTTGCATCTTCCTTGGAAATCTGTGTCTCCGGATGCAGAACCTTGTCCACAACCGTTTTGAACTGGAAAACCTCAATCTCTCCGGTTTCATCATTATAGTGGGCTTCTACCTCCACATTCTGTCCTAATTTTTTCTTGGCAGCCGTAAGCATCGCCTCTTCGAGGGCTCCGACAATAATCTCCTTATTGATACCCCTGTCCTTACCCATCTGTTCGATCAGACGTTTAAGTTCTGGCAACATTTGAAAATTCCTCCCTTTTTCGCTGATATGATATAGAATGTCAGCCTGCTGGCGTTATTCCCTTTTAAATATTATCCGACATCGGCAAGATTGGCTTTTAAAATGTCCTGCCTCGGAATTCGATAAACTTTTCCGGCCACATCCACCAAAACAAATTTCCGGCCCGCTTCTTCTATGGAATCCACCAGAATACCGTGAAAGTTTTTTACACCATCGATTTTAGCTATTGTCTTAATATTCACTTTGGAGTTCCTGTATTTCAGAAAATCCACGTCCCGCGATATCGGGCGGTCAAAGCCGGGTGAAGAGACCTCGAGTGTGTAAGAACCGTTAATCACCTCACGGATATCAAAAATATCACCCAGCTGATCACTGACATTGGCGCAATCATCAAGCGTGATACCGCCTTCCTTATCCAGAAAAAGACGTATAATCCAGCGTGTATGCATTTTCACGCATTCCACATGGATCAATTCCATTCCTTCCGCAACAACAACAGGTTCGGCAAGCTGCCAGATTTTTTCTTTTACTTCAAAATCCATAAACACTCAAAAAATAAAAAAGTGGGCAAGAGCCCACTCATCAATACGACCTTATCGATGGTTTCACATTTTTGCTAGCATATCCCCCGGGACAAAGCAAGCAAAAAGATTACGGCGGATCAGAGCCTTTTCTATAAAAAAAGCGTATAAATTATCCGCCTCATTATCCCTTTTGTGCTTCGCACGGGGGCTAATTCCACTTGCGCTTCGAACTTCGACCCGATAAATCGGGACTCGTTCTCAGCGAGTGTCATTATGGAGCGGGCGACCGGGCTCGAACCGGCGACGTCCAGCTTGGGAAGCTGATTTTTCCAACCTACCGTAATTTACCGGCTGATAAAATAATATAAATATAATCAATTATTTATACGGGTATATATGTAAAACGATTTACCTTGACTTTTTTCTATTTACCGCCTATTTTAGGCCAAAGGTTGGAAATACGGTTGGAAAATTTAGCGACCGGCTTTAATGCTTTTGACAATCAGCTTAGGGGTTGGAAATGAAAAGATATAAAACAGAATACAAAGGCGTGTTCTATCGCTTAGGTGATAGAATAGGTGGTAAAGGTAAAGAGAAAATTTATTATATTGTTTTCAAAAGCGACGGCAAAATCTTTGAAGAAAAGGTTGGCCGTCAATACGCTAACGGTATGACTCCGGCTAAAGCTTCATTAAAACGTTCTGACCGTATAGAAGGCCGTTCTATATCGAATAAAGAAAAACGTGAACAGGAAAATGCTCTAAAATTAGAAAAAGCTGAAAAAAAGACAATCGAATATCTTTGGAAAGAATATAAAAAAGGCCGTATTGATAATAAATCGTTGAATACTGATAAGTGTAATTTTATAAAACATATTGAACCGTACGTTGGAAGTAAAGAACCGCAAGAGATCATAAAACTTGACATTGAACGCATTAATAAAAATTCTAAAGACCTATCACCACAAACGCAGAAACACATTTTAGCTTTATTGAAACGTATCGTTCACCACGGCGTAAAGGAAAAAATATGTTTACCATTACAGATCAATGTTGAATTACCGAAAGTTGACAATCTGAAAACCGAAGATTTGAACCCTGAACAATTAAATGCTTTGTTGGAAGCTATAAATTCTTCTTTTGATATTGAAGCAAAGAATATAATGCTATTGGCTCTTTTTACAGGTATGCGACGTGGCGAAATTTTCAAGCTTAAATGGAATGATATAGATTTTGACAGAGGCTTTATAAATATCATAAATCCTAAAGGCGGGAAAAATGAAAAAATTCCATTGAATGAACAGGCAAGAAAAATATTAGACAATCACCCGAAAACTAAATCTTATGTTTTCGTTACCAATGCGGGAAAACGATTTGTTGACATTGGCCGTCGTGTCAATCGTATCAAAGAAAAAGCAGGATTACCGGAAGATTTTAGGCCATTGCATGGCCTACGCCATTACTACGCTTCATCATTGGCCTCAAGTGGTCAAGTTGATTTATATACCTTACAAAAACTCTTGACACATAAATCACCGATAATGACACAAAGGTATGCACACCTAAGAGATGAGGCTTTAAAAACCGCCTCAACGTTGGCCGGAAATATCATTGTTGATACGATTAAAAATTTTATAGAAAATAAAAATAATTCTGCTAGTGCATAACCACCAATGACAAAACAAGAAATTGAACTTGAACGCCTCAAATTTGAATACTGGAAAAAAAGTAAATTATTTAAAATTTTTTGGCAATATTACCGTAATTTAAAAATTAATCCCTCAACGCCATTTCCCGAAGAACTGAAAAAGCTTAAGGCCGAAAGCAC
>Ga0208197_1003843_pt1 | contig 11617 bp, 6 predicted proteins | sample AD_JPNNA4_MetaG_FD_184444 | JGI IMG/M metagenome (GOLD analysis project Ga0208197, IMG submission 184444) | Active sludge microbial communities of municipal wastewater-treating anaerobic digesters from Japan - AD_JPNNA4_MetaG (SPAdes) (version 2) | ecosystem: Engineered > Bioreactor > Anaerobic >... | reverse complement strand
GAGCTCTCATGGAAAAGGCTGGCTAAAGCAGATGACTGTGGGCAGCACAACCTATGAGACGGCCAGGATCTCCAACCGCCCCATTCTGGTGGTGAGAGCAGAGAAGAAAGCCTAAATCCCTTTTTTTTAGCCGTTTTATTTTTTAAGCCAATCCCACCTATAGGCATGACCATCTGATCCCATATTCAAGGCGGATGCCATTCAATGCTGCCATGTCCTAACCAGCATGCATCTACCCGGGCGGATACTGACCTTCCTCTCCCGTTCCCTCATCCAGGTGAGGCGGCTTGATCAGATCGGGCACATTCAGGGCAGAGGCGGGCTGGGCCATGGATATGCAGGTCTTCCGCAGCTCCCTGATCATGGAGCCGATCCGCTCAAAGGAGAAGATTATCTCCGAAAACATCGCACTGTAGCTGCTCTTGGCCGCCAGCCGGATCAGATACAGCTTGTAATTCCAGTTCAGAATCAGCCTCAGCCGCTCGTCATTGGATCGCATCTTTCGGTCAATACTCTCCGGCATATCCGGAAATGTGGTCAGAAGATGATCCAGGTTCTCGGTACAAGGTACGGCCATCTCCTGGATTCCAGCTAAAGACTCCGGCGACAGCTCAATCTTCTTCTCCTTCATGGTCTCGAATTTTTTGGCCATCGATACCATCTGCTTGGCCATCAAGCTAACCAGATCGGCAACCCTGGCCAGTATAGCCAGACGGCTGGCATATTCCACCGATATCTCTCGGTCCGAGAGAGATACTATGGTGGATATTATCTGAGTGTGCAGATAATCCACATAATCCCTCGATTGCACAATTCTGGCGCAAAGGTCGACATTGCCGCCGGCTACCTGAAGTGTGCTCAAAAAGATATCTTTGGCCGTATAGAGCATATGAACGATCTCCTTTTCCACCAGCTCAGCAGCTTCAGAGATATCATCAGGCATCTTCTTGGAGATATGTCGGGTTATGAAGATTATCTCCCCATCTTTTTGGGGCAGGATATCCTGGATGAACCTGGAAAAGGGCTTTATCAGCAGCAAAAAGATGGCCGCGCAGGTGACATTGAATATCAAATGGGCATTGGCCACCTGCTGAGCCTCCGTCCCTCCCAGGCTGTCGATGAGCCCGGAAAAGGAATCCAGAAACGGCAGAAATATCAGCACTCCCAGGAGATTGAAGAAGAACTGGGCCACAGCAGTGCGTCTCGCCGCAGCATTCATCCGAAGGGATATCACCAGCCCGGTTAGGGTGGTGCCGATATTGGCCCCCAGTATAATCGGTATGGCCTGGCTTGCGGTGATGAGATTGCTCTGGGCCATTACCACTACCAGTCCCGCTGTAACCGAACTGGACTGAAATATGTTGGTTACAATAAATCCGATAGCTATTGCTGTAAGGGCATTGTTGGTCATGGAGAAGAGAGAGAGCAGGCTCGGATCTCCCTGCAGGGGGGCAACTATGGATGAGATCAAATTGAGGCTGTAGAAGACCAGCCCGAAATAGAATATGGGCTTTCCCAGGGATTTATAAGGGCTGCGAATCAAGCTCATGACAAATCCCAGGATTAAAATTGCCGGAGCAAATGCAGTAAGCTTGAAGGCTACGAGCTGGGCGGTAAGGGTGGTGCCCACATTCGCCCCTATGATCAAACCCAGGGAGCCGAGGAAGGAGATGGCACCTGCATTGACCAATCCCACCACGATGATGGTGGTGGCAGTGCTGGACTGTATAATGGCAGTAACGGCAGCACCGGCCAGAGCGCCTCGAAGAGAGGTCTTTGTTGCCTTTTGAAGCACAGCTCTAAAGCTCTCTCCTGCTAAATGCCGCACCTCTTCTGAGAAATTCTCGATGCCGTAAAGAAACAAAATAACCGCCGGGATGACGGCAAAGAGCATCTCCAGTATCATCTTATTTAGAGCTCCCTAAAGCGGCCGGGCTAGGCTTCGGCAATCCGCTCCTGATGCGCCAGTAGATATCCCTTTCTAAAATCATTTCCGCTTCTGGTTATGGTTTGAAAAATAAAAAGCTTATCATCGGCTCATCGGAAAAGAGCTTCAGAACTATCCGGGCTTGATGATCTGAAGCTGCTGATGCTAAAGATCAGACTCCGACCGGCATCATATTCGGGCTGGTGAGATATATACTGCTATAAAGCATATTTAACGGATGGGAAACTCTCCCAGAAATGAGGCCGTGCCGGTGATGACCAGGCTGGAAAAAGTGATGCAGCCAAAGATATTTTCCATGGCAATATTGCCCATCTTTTTCCTGGCTGCAAGCAGAGATGTGGCCATCTTCGCCGGGAAAAAGATGAGAATATCTGTGCTTCTCAGTACATTGCGATCTTCGATCTCCTCAGAATGAGAACCGGCTTGTCCACAGAGTTGGCCACATCATAGGCTGTGCTCCCGATCCTGCCCTTCTTTATGGCTATGGCACCCTGAGAGCTCATGGCGATGAGGGATACATCCTCCTCCTCCGCCACCGTCCGGATCGTCTCCACCGGATGGCCGACCACTACCTTGGCCGTGACCTTCATGCCGCTCTTTTCCAGCTCCGCGGTGATCTCCTCAATCTTTTTCTTGGCCATGGCCTCATTCTCCTCTATCTCTTCATCCGTCTCGCCCGTTGAGACAACATTGAGCAATACCAGCTCTCCGATGCCCTTAATGTCCTTTAAGAATGACAGGGCAACCTCTGCCGGCTGGGAGAAGTCTGTGGGGAATAGCACTTTGGAGAAGACCCTGGCGCAATGCTTCTCCATCTCGCCGCTCTCTAGCACCTTGTAGCGCATGATCAGCAGATGGGTATCCCCATATCTCAGGGCATTGCGAGAGACGCTTCCCAGAAGGACGCTCTGGATTCTGCTCTTTCCTCGAGCCCCCATGGCCACCAGTGACGCATTCTCCTCATCGGCCACCCTCTGCACGGCATTGGCTATCTCTCCTTCCAGGACCGAGACCGCCCTCACCTTGACCTCAATGCTCGGATCGGCGATCAATTTCTTCTCTTCCATCAGCCGGGCTTCAACCTCTTTCAGCTCAGCCACAGGATCCCAGACCCTGGTGATGGCGCTTCTGGATATCACACTGAGAAGAACCACCTGCTTTATGCCTGGAATCTCGCCTACGCATTCAATGACCTTTTTTGCATGCTTGGAAAAGTCCGTTGGGACCAGAACCTTTTCGAACATCTTCTCCTCCTAATTCATGGTAGTATCTAGGATATTTCTAGTTATCGAATATGAATATGCAGCATTATCTATCTCTGCCATCAGATAAAAATTAATAGACGTTGACCATCAGGTCGATAGCATTCGGAAAGCATTTTATTCAAATCCTGCCGAAGAGATCGACTTTATAGTCCTCTCCCTTCCTTCTCAGCTCATTTTTTATGGCCGCCTCCTGCGCCGGCAGATAGAACCTTCGGGCATACTCCTTGGCCATCCTGCGGGCGGAGAAATTGGGACCGGTTATCTTGATGGCCTCTTTCATTATGGAGATCCAGCCGTGCGATACGCCATCCTCATCCAGGTCGTAGTAAAGGGGCACAATATCCTTCTCCAAGAGCTCGTAGATAGCAGCCGCATCCTTTACATCCCTTTCCGGACCTTCTGCTCCCTGAACCGCCCAGCCGTTCTTGCCGTTGTAGCCCTCGATCCACCACCCGTCCAAGATGGAAAGCTGGGGCACGCCGTTTAATGTGGCCTTCATGCCGCTGGTGCCGCTGGCCTCCATAGGGGGCAGGGGATTGTTGATCCAGACATCCACCCCGTGCACCATATACTGAGCTAATAGCTCATCATAGTCCTCAACAAAGGCGATCCGCCCCTCAAAGGACTGGTCCTTGGCTGCACTGAACACCTGCTGCAAAAGCTGCTTTGACTGCTGGTCGTCCTGATGGGCTTTGCCGGCAAAAATGATCTGCACCGGCCTCCAGCGATCGCTGACTATCCTGGACAGGCGGGATATATCCTGCAGGAGCAGGGTAGGCCGCTTATACGAGGCAAAGCGCCTGGCAAAGCCCAGGGTCAAAACGGCCGGATCCAGAAGCACTCCGGAGGCCATGATGTTGTTGGGGTCGGAGCCCTGTCGCCGCCACTTTAATCGGGCTCTCTCCCTTATCTTGGCTATCAGCATCTCCTTCATGAAGCGGTGATGCTCCCATAAAATTCGATCCGGAATCTCGTCCACCAGCTCCCAGATGGCAGGGGAATCGTGCTCCTCCAGCCAGGTCCGCCCCAGGTAGCGATTGAAAATCTCATCTCCCAGGCGCCTGTCGATCCAGGTGGGCACATGCACTCCATTGGTGATATGGCCAATGGGAATCTGATCCAGGGCCAGATCAGGCCATATCTCCTTCCACATCTCCCGGCTGACCCAGCCGTGCTTCGCGCTTACTGCATTGCGATAACCGCTGCCCCGCAAAGCAAATGCAGTCATATTGAAGCCCTCCGGCCTGGACGGGCTCATTCCCAGGCGGAAGAATTCATCTCTTGACAGATCCAGAGATGGCAGATACGATCCGAAGTACTTGTCCATGAGCTGATAGGAGAATACATCATGGCCCGCCGGCACCGGGGTGTGGGTGGTGAATACTGTGGTCTTATGGACCTGCTCGAAGGCCTCCTGGTAGCTCATGCCTTCTTCCACCCTCTGCCTGATCCTCTCCAGGATGGCGAAAGCGGGGTGGCCCTCGTTTAAATGAATGACGGAATAATCCAGACCCAGATGGTGCAGGACCCTGGCTCCGCCGATTCCCAGGACTATCTCCTGGCGCAGGCGCTGCTCCAGGTCTCCGGTATAAAGCCGGTCCGAAATCACCCTGTTCCAGGGATCATTGACCTCGCTGGAGGTGTCGATGAGGTAGAGCTTGATCTTTCCTACCAGCACCTCCCAGACCTCGAGATAGATGGGCTGATCCATGATCGGAAACTTGACGCTTATGGGATTTCCTTCTTCATCCATCATCTTTCGAATGGGTGCATTCTCCCGGTCGATCATCTCGCAGGCACCCACCTGCCAGCCGTCGGAAGAGATCATCTGGCGCAGGTATCCCTGGGGATACATGAAACCCACTGCAACCAGGGGTATGCTCAAATCACTGCACTCTTTGAGGAAGTCTCCGGCCAGAAATCCCAGCCCTCCAGCATAAAAAGGAAGGGCATGATGCAGGCCGTACTCGGCTGAGAAGTAGGCTATTCTGCACCTCTCCGGTGCGGTTATATTTTCGCAGAACCAGCCCGCTTTGGGATTGATGTAGTTCTCAAAGCGTGCCATCACCGAGCGGTAATGCCTCATAAAATGGGGATTGGATGCCGCAGCCTGCAGCTCCTTCTCGTTCATGCGGTTGAGCATCTTAACTGGATTATGATTGCTTAAAAACCAGCCCTGACGGTTGAGAAGCTTGAAGAGCTCCCGGCCCTCGGGATGCCAGCTCCACCAGAGGTTGTAGGCCAGATCCCTAAGCCCTGAAACCTCATCCGGCAGATGGGGAAACTTGTCTTTGATGCCTTTCATGAGTCTGTCAGCTCCGCGCCGCCCAATTTTTAGGACTCTTGGGTGATATAGCCTTCGATCTGATATTATTTAAGCCGGAGTCATTTTAATATTGCATATCTGTAGAAAAATTCAAATAACATATTGATCTACCGAAGATATGTGATATCGGATTGCCTCGGCTCAACTATCCTCTGCTCAACTATATGGAAAATATTGATATCCCTGCTCCTCATAGCCAGTCCTCTTTTAGCCCAGGAGGGTGACGGAGATATAGATGGGGCAGATATTATTGCAGATATCGATCCTTCCAGCCAACAGAATAGTCCCGAATCTCCGATCAATACGCTCTCCCAGAATCAACCGCCGCAGCAGCCTGCTATTGCAGCTGGGCCTGTATCCATTCCACCTGCGGTCTCCTGCTATTATAGGGCATATGCAATAGATCAGGACGGCGATCCTCTGATCTACATCTTCCAATGGGATGATGGAAATTGCTCAACAGTGGGACCGGTTGAATCTGAAATCCATGCCACAGTGGATCACATCTGGTACCGGCCCGGGAGATATCAGGTGACGGTTAAGGCTATGGACGCTAATAGCTCTTCACCCTGGTCTTCACCTCTGGTGGTATCTGTCAACTCTCCTCCCGGCCAGCCTTCTCTCTCCTCTGGCCGGAGTTCAGCCCTTCCGAAAGAAAATGCCTCTTTCTCTGCATCATCCGAAGATCCCGATGGAGATCGATTGAGATACACCTTTGACTGGGGAGACGGCTTTTCTTCCAGAACAGACTGGACCGAATCAGGGGCAGAGATGAGCATGGTCCATTGCTGGGAGAGGGCGGGAATATATGAGATCCGGGCCAGGGCGGAGGATGAGAGAGGCGCATCTTCTTCATGGTCTCCTTCCCTGACCGTCGAGATAAACTCGCCTCCCGGCCAGCCTTCTCTCTCCTCTGGCCGGATTTCAGCCCTTCCGAAAGAAAATGCCTCTTTCTCTGCATCATCCGAAGATCCCGATGGAGATCGGTTGAGATACACCTTTGACTGGGGAGACGGCTTTTCTTCCAGAACAGACTGGACCGAATCAAGTGTAGAGATGAGCATGGTCCACTGCTGGGAGAGGGCGGGAATATATGAGATCCAGGCCAGGGCGGAGGATGAGAGAGGCTCATCTTCGCCCTGGTCGGAGAGAGAATCCATTATCATCAACACATTGCCCACGCGGCCGGATCAGCTCTCCGGCCCGATATCGGGATATGCAATGGTCCCCTATCATTTTCAGACCTCGGCCATAGATGAGGATGGCGATCCTCTGAATTACACCTTTGATTGGGGCGATGGAAGAACAGACGCCATCGATCTTGTCGGCTCAGGCCACATTGCTAGCTTCGATCATACCTGGAACCGGCCGGGAAGCTATCAGATCAGGGCGATGGCAGCTGATCGGATGGGGGGAGAATGGTCCGAGGAGAGGCGCATCGCCATAGCCTCAAATGAACAGCCGGATCAGCCCAGAGACCTTTATGGATTGAGATCCGGCTACACCGGAATTGTCTGCAACTTTTTTACCATGGCCAGGGATCCGGATGGAGATAAAGTGATGCATGTCCTGGACTGGGGAGACGGAACTGCAATAAAAACCGGCCTCGTCCTTTCCGGATCTCTGGAGAATGCATCGCATGTCTGGATCCAGCCCGGCGAGTATCCTGTCCGGGTCCTCTCCCTAGATGAGAAGGGGGCACCGTCCCTGTGGTCCGGGCCTTTTATGGTGGCGATAAATGCCAATTGTCCTCCGGAGCAGCCGACCGTGCCATCCGGTCCTGCTGAAGGGCAATGCTTGATCTCCCACGGATATGCCACATCGGCGATAGATCCGGATGGTGATGCTGTGAAATATGTCTTCGACTGGGGAGATGGAACCATCTCCTGGACCGGCCTAGAATATCTTGATTCGGGTGAGGAGAGCTCTGTATCTCACAAATGGATGCAACCCGGTGTCTATCAGATAAAAGCTGCTGCAATGGACGATAAGGGCTCGATCTCAGATTGGTCTGGTGCGCTTGCAGTGAAGATAGAATAAAGAATAAAGCAAGATGGTTATGATGGCTGAGGAATGTATTCACCATTGAGCCTGCCAAAAAGAGAGAATACGGCGGAGTGCGGATCCGCTACAAATCCGCCATGATGGTTACGATTAGATTCTTTGAGACATATCGATTTCCACATTATTCTCCGCCTGGCTATTGGACAAGGCCACAGCATGCTGATCTCCTATATTTGTCAGATCTCGGTTCTCACCCTCCGGACAGCAAATGCAGTCGACTGGGCAGACGGTATCGACCTTGACTGTGGCGTTATCACTCTGGTTTATTTTGCATGGATCGATAGCATTAGCAACGGCATAATTCACTATGCTGTGACATAGATCGTTCTGATCTACGAGATAAGATCCCTCATAAATCCAAACTTCGCCGGGATTTAGCAGATAATCACCGTTGTCATTGCCAGAAATGTAGCTGACATATCGAATCATATCGTCTTCAATAGACACATTGGATAAATTCACATCTCCAGTATTGGTCACAAAGTAGGTGTATGTTATAGTATCGCCGGCATCAACTTCTTCTCCGCTTTTATCTGAGATCTTCTCCAGATCGATTCCGGATTCATAGATGATCTCGACAATAACACCGCCGGAGGAATTCGATACATTAGAGCAGGGAGCGGATGCATTTACTGTAGCATTGTTGACTATACAGGAACATATATCGCTCTCTTGCACCCTGTGGCTGGCCTCGTAGGTCCATGAATCGCCTGGAGCCAGCTGGTCCTGGCAGATCGAAAGAGATGCTAATAAGTTCAATGTAAAGAAAAATATTAATATCCTCATGAACCTCACACCCGCTCGTCGATCAGTCCAAGCCTGTCGTCTTCTATCTTCAGACCGCTCAGATTAACATCGCCGGTATTTGTGACAGTATAGGTGTAATTTATGACATCTCCTATCCTGGCGGAAGAGACATCTGCTCTCTTGTCGATCTCTATGGCCGCGGTATAGTTTGTGGGAACACTCCAACTGGCGCTAACATGGAAGGCCTTGCTGCACGGATCCGTGGCGTTCGCCCAGGCTATGTTGGTGATATTGCCGCATAGATCTATCTCAGCAACAACGTATCTTGCATTGAAAATCCTGAATTCTCCAGGCAATAGAGATGCGATCTGTTCTCTCAGGCCGAGCTTGTCATCAGTGACATTGACCTGGTAGAGAGTCTCATTTCCGGCGTTCTCTACGATTATGGTATAATTTATAGCCTGGTTTATGCCAGCGGGATTGGCGGGAGAAGGCCCGAAGTCGGCGGTTTTGTTGATCTTCAGACTCGATCCGCAGCACTCCGAGTTCACAAAGTCCATGCCGCTTGTATTGGAGCAGTTCAATGTGACCTGTTGCGGTGCGGAGACAGGGCTCCAGCCCTCTTTGGACTCTTCGCTCAGATTATAGATTCCGGGAGGCAGGCCACAGAACTGGTAGTAGCCGGTCTCATTGGTCAGGGCACTCATTGCCCCTCCCAGGCTGTTGGTAAGGACTATGGTCCAGTTTGAGAGGTTAAATTGGCCGCATATATTCTTTTTATGGCCGCTGATGCATAAAAGCGGTGTGTTGCGGAAGTTCACGTCGGTCGCATTGTTGCAGCCCAGTCTTACAGGAATCTCGAGTGATGTGACGTTCTTCCAGCCTGGCTGCAGGATCTCGCTGGCATAGTAGAGGTCCGGAGCTAGGTCGCAGACCTTCCAGTAGCCGCCACCTGTAGTGATGTTCCGGCCTACCTCAACACCGGCGGAATTCTTGACTATTACCGTCCAGCCGTCCAAGCCCAGTTTGGTGCAGTTGTTGATCTTGGTGCCGTTGATGCACAGAAGCTTCTGGTTGGTGAAGTTCTGGTTTGTGATATTGCTGCAATTGAGAGTAACAGGATTGGCCACGACGGAGAACGGAATATATCCTGCTCGGGCTTCCTCGGTAATTGTATAGTCACCCGGCTTCAAATTGCAGAACTGATATTTGCCGTCTGGTCCGGTAAGCTGGCTTGTGGCGCCAGTGGCATTTTGGAGGGTAATATTCCAGCCGGAAAGTGGCGCTCCTGTGCAATTGTCTTTCTTATAGCCGCTGATGCAGTACATTTTCTGGTTAGTGAAGTTGATATTGGTTATATTGATTCCAGCCAGGGGCACCGTATGGCATCCCATCGGAGAGGTCTGGGCCCAGCCAGGCTGCAGAACCTCGCAGACGGTGTAGGTTTCATTATTCTCCAGGTTGCAGATCCGCCAGAAGCCATTGCCATCTGTGGTCGTATTCCATTCCTGGGTGGAATTGTTGACTTTTATCTTCCAGCCGGAGAGGGGCAGGCCGGTGCAGCCGTCTAGCTTGTAGCCGGACAGACAGCGCGAATCGTCATAGGTATAGGTGATGGTGGCATTAGACCAGGCAAGGGTTGTGATAATTGACCACCACGATCCGCCGCCCCGAACTTGAGAGATAGCGCTGGTGACTGCTGGAAGGTTGAATGTATCGCCAGGAGTAGTGCCTACATAATCGTTGACATCGGCTGGATTAATGTAAAAGATATCGTCCCAGGTGTCATTAGCATCGGTGCCGTTAAAAGCAGACGGACCGAGGAAATCCCATGTTCCATCAAATGCGCCGACGCTTACCGTGCCCGTCTTGGGCACCCTCAACAGCACTTCTAAAGGCAGATGCTGCCCATTGAGCATTTCCACATACATATTCGTATCAACGTTCATCCAGGCATTTTGAACCGGTGAAGCAGCCTTGTTCTCAGCTTCGCCATACAAAGTGGCATTTAGGGTCGCGGAGAAGTACACCGAGATCAGCCTGCCCATGGCCGGATCGAAATAAGGGAAGATATGATTACTATTCCAGTCGACATATTCTCCATCGGGGGTGAAGAGCGAATCGGCATAAGTCACTGTTCTTATTGCCGCCATAGATGAGGTGCTCAGAATGGCTATGATGAAAATCAATATTAATAATATTCTCCAATGTCTCATATTAGTTCATCTCCCTTTAGACAAATATCCCTTTCATGCACTGCTCCCAGAGCTATTATTGAATTATTCACCATCATGGTCGTCCACCTTCTGCTGATATTGCAGTCATAGGCAAAAGATAGGCAAAGCTTTGCATCAATTCTCGAAAGAAATTGGCAATTGTATGCTCCAGAGGTCTTGAGTGGGTTGAAGCATCGACGACGATCGGAAGTGCCTCTTCTCCCCAGATCCGCCAGATTGCCATAAATATATATCTAAGAGCACAGTAAATGATAAGCGATATATTAGATATCCTCATATCAATGCCATTAACCATATCTAATTCACTCTTGACCTCAAGCTTAGCCACCAAATTTTGCCTAAATTTCCGTAGTATGTTAGGCTAATATACTATATAAAGATATCTACTAACTTATATCGAATATATTTTAAGCTCAAGAATATGCTCCGGAAAAGGTCCAGCATAGACTATATTTTCAGACGGATCTTTAAGCATGTATCTATTTTAAATTAAAATAATTTCTCTATTCAAGCGCCCCAATCCAATTATTAAAATATGTAATGTAAAAGTATATATATTAATAAAGTAAGCTTTACTTTAAGAGGGGCTCAAAGATGAAAGGGATTTGGATCGCATCTAGATCTGCCGAGCATGAGACATATTCGGATAATATGCACCTCAGGCCAGGTGGAAATGGTTTCATATCACACTCTTTAAAAAATTTTGTTAGTTGGATATCGATACTGATCTGCCTTACAGCTGCCTTCGGCTCAATCAGTGCTGAGGAATCAGAGGCAAGAACGGTATCTGAAGGAGATTTGATAACATACTACTATAACGTGAGCAATATCGGCAACGTCAATCTCACTGATATCACGGTCATAGACGATAGAGTGATTCCTATCTATATATCGGGAGATCTTAACAACGATAGCTGGCTCAATCTTAGCGAAATTTGGCTTTACAAGGCCGTATATAAGGTCACCAAATCCGATCTCAATGCAGATATCATCAATATCGCCAATGTAACTGCCAAAGATCCTTGCGGAA
>Ga0208197_1003839_pt1 | contig 11622 bp, 8 predicted proteins | sample AD_JPNNA4_MetaG_FD_184444 | JGI IMG/M metagenome (GOLD analysis project Ga0208197, IMG submission 184444) | Active sludge microbial communities of municipal wastewater-treating anaerobic digesters from Japan - AD_JPNNA4_MetaG (SPAdes) (version 2) | ecosystem: Engineered > Bioreactor > Anaerobic >... | reverse complement strand
ACGTCCTTCCTTTCGTGGAAGGCATTGCCATAGATACTACAGGTTCGACGCCTTGTCTTATAAGCGATACTCTCTGCCCTCTCGCCATGCTCCCTGAGTTTCAAGACAACCCAGACGCTATGTTCATTTTGTGGAAGGATCACACTTCTACTGAAGAGGCTTTCGAAATCACCGAACTTGCCCGGAAATGGAGCGTCGATTATACGATGTATGAGGGCGGCGTATATTCTTCGGAATGGTTTTGGGCAAAACTCCTCCATATCGCGCGCACAAACCCCAACATCATTAAAGCTGGCTTTTCTGCGATAGAACACTGCGATTGGATGCCCGCCCTTCTAACTGGAACCAATAATCTCGAAAAAATAAAGCGAAGCCGCTGTGCAATGGGTCATAAGGCGATGTGGCATGAGAGCTTCGAGGGCTATCCAGGCGACGATTTCTTTGAAGCTCTCGATAAGCAGCTTGTGCGTATCAAAAAGACCTTAGGAAGAGATACCTACACAAGCGATACTGAATTTGGAAAGCTCTCGAGCGAATGGGCTCGAAGGCTTCATCTTAGACCTGGTATTCCAGTGGGGGTCGGAGCTTACGATGCTCATATGGGAGCAGTCGGAGGCGGAGTCGAGGAAGGTGTTCTTGTGAAGGTTATGGGCACAAGCACCTGCGATATGATTGTTGGATCAAAAACATCTTCGGCAAATCAAGAATCAAACGAGCATCTTGTGAAAGGAATATGTGGACAGGTCGACGGTTCCATCATTCCAGGCATGATAGGATACGAAGCGGGCCAAAGCGCTTTTGGCGATGTCTATGCATGGTTCAAGAATCTTCTATCGTGGCCACTGAAAGAGTTTAAAGCCGAGTCCGCTGAATCAGCAGATAAATTAGGCATCTCCACAAGCAAACTTGATGATTTAATAGAAAGCATAGATTCTCGGCTCATGCTTGCCATGGATAAGGCAGCTTCGAAAATCGAACCAGAGGCATCCAGTGTTCTCGCTCTCGATTGGCTCAATGGAAGGCGTACTCCTTATGCCAATCAGAAACTCAAAGGGGCAATTGTCGGCTTAAGCCTAGGCACTACTGCACCTATGATATATCGAGCGCTCATAGAATCTACGGCTTATGGTTCACGAGCCATTGTAGAGCGTTTCGAACAAGAAAACATAAAGATAAAGAAGGTTCGGGCCGTAGGCGGAGTTGCCCGAAAATCCAAATTGGTGGTACAGATTGTCGCGGATGTTCTTGGTCGTCCAATAGAAATTGTCGCAAGCGATCAATCCGTAGCCTTGGGAGCGGCAATGTTTGCGTCGGTGGTAGCAGGAATCTATGATTCTGTTCCAGAGGCTCAATTGGCCATGAAGCCCGAAATAGAAACTTTGATCCAGCCCGATCTTCGCAGAACCGCTCTCTACGATACTCTATATAAGAATTACCTCAAACTTGGGGCATTTATAGAAAATGAGTTCTCATGAAGGGCTATAGCCAACGCAGAATACGAACATATGCAGATTATACGCCCGTGCAGATTACAGAATAAGCGTCTGGTTTTTACTTATGATTTTTAGGCAGTTGGCCTTTTCTTATATGATTACAGGCGCGGCAATACTTCCTTCCGGCATAATTATGAATTTGGCTTCTGGCCCTTGTTGGGCAATAGCCATCTCGATCGCTGCACTGAGCGAAGAAGCCTTTTGAGCAAAGCAGCTTGCCACTATTGACTCTGAAAGGGCGGTCACCATAATCACTCTCTTCTCGGCCGCCACTTTTGCAAAACCATAGGCCTTATGTCCGCCCATAACAAAGTGCGCTTTGATGTGCGACATAATCTCTTCCGGCGAATAGCCTGCATTCATGAATTCTTCGAATACTTTTTCTCCGTAGCCATTGCGACACTCCGCAATAAGTATGATAGTCCCTCCGCTCTTGGTGGCACGGTCGGCATGATCCAGCGCCTTCTGAGCTTGATATAGATTGATATCCCTCGGAAAACCAGAAGCGGCCGAAATCGTGATATCCGCCTTTCCAGGAATAGGGATCATATACATCTCTTGGCTTACATCGACTGCCTTATACCAAGCCTTCTCGAGGTCGCCCGCGACCACCTCGACTACGTTTTCGCCCTCGTCCACCACAACATTCAGGATAAAATCCACGCCTGCGATTCGGGCTGCATGGATCATTTCCAAGCTTATCGGATTTTCCCGAATCGGGGGCAGATTATCCATGATTTCGACCATCCGCGCATGGTTTCTTTCTACGGTCTGCTTTCCGACAACGCCTGGCAATATGGACTTTCTGCCACCGGAGAACCCTGCGAAATAATGCGGCATGACGACACCGATCGTGATAAGAAAATCCGCATTATCCACAATACTATTCAGCCAGAAATCATATCCCGAAGGTAGCTTCCCTTTGTACGAGAGCATTGAAGAATCGCTTGCATCATGCGAAACAATCTTGAATCTACGACATATCTCTTCGCCATACACAAGAAGATTCTGCTCATGAGTATGAAGGTCATGGATCCCTGTGGCTATTAGAATCGTCACATTTTCATCTGGAATCCCGGCTTTTTCTATCACTTCGACAAGAGGAGGCATCAAGATCGAATATGGTGTGGGTCTCGTAATATCGTTGACGATGATTACAAGCTTCTTGGGCTTTCGAGCTATTAACATCTCCAAAAGAGGTTCTGTGCCTTCTGGTTGCGCCAGCGCTCTTTCTACCGCATTGCGAGCATTGCCAAGCGTTCTTCTTGTTTTGGGGAGCACTACACTGAGAATCCTAGATGGATCGAAGTCCAATGGAAGAGATCCATCCCCGTATTTTAGCTCGAAATGCATAATGACCGCCTTATATTAGAATCGCTTTCTATATAATCGAAGGTTTATCATAGAATCTTCGAATACAAAATACTCTATACCCCTTGCAGCCCATCATGATAGAATACAGAGCGTGACCAGCAATAAATCGATATACGATGAATCAAAAATCAAGACACTGTCCTCACTGGAACACATAAGGCTGCGAACCGGCATGTATATTGGGAGGCTCGGCGATGGCCTGAGCCCCGACGATGGAATTTATATTCTGCTTAAAGAGATAATAGACAACTCAGTCGATGAGTTTATCATGGGAGCTGGCGACAAAATCGTAATCAACCTCGAAGGGAAAAGAATACGCGTAAGAGATTATGGACGTGGCATACCTTTAGGAAAGGTCATCGAATGTGTATCAGTGATAAATACCGGCGCAAAATACAATGACGATGTATTTCAATTCTCTGTCGGATTGAATGGAGTAGGCACAAAAGCCGTCAATGCATTATCCAGCGAATTCAGGGTTGTTTCTTATCGGGAAGGACATGCTTTCGAAGCCAAATTCGTACGAGGCTTGCGCGTGGATTCTCGAGAATTCGAGACTCGCGAAAAGACGGGAACACTCGTAGAATTCGTCCCTGATGAACAGATTTTTGGAGAATACAGCTTTGTATTAGAATTCATAGAAAAACGCCTATGGAGTTATGCCTGCCTGAACCCTGGCCTGAAGCTCTCTATCAATGGCAAGGAGTTTCAAACCGAAAAAGGGCTCCAGGATCTATTGTCGACAGAGCTTGGAGGGAGGGCTCTCTATGACATTGGCTGGTATCGAGGAGATCATATCGAGTTTGCCTTTACTCATACAAGGGAATATGGAGAAGAGCATTTCTCTTTTGTAAATGGTCAATATACCTCGGCTGGAGGAACCCACCTCTCGGCCTTCCGCGAAGGCTTTCTAAAAGCGATAAACGAGTTCTTTCAGGCGTCTTATCATGGAGAAGATGTCCGCGAAGGCCTTGCGGCGGCTATCTCCATTAGAATCAAGAATCCGATTTTCGAAAGTCAGACCAAAAACAAGCTTGGCAACAGCGATGTCCGCCCATGGATACTCCAGGAAGTCAAGAAGGGAGTAGATGAAGTACTGCGACGCAATCCTCAAGCGGCAAAAATCCTTCAAGAAAAGATCCTTACTAACGAAAAACTCCGTACCGAACTAAATATCGTTCGAAAAGAAGCAAAAGAAGCTGCAAAGAAGATCGAGCTCAAAATACCCAATCTCAAGGATTGTAAGATACACCTTGGAGACGGAGATATGGGAGACCAATCGACGATATTCATTACCGAAGGCCTCTCTGCGTCTGGAAGCATGGTAAGCGCACGGAATGTACACACTCAAGCCATTTTCAGCTTGCGCGGCAAACCTGAAAATATGTTCGAGCGCCCTCGCTCTGCGATCTATAAGAATGAGGAACTATACAATCTTATGATGGCGCTAGGCATAGAAAATAATGTCGAGAATTTGCGCTTTGCTCGCATCGTTATCGCTACTGATGCAGATTATGATGGTTTTCATATACGAAACCTTCTTCTAACATTCTTCTTGACTTTCTTCGAAGAGTTAGTCGTTCAGGGACGAGTCTATCTGCTCGAAACACCACTTTTTAGAGTAAGAACAAAAAAAGAGACTCTGTATTGCTATTCAATTCATGAACGAGACGATGCGATAAAAAAGCTTGGTCAAGGATCAGAAGTCACAAGGTTCAAGGGACTAGGCGAGATAAGCCCCGCAGAATTCGGACAATTCATCGGGAAAAATATTCGACTGGTAAAGGTCGATATTCAGACATTATCGTCTGTCCCAGAGCTTCTAAATTTCTTTATGGGGAAAAATACACCACAGAGGCGACAATTCATAATGGACAATCTAGTCTTGGACCTCTGAGCTTTAAAACCAAGAAATCAGCCAAAAAGCTATGAAAGGATAGAGAATAAAGTGGCATATATAAATAAGTTGCTCACCGAAAACTTCCTCTATTATGCCTCTTACGTAATTATGGACAGGGCAATCCCAGAATTGGACGATGGCCTTAAGCCAGTACAGCGTAGAATTCTTCACTCTCTCTTCGAGATGGACGATGGTAAATTCCATAAAGTCGCAAACGTTGTGGGTCACTGCATGAAATACCACCCCCATGGAGACGCTTCTATCGCTTCTGCCCTTATTAGCCTTGCTAACAGAGGCTTATTCATCGATACACAGGGAAATTTCGGAAACCCTATAACCGGAGACGAAGCCTCTGCGCCACGCTATATAGAATGCAGATGTTCTCAATTTGCCAAAGAAATCTTCTATCATCCTAAGATTACTCGCTACATAAGCAGCTATGACGGAAGAAACAAAGAACCACTCGTATTCCCTGCAAAAATCCCCGTGATTTTGATCTTGGGAGCGGAAGGCATTGCAGTGGGAATGAGCACAAGGATACTGCCGCACAATCCTATCGAAGTAATCAAAGCTGAAATCGCATATCTCCAAGGAAAAGCCACTAGCATTTCTCCAGATTTTCTAACCGGAGGAACTGCCGATTGTAGCGAATATTCAGATGGAAATGGGAAAGTGAGGATCCGCGCTACAATCGACAGCTCGGACCCCAAAAAAATCTTGATAAAAGAAATCCCTTATGGTTCTACAACTGAAAGTCTCATAAACAGCATTGAAGAAGCGGTCAGGGCTGGTCATCTCAAAATCGCTTCTATCTCCGATTTCACAACTAGCAAGGTCGAGATAGAGCTAAAACTGGCGAGAGGAGTATATGCACAGGATGTCGTAGATGCGCTCTATGCCTTCACGGAATGTGAGCGATCCATTTCCTGCAACTGCTTAGTTATTAAAGAAGGAAAGCCGGTAATTACCACAGTATCCGAGACTATAGAATACCATGCAGGAAAACTCCTGAATCTACTGCGCCAAGAGCTCGAACTGGAAAGAGAGGAGCTAAAGAATGAACTATTTTCTAGGACGCTCGAACGCATTTTCATCGAAGAAAAAATCTATACATCGATCGAAACCAAGAGAACGAATGATACCGTTATTAAGGCTGTACTAGACGGACTCAAGCCATTTACAAAAGAACTTGCCAGAAAAGTCGAAGTAGAAGATGTCGAGCAGCTCCTCAAGATACCCATTCGCAGGATATCTCTCTATGACATAGAAAAAGCCAAGAAGGAAATGGAGCAGATCGAAAGAAAGATATCCGAGAATGCAAGGCATTTGAGTCATCTGGTAGATTACGCAATCGAAATACTGCAGAGCTATATCGAAATGATCGAAAAGAATTGCCCTCGTAAAACCAAACTAAAAGCATTCAAAAAAGTAGAAGCCAGGGCTGTCGCGCGGCATGATCTTGCACTCAAATATGACGCTGAAGCAGGTTATCTAGGAACAGAGGTTTCAGGCGAAAAATTGCTTGAAGCCTCTAAATTCGACAAGATTCTCATTTTGAGAAACAACGGAATATATACGATTATCCCTCTTCCCGATAAGTTCTTTGCCGGACAAAAAATTTTGTGGACCGCGATCGCAACAAAGGAAAGCCTTTCCAAAACCACAATAACACTTATCTATTCGCTATCCAACGAAAATGGAGCGTATATAAAAAGAACCATAATCGATAGCTGGCTTACTGGCAGGGACTATAGTCTGGTACCAGAGACAGCAGTGATTCTCGGATTTTCGACTGAGAATGAATTCGACTTTAAGTTAGAATACAAGCCTAAATCAAGGAGCAAGAAGACCTCTGAGGTATTTCATGTCAAGCAATATGCGGTGAGGAATAGAGCAGCACAGGGAATAAAGCTTACGGATCGAGAAGTAATCAAGTTTGAAATGCTTTCCTCTCAGAAGTCAGAAACTAAGCGAGAGCAAAAAGAATTGGCTCCTTCTAAATCTCCTGTATCCAAGAAAAAGACAAATAAAAAAGCAAAAGAGAAAAAGGAAACCGCTCCCTCGGAGCTAACTTCTGGAGGCTTGCTTAAGGCCGCCATACAAAAGCAGAAAAAAGAAACCTAAGAATGCTAGATCGCTATCTCACTGTTTATGAGAAGTATTCCCACTCGTTTCATAATCATTGTCATTAGAGTCTTCCTCGTCTTTGCGTTGCAAAAGTAGCTTCTTGCCTTTCTTTTCGGCCTTTTGTTCTAAGCTTTCTAAATATCTAGGATCTATTTCCTGAGAGTGACCAAAATATGGAGCGGCGATGCTCATTGTTCTTAGGCGCCTGTCAAATCTGCTCCTATCTACATGCTTCTCATTTTCCATTGCCTCTAGCAGATAGTCAGCAAATCTTCTTGCTCTCTCAACCAAGGATTTTACCTCGCCAAAAGACTCCCATTTTATGGCTACACCAGCCCTCCTCAGTTTTTGATAATCCTCGTTCTCGATAGATCCTGTGACAAGAATTCTTGCGCCTCTGCCAATTATCCACTCCGCTCTACCTTTTAGAATCCCTTTTGCGCCAATCTCAGCAGAATACTTTTGGACATGGTTATATTCATCGATAATTATTAGGAAAGGGCTGTCTTCAAAAATAGGATAGAACTCTGTATACAGAACTGGCTCATTGGCGGTAATAGCAATTTTGACTCTTTGCATGGATAGAACCCTTTTGAATCATTCTTACTCTTTGCATATAGAGGGGTCAAGTATAAACTCGCAGATATTTCATATAAGCAATCGATTTAATCGGTTAACTAAGAATCGATAATGCACTTTTAAGCTTTAAATCCTCAAAAAATAGTGCACTTTTGATTCTTAAATCGTATGCCAGCATGCTTCAAAGGCGCCTGAAATTTTTATGGAAAGGTAATCGAAGGCAACACATAATCTTGACAAAAGTGCTAATTTTGGCTATTTTACTTTCCGCTGAGAATTCATATTCCCCTGTAGCTCAGCTGGCAGAGCAAGTGGCTGTTAACCACTGGGTCCGGTGTTCGAACCACCGCGGGGGAGAAAATGAGCTTAAGGCCATCCTTATGGATGGCCTTTTTTATAAGATTAGCCCCACTTTAGGCTCAATCTGTGCATATCATGAATTTTTCGAATTTGACTCTTTATGACAAGGGTGATTATATTTTTATATTAGCATTCCCTATGAACAATACATAGAGAAAGCCAATTATTCGAAGGAGCATGAGCAAAGATGAGCGCCGAAGTAACCCTGACCGCTGAAAATTTCAAAAAAGAAGTGCTAGAGTCGAAAATTCCCGTACTTGTCGATTTTTGGGCCGAATGGTGCATGCCCTGCAAAATGATAGGACCATCTATTTCCCAAATCGCAGAAACTTATAAAGATAAGATTAAGGTGGGAAAACTCAATGTAGATAGCGAAGCTGAAATTGCTTCTCAATACAGCATAATTTCTATTCCAACGCTAATAATATTCAAAGACGGACAAGCAATACGCCAAAAAGTCGGCGCCATGCCCCGGCACGAAATAGAAAAACTATTCAGCGACCTTATCTAGAAAAAGAGCCAGGCGTTTGACTACCGCTTTCTCCGACTTTCCACGCACTTGCCCCAGATTGAGATAGTGATGTTCGGATAAAAGGTCGAGATGCCGAAGGTTTCCATAGAAATGCATTTTCCCATTTCGCAGGAGATTCAGAATTCCATATTCGCGCATCTGAAAGCTCCTGTACAATAGAGATAAGCTTTGAAGACTCTAAAGGACCACTCTTGGAGCTTTCACCATAGAATAATCCATCGATGGGAAGACTCCCCTCTCGCTCATATACAGAGATAGCTCCGCTCGAATCAGGCAAACCGCCTGCTTCCGACCAAAAATCCCTTCCCTTGGCGTTTGCATCGATGCCGCCAGAAAGTGCTGTATCTTCTCCCGTTTCGTCCTTTTCCTCTAGAATACCTTCTGGCGCTAAATGCAAGACAATAACCTCATCTGCCCTTACTTCGCAAGGCATGAAGTCATACTTCATAATCTTTGCAGAGCTTGCCCATTGTACGAACATCCCACCTAGATTCCCACCCTTCTGGACGATAAATTCAATATAATCGCGATGAGGAGCCTTTTTCGAGGTATTCTTAGCAGTCTGTACTTCGGTCAAGATAATTCGGGCAGGCTTATCATTATAGCCCTTGAATTGAACCTGAACATGAGTGCTATTGCCGCATATGTCTTCAACAGTGCCCGCAAGAATCACTTTTTCTCCTGGAAAAGGCTGAGGAAGAAGGCTAATACACACCTTTTCCCCTGAACTCTCTGCGCATACCGCAACTCTTTTGGGCTCAGCGGAAAAAGCCTCTCTGCCCACACATACAGTCTCATCGAATTCTATTTCAAATTCGCCAGCATTTTTTAGTTTAGCATCTCGCACTATAGGAGGACGAATATCACCAAGCATCTTATTCTCCAGCGATGGAGGCGAACAAGCTGCAAGCAAGGACACAATCGAGAATAAAGCCAAAGAGCGCCAAAATTGATAGGTATTCGGTTTTGCTACCCTTCTTTGAATCGAGATATTCCTTTTTCGCGACATTTTCTCTCGCCTCCATGCATATAAAAGAGCATCTTTTTCCAGCGTCATTTCCAAGGAGCTCAAATCGATAGGTTCTATGATATTTCGCGAGCAATCCAATACATTGCTTCAAAATTAATTTCTAGAAAAACTCAATATATAAATGAAGGACAATTGACTGTGCTAAAAGGCAAACATACAATAGGTCTTAAGGTAAAACCTTATAAAAGCGCGATATACTAAGATGTGAACCTGTTGCGGCGGTCGCACTTAGCATCGCGGAAAAAAATCCTCATTTTTGGGTTGAGCTCCAACATTGGGAATATTGTATATATAAGAGAATGTTCTCTCAATTAAAGAAAAATTGCACAGTAAGGCATTACCTTATCAAAGACGAGCGATTTTATCTTCTAAAACACACTGTTTTATCTCCGCAAAGAGCTCCTTTGCCCACTTAGAGTGCCCCCTTGCAGATGTTCCAAAGGACTGCAGACGCCGCGTCTATTCTTAATCGCTACATGAGTATAAATCATCGTAGTCTGCACATTTGAATGTCCCAAAAGCTCTTGAATTGTACGGATGTCGTAACCATCTTCCAGTAGATGCGTCGCAAAGCTATGCCGCAAGGTATGTGCCGATGCCATCTTCGTGATACCCGCTTGGAGAATTGCTTCTTTAATCTTCTTCTGAATCACCGAAGGATGCACATGCCAATAGCCAATTTCGCCGGTACGAGTATTTGCGCAAGGACTTCGTGCAGAAAAGAGCCAATACCAACTCCATTCCTTCGAAAGCGAAGGATATTTTCGTGCAAGCGCCTCAGGAAGAAACACCCCTGGCAGATCTCGCCTTCTAGCTTGCTCCCAAGCTTGCCGCAATTCAGCAAGATACGCCCGCAAATCACCCTTGAGCACCTCTGGAAGGACCGTGAGCCTATCCTTCCCCCCTTTTCCTGATCGAACCTCGATCGAATCATGATCAAAATCGATATCCTTCACCCTGAGGGAAAGACATTCCTCGAGCCGTAATCCGCACCCATACATAAGGCAAGCCATAAGCCGATAAGGCTGACGCAGCGATGCGAGCAATGCCGCCACCTCATTGCGGCTGAGTACCACTGGTAGCCTTTTGCGTTTTTTCGCCCTCAATACGCTCGAAAGTCCCTCAATATCGACATGCAAAATCGTGCGAAACAGCACAAGAAGCGCATTGAGCGCTTGCTCTTGTGTCGCTGCACTCACATGGGCCTCAAGCGCAAGATAACTCAAAAACGCGCGCAGATGATCTGCAGTGATAATATAGTCGCCTTTCTTGCCTTTCGCCTCTTGTACAAGCTTCTTACTCCACACAAAATTTAGAAATCGATGGGTCCATGCAAGATATGCCTTTTCGGTGCGCAGTGAGCGATGTTTGAGCCGAATAACTTCTCGAACCTGCTGCATACGCTGCGCTGAGTAAGAATTCCAGGCTGCATTCGTGTCCGAAAGCTGAGTCTGCGTAGGTAACGACGAACTCGGTGGAATAGGCGCTTGAAGCGTAATTGTAGCAATTGAGGAATTTGTCAGGGTTGCTTTACCTGTTTCCCCCTTTAGGTCGGTTTCATTTTGGTCTATGCTCGGATTCTCCTTATTTTGCCCTATATCCAGGTACATCATAAATACTCTCACCGATTGAAGTGCCCAATTTACGACAATATCAGATTTCTTCTTGCATAAAAGATCGCCATATGCTTCGATGGCGTGTTCACGGTCTTGCTCCCACTCGGGGAATAATTGCTCAAACCTTTCAACCCAATAGCAAGCCCATTTCGTTTTCTTGTTGTCAAAATGGCATTTTTCAATCAAGAACCGCATAAAATCGCTTTTATTGTAATATGACGGCACAAGAAGCCTCCTTACCCTTTATGCAACTGTGCCATGAAGGTAGCCAGCACTGTGCTTTGCCTAATTGTTCTATTGAAGCAAATTTCATTAAACCGATACCAAAGGGCGATTAAGACAAAGCTGAGAAGAAACGTAGGCACGAAAGCAGAGCTGCTGTTTTACTGCTTATCACGCTTCTATCAAATATGACGCAGATAAGCTTATTCGCGCTTCAAAACAGCCTAACAATTCTTGCGCGAAGCTTATCTGACTTTCTTCCTATATGAATTTCTTGATTGTTTTCTTATATGGTTTTCTGAAGTAGAATATGTTAGCCGGACGCCGCTTTCGCGACGCAAATAAAGGAAACTATAAATGATTAAAGAGTATCAAGATAAATATGAACA
>Ga0208197_1003836_pt1 | contig 11625 bp, 10 predicted proteins | sample AD_JPNNA4_MetaG_FD_184444 | JGI IMG/M metagenome (GOLD analysis project Ga0208197, IMG submission 184444) | Active sludge microbial communities of municipal wastewater-treating anaerobic digesters from Japan - AD_JPNNA4_MetaG (SPAdes) (version 2) | ecosystem: Engineered > Bioreactor > Anaerobic... | reverse complement strand
CTTTGTCCTGTTATGCAGACTTGACCACAGTTTTCGGCCTTGTATCAAGTTTCTGTTCGTCAGGCCAGACATTTGCCTCCAACTTCCTCCAGATTCCGTCTCACGGCGGACACCCTTGTCTTTGGCTATGCACTTCCCACTGTTAGGGCGTGCTGAGGACTTTCACCCGTTAGAACGTGCCCATGCTGGGCGAACATAAAAAAGACCTGCTTCCAGCAGGCCCACCAAGAAGAGAGATGCCGATGTGTAATTCGTTTTCGATCGTTTAATTGGTAGCGAAAAAAAGGCCGTGTTCATCACACGGCCTCTGTTATATTATCAAATGTAGATTATTTGCTTTGCTGCATGGCTTTGAATTCCTTTTTATTGAGGCTTTCGCCTTTAATTACCAATGGTAATTTTCTGTTGGAGCGGGATGAGTTGGAGATGACTTTTACTGTTTTGTGGAAAACTCCGCTGACATTGTTTTTATAAAAAACACGGACGGAGCCTGTGTCGCCGGGAGCTACGGGAGAGGCTGTCCAAGCTGCGTAGACGCAACCACAAGACGAACGGACATCCTTCACCACAAGCGGACCATCACCCACGTTTTTAAACTTGAAATCATGATGAATGGGCGCACCCATACAAATTTTATCAAAGTTGTACTCCAACGTGTCGAACTTTATTTCGCCTCCGGCAAATGCCAATGACGAGACCATCAAAAGAACTGAAACCAACAAACCTCTTTTCATAACCACCTCCTATTCAAAATAATACTCCATTACAAACAAAACACCCGAAAGGATGAAGAGCAACGCCAAAATACGACGGAACCAAAGCTCGAACTTTGCAAAACGGTCGTACATCCCAGACAATCCATTAAAACTGTAAGACCAGATCCAGCTCATTATCAAAATAGGAACAGCTGCACCCAAGGCAAAGAACAAAGGCAAGAAAACACCCATCTGAGCGGTGATAGCCAACGGTATCATAGCACAGAAATAGATACCTGCACAATAGGGACAGAAGGCAAATGCCAAGATGAAACCCAAGAAGAACGAGCCCCAAAACGAGCGGTTCATATTAGAGAAATTCAGTTTTGCCAAACACTTATCGGCCAAGCCATGAATATGGATGATATCCAACATCAACAGACCGATGAGGATGAACAATGGTCCGACAATCATACCCAACGTATGTTGGAAAGAGGCTCCTATCTTAATTCCGCTTGCGAAATAGACAAGCAACATACCCACACAAGCATACATGAACGTACGGCCCAAGGTATAAACCACACCCTTAAGAAAGACCCGTTTCTTATCATTACGCTCATCTTTTGCCAAATAGGTCACGGCAGATACATTGCCAGCCAACGTACAAGGACTGATAGAGACCACCAGACCCATCAGGAAAGCTGCGAAGAAAGGAATATCCTTACCCAGCACAGTATTCATCAACGAATTCAAAAAATCTTCCATATAATATTTAAAATGTATACGTATTTAAAAAAGCAATCAATAGCCGAAGATATTCACCAGTTTGGCGTTAATAATATAACGACGTGGATTGATGGCAATAATCTTACCATCAGGATCAATCAAGACTCCGTAAGGAATTCTCTGCACCCTAAAAATCTTAGACACCGGGCTCTCCCAATATAAAAGATCAGAAGCCTCCACCCATTCGTAATAACGATTGGACAAAGCTTTATGCCATTCATTGGCATCCTTGTCCAAAGAGATCGACAAGACATTAAATCCGGATCTCTTATATTTCTGATACATCGCATTCATACTTTCCCTGCGCGCCACACAAGGCTCACACCAAGAAGCCCAAAAATCGATGAAGACATATTCACCTTTATAATCTTCCAATGAGATGCTGTCGCCATTCGATGTCGGAATTTTAAAAGACGGGGCTGGAGTATCCAGACTCATTTTCTGGTTCAACATCAACTCCTCATTCAAAAATTTCACATATTCAGATTCTGCAATAGAAGGGTCAAAACTCTGAATGATATTTCTTAATTCATTGATATCGAAATCCGGAACCAACATACAGACGAAGTAGGCAGCACCCACAGAAGTAGGATTGGTCGTCACGAACTGTTCTGTCATCACAAACAACGTATCGGTGATGTGGTTGTATTCAGCACTTAGGCTCTTCAGTTTATCGAAATCATTCTGTTTCTTTGCATTGGTCATAACGATCAACAACGAGTTACCCTCACCTTTGAGTTTGAGCATCTCATTCTGAAGATAGGTAAAATCATCATGCGACACAGATCCCTCCACCTTAATCTCATCAGGTAGAAGGATGGAACCGGTGATAGAGATCCTCTGGTTCTCAACGAAAACATCGATTGGCCTTCTCTTTCCCACCTGGACATACATCATCGTTGGAAAATCCACACGGCCATGAAACTTAAACTCACCACCATTCACTGTGGTACTGTCTATCTTGACCAGTTCGCCCAATTCATTTTGCTTTAGAAGATAGACCTTAGAAGCATTCACGCAACGTAAATCGCCGTGAATGACATAAGAATCTTTACCCTTACAAGAGAAGAGCACAATGAAAAAGAGTGAAATACAGAGTAGCATTACACACCTTCCCATTCCATATTTATCCATCTTTTCTATCATAAAAAAACAAAATTACTTAAGCAAAAAAATCAACGAAACCAGAGAGTTTCTAGTCTATCGTTTAAGGTTGCTCGTTTTAACCATTTGCAACGTGATTAACGAGCAAATCAATAGGAGTAACGGGCAAAAGTTTATTACCAGAAAAGGTCTAAAGAAACGAAAAAAAGGATAATCGCACATGATGTGAGATTATCCTTTTTTATATATCAGTGTTGGATATTACTTGATCTCACCAGTTAATTGTAATGTTACTACGCTATTGTTAGGATCGTTAGTAATCATTGTTACACGGTAACTGAACTTACCAGGAACCAAGCCCTTCGTATCGATAGAGAACTTAACGTCTTCCTTCTTACCAGCTTTGATTGGTTTAGAAGGAGCTGTGATCTCGATTGCTTTTGAATCAGAAGAGATGCTACGAACGTAAAGTGAACCCTTACCTGCATTATTGAAAGAGAACTTCAAGTTCTTCTTTGTATTAGCTTTCAAAGTACCCAAGTTAACCACATTAGCCACCTTCAATACAGGAGCCTGAGCTTTCTCTTCAGGAGTCAATGCTGAGAAATCCTCAACAACGTTTCCATGAACAGAAATAACATTAGCTTTATCATCTGCACCCTTACCGTTAACTAAAACGTTGAAGTCTTGAGAGAATGAACCCCAAACATTTGAGCTCTTAGTTTCCATAGTTACATCGATAGTACCTTTTTCACCAGCTTTCAACTTTTCTGGAGTAGCCTTAACAACAATGTAGCTAGGAACGTTTTTGAAAGAAACTGTCATATCTTCCTTTGAGTCGTTTACAACAGCGATACGCTCAGTTCTAGAGTTTGCAGGGTATTTGATGTTATTCAAATAAACGTGCTGTTTCTTGATTCTCAAACCGTTCATATTAACTGGATATTGATCCTCAACTTTAGCAGCCTTAGGAACAACCTCACCCTTGATAGTTAATCTTTTATCACCAGCATTAGTAGTTACAGTAATAGTCTTTGTGAAATTTCCTGGACGGCCGCTTGCATTGTAAGTTGCAGTTACATTTCCTTTTTCTCCTGGTTTGATAGGAGTCTTTGTCCACTCAGGAGTTGTACAACCGCACGATGCCTTTACTTTTTGAAGCACCAAGTCAGCAGAACCAGTGTTGGTAAACTCAAATGTACAAGATACTTTTCCTGATTCCTCAGGGAATGTTCCAAAATCATGCACCAATTTTTCAAAAGAAATCTCAGGCGCACCTTGTGCTACAGCACCTACAGCGTAGGTTAACGCTGCGACGATTAATAATAGCAACTTTTTCATGACTTATCTCTTTTAATTTTAAATTTTTTGTTTCAAATTCAAATTACGGAAATTCGCCTACTAGACGAACATCCGTTTCCTTATCGATATGCAAAATTATAAATAAACTCCCAAAAACATCTATTTATCTGAAAATAAAACTTAACAAATATAAAAATGACGAATATTTTTATATATACACATTCTTTAAGACGAAAGAATGGCCATTTTTTGTAATTTTGAAACTGATTTTTGAATATTCAAATATACAAAAGGCATTCATTTAAATATGGCAACAGTAACGAACAATAATATAATGCGTAAATTATTTTTATTCTTCTTTTTATTCATATCCTTATTAGGACAAGCCCAATTGCAGAATTGGGTAGTTGCTCCGCCGGTAAATCCCGTCACAACGCTTAGCGGAAGCTTTGCCGAACTGAGAAGGAACCATTTCCATGGAGGATTGGACTTTCGAACAGGAGGTGCAGAAAACAAACCTGTTTATGCCATTAGCGACGGTTATGTATCACGTATCACCATTTCAGCAAGAAGTTATGGCAAACTGGCATACATCACCCACCCTAACGGATACACTACCCTATATGCCCACCTCAACGGTTTCGTTCCTGAATTGGACTCCATCGTCAAGGCAAAACAATACGAAAAGAGAAGTTTCGAAATAGACCTTATATTAAGTCCTACAGATTATCCAGTAAAGAAAGGTGAACAATTTGCCATCTCAGGAAATACAGGCTCATCTGGAGGTCCTCACCTGCACTTCGAAGTAAGAAAAACCGAGGACAACTCTTTACAAAACCCATTGAAACTGAACCAATATTTCAAGATTCAGGATAATAAAAAACCAAGGATCTTTGCTGTAAAACTTTACGGATTGAACGGTGGTTCTGTCGACAACCTATCAGAGAAGAGGTTCAACACCATAATGACCAAGACAAAAGAAAAGACTTTACGTAACGGCAACAACATCAAAGCTTGGGGTGATGTGGGTTTCTCCGTTAAGGCTAATGATTACATGACAGGTACAGGCTTCTCGCACACACCAAGAAACATGAAAGTTTATGTAGACAAAAAGCTTATTTCAAATATTTACATTGACAATATAAAATTCTCTGATTCAAGAGCATTAAACAGTTTGATCGATTATCCTCAATATTCTAAGAACGGCGAATTTTTCATAAAATCGTTCTGCGACCAAAACCATCCGCTTACGATTTATTGCGATGCTTACAACGAAGGCAAAGTGAGAGTTGATCAGGAACGCGATTATAAGGTCAAATATGAGGTTATTGATGATTTCGGTCATGTAGATTCCATCAGCTTCACTATTCATGGAGTCAAGACCGAATTGAAACCCGTTGTACATAACTGCGAAAACTATTTAGCAGCAGGAGAAAACCATTTCTTCGACAAAAAAGATTTTCTCGCTTTCATTCCTGCCGACGCTACCTATTATGACTTTATTCCAGACTATCAGGAGATTCCAACGACAAAATATTACTCTAAAATCTTCCATTTTGGAGACGAAAAGATGCCTCTGCACACTTTTTGCGATATCACATTAAAAGTAGAAAGGGATTCGGCCATTCAAGACAAAAGGAAACTTTTCATTGCCAAGCTGACTCCAAATAATTTGATCTGGGGCTCTGCTGGAGGAAAATATGAAAAAGGTTTTCTCGTTGGTAAGACAAGAGAGTTTGGAAAATTTGCGGTAGCTGTGGATAACACCAAACCAATTATCACGCCAGTTCACACAAATGGATTGACACGTTACCCGGTATTGGTATTCAAGATTGCCGACGGACTTTCAGGTATTGCGCAATACGACGGTTATGTAGATGGTCAATGGGTGCTTTTCGAGCATGATGCAAAGACAAGAACCATTCGTTACCGTATGGAGCCGAAACGCGTAGAGAAAAACAAGAACCATACATTCAAATTGGTTGTCACAGACTTCTGCGGAAACAGTTCCACTTACGAAAAGAATATTTTCTGGTAAATTACAGAGAAAAACAAATTCATAGCATTTTTATAGCATTAGTAAAAACTGAATGATAATGAGAAAAGGCATTTTTTTAGCGGTTTTATTGGTTATTTCATCAATCTTCCTTAGTAAAGTATATGCAGGAACAAACATCTTGGTAGGAAAGAACGCTTCCGAAGACGGATCCTCTTTCTGTACCTACTCTGCCGATTCTTATGCTCTATACGGAGAATTAATGCACTATCCCGCCAACGAATATTCCAAATACACCATGACTGATATTTACGGATGGGATACCCATAAATATCAAGGCAAAATAAAACAGGTGCCTACCACCTACTCTGTTTTGGGTAACATCAACGAACATCAGGTCTGCATCACCGAATCAACCTTCGGAGGCAGAAGCGAGTTGGTAGACACAACAGGAGTATTGGATTACGGTAACCTTATCTACATCACTCTTCAACGTTCAAAGACAGCTTTGGAGGCCATAGAAGTAATGACAGAACTTGTTTCAACCTACGGCTATTGCAGTTCTGGTGAGACATTCTCCATAGCAGATCCTAACGAGATCTGGATCATGGAGATGATAGGCAAAGGTCCGGACATCAAAGGCGCCGTTTGGGTTGCCATGAGAGTGCCAGACGACTGCATCAGCGTGCATGCCAACCACTCCAGAATAACAACATTCCCTTTGAACGACCGCAACAACTGCCGTTATTCAAAAGACGTCATCTCTTTTGCCAAAGAGAAAGGTTATTTTAATGGAAAGAACAAAGACTTCAGTTTTTCTGACGCATACGATCCAATGTCTTTCATTGCCCGCCGATTCTGCGACGCACGTGTTTGGAGTGTCTTCAGAAGAATAGACCCAAGCATGGAGAAATACATCGACTACGTTCTAGGAAAGTCAGAAGAGAGAATGCCTCTTTGGGTAAAGCCAGTGAAAAAAATCACACTTCTCGAACTGAAGAATCTGATGAGAGACAAATTCGAAGGGACTCCCCTCGCCCTTGACAAAGACCCAGGTGCAGAGCCTTTTGGTGCTCAATACCGTTATGCCCCAAGATACTGGAATGTGGATGGCGCTGAATACTTCAACGAAAACCCTATTGCTGGGCCTCAGAACGCATTCTCATTCGTTGCTCAGATGAGAAGTTGGTTGCCCGACATGGTAGGCGGCGTACTTTGGTTTGGCGTTGACGATGCCTCTTTTACCGTTTATATACCTATTTATTGTGGCACAACGGCCGTTCCTGAGTGCTTTAAGGCAGGAAACGGAAGTCTGCTGAAATTCTCGTGGACATCAGCCTACTGGGTTTTTAACTGGGTTTCGAACATGGCTTATTCAAAATATGAGTACATGTCGAAAGACATTCTAAAGACACAACTGGACATTGAGACAAAATTGGAAGAAAACCTCGAGGTGGTAGAGGTAGCTGCCAAATCATTATACACAAAATCGCCGGAAGTAGCATGCCGTTTCTTGACCGATTACTCGGAAAACCAAGCTAAAGTCATGATGGAAGAGTGGAAAAATCTAGGCGAATTCCTGATGATAAAATATTCTGACGGTAATATCAAACGTGAACGCAGAGGCCGCTTCATAGATAACGGTTGGGGTGTGCCTGACGGCATTGTCAAACCTGGTTATTCCGACAAATACTATAAGTCGATTATTGAAACCACTGGCGACAAATATAAAGTTCCCGAAGTAATTACTCCGAACGAATAATGTATATCAACATACATACCCACAAGGTCGACGAGAGAGACGATGTGAAATGCATCGTCAATCTTCCGTCAGACGTAAAGGAGATTCCTGACGAAGGACGATTTTCTGTGGGTGTGCATCCGTGGGACGTAGACCATTTGGTCCATGCAAAACTCTCGGACATCTGCCGACTTCTTCAAGAAAGAAACGTGGTTGCCATTGGCGAAATCGGATTGGACCAACTTTCGGAGAACGGTTACGAACGTCAGGAGACCGTTTTCGAAACCCAGATAAAGATGGCCAACCTTCTGCAGAAACCCATCATCATCCACTGCGTGAAGGCATATAACGAAATAGTCCGCTACAAAGGAACGATCTCCGTGCCTGCCATTATACACGGATTCAGGGGGAAGCCTCAATTGGCAGACCAACTCTGCCGTGCTGGTTATTTCATCTCCTTCGGAAATAAATTCAACGAAGAGAGCCTTATTCAAACGCCAACAAACCGCCTCTTTCTCGAAACCGATGACGACGAAGAGGCCGACATAAAAGAGATCTACGAACGTGTTGCTGCCCTCAGAAACTGCTCTGTGGAAGAGTTGAAAAAGCAAATTGAGAGGAATTATGAGGGCATTTTTTGTCAAAGACAAAAAACCAATTAGACCATTTGGTCTAATCCTCTGAAACTCTGTTTCAGAGTTTACCTAAACGAAACTCTCATTTTTATTTCTCTAATCCCAATTAAAACGTTAACTTTGCAGAAATTAAGAATATACTCTAAAATAGAATTCCGCACATTGATTTTAGTGCATTCCTTTTTAAACAAAATATTCTAAGATAAACGAACATACAATAGAGACAAGGAGATCTCTTTTTCTTGTCACTGTTTGTTTGAACAAAAAAAGATAACTCAAAATATATGCACAAATCCGGATTTGTAAATATCGTAGGAAATCCAAATGTGGGTAAATCCACATTGATGAACACCCTTGTTGGCGAGAAAATTTCGATCATCACCTCTAAGGCACAGACAACCCGACACCGTATAATGGGAATCGTTAACGGAGAGGATTTCCAAATCGTGTATTCAGACACCCCGGGAGTATTGAAACCGAACTATAAACTTCAGGAATCAATGCTCAACTTCTCCAACAGTGCGTTGACAGACGCAGACATCATTCTTTACGTGACCGATGTGGTTGAAAATGGCGACAAAAACCATGAATTCATCGAGAAAGTACAGAAGAACCATGCTCCCGTCATTTTGGTTATCAATAAAATAGACCTGAGCGACCAAGAGAAATTAGCTACTCTAGTCGAGAAATGGGGCAAACTGCTGCCAAAAGCAGAAATCATTCCAGTCTCTGCCCTTAATAATTTTAATTTGGATTACCTCTTAAAAAGAATAAAAGAGCAGTTGCCAGACTCACCTCCTTTTTTCGAAAAGGATGCGTTGACCGACAAACCAGCCCGATTCTTTGTCACAGAGATAATCAGAGAAAAGATTCTGACCAATTACGACAAAGAGATTCCTTACTCTGTAGAGGTTGTCATTGAACAATTCAAAGAGGAGGGAAAACTTATCCGCATCAATGCCGTCATCTATGTGGAAAGAGATTCTCAGAAGGGCATCATCATTGGCCAGCAAGGACGAATGCTTAAAAAGATTGGAACAGATGCTAGAAAAGACATCGAGGCATTCTTCGAAAAGAAAGTATTCTTGGAGTTGTATGTCAAGGTAGAAAGAGACTGGAGAAACAAAGACAACAAGCTAAAAGCCTTTGGCTACAAGCTTGATTAACAGAAAAAGTAAGAGCAAAAAATGAGTAATTTAGTAGCTATAGTAGGCAGACCGAATGTGGGTAAATCCACCCTGTTCAACAGGCTTACACAGACCAGAAGTGCCATTGTAAACGACGAGGCCGGTACAACCCGCGACCGCCAATACGGTAAAGTTGATTGGAATGGCGTGGAATTTTCCATAGTCGACACAGGTGGTTGGGTGGTTAACTCTGACGATATCTTCGAAGAGGAGATCCGCAAACAGGTACAGATTGCTGTCGACGAGTGCGACGTGATCATGTTCGTTGTGGATGTTCAGAACGGCGTGACAGACCTTGACGAACATGTAGCCAAACTATTGAGGAAGAACACAAAGCCTGTTATTCTGATCAGCAACAAAGTAGACAACTACGAACAACAGTACGGATCTGCCGAGTTCTATAAATTAGGATTGGGTGACCCATTCTGTGTTTCAGCAGTTAACGGTTCGGGAACAGGAGACCTTCTCGACCTTGTTTTGGAGAAATTGCCAAAGAAAAAAGAGGAAGAGGTAGAAGAGGATTTACCAAGACTTGCCGTTGTGGGTAGACCAAACGCAGGCAAGTCATCTATCGTTAACGCATTCATTGGCGAAGACAGATACATCGTTACAGACATCGCAGGCACAACCCGCGACAGCATACACACACGTTACAGCAAATTCGGATACGACTTCTACCTTGTAGATACAGCCGGTATCAGAAAGAAGGGGAAAGTGACGGAAGACTTGGAGTACTTCTCCGTGATCCGTTCCATCCGCTCCATTGAAGACTCTGACGTCTGCATCCTTATGATCGACGCAACCAGAGGCATCGAGGCTCAAGACATGAATATCTTCCAATTAATACAGAAGAACAACAAGGGTCTTGTTGTCTGCGTCAACAAATGGGATTTAATCACTGAGAAGGATTCTAAATCGACATTGACCATGGAGCAAGCCATTCATTCGCGTATGGCTCCGTTCACCGATTTTCCAATCATCTTCACCTCAGCTACCACAAAGCAGCGAATTTTCAAGGTGATCGAGTCGGCCATGGAGGTTTACAACAACAGAAAGAAGAGAATTCAGACCAGCAAGTTGAACGAATTCTTCCTCCCTATCATCGAGAATTATCCGCCACCAGCAATGAAGGGCAAGTATATCAAGATAAAATTTGTTATGCAGATTCCAGAGACAGCCATTCCGTCTTTCATATTTTACGCCAACTTGCCGCAATATGTGAAAGAACCATACAAGCGTTTCTTGGAAAACAAGCTTCGCGAACAATGGGACTTCAGCGGCACACCGATAAATATCTTTATCAGACAGAAATAAAACAGAAAGAGACGTTACTTTGTAGCGTCTTTTTTTTTATCAAAACTCACCTATCCTTATTTTAACAATTATCCCTAACAACATTTGTTATTAAATCAATTTTCATTTCATGAAATATTATTTATATTTGTTGAGCAGTTAACTTAATTAACGGGAAACCTAAAAGTTAAAAACGCTGATACGAGTAGTAAAGGGTAATAAAAAAATGAAACAATGAAACAAACCATTAACAAATTGATGCTCCTGTGCATAAGCTTTTTATTTGCACTCAGCTCACAAGCCCAAACAAAATGGACTTTAGGAAGCGGAACAGAATCCGACCCCTACCAAATCAGCACATCGAAAATCTCAAGTATTTAGCCCAAGAGGTGAATGCCGGAACAGTTTTCGAAAGTGTTTATTTTAAACAAACAGCAGATCTTATCGACAACGAGAAAGTATTTAAAGAAGACGGAACACCTGATACCATAAACAACAAACAGTGGACGTCTATAGGTCATTATATCGACAATAGTAAGAATCCCTTCAATGGATTTTATGATGGAAACGGATTTGAATTTCTGGCATATACATCAACAGCAAAGAAAATGGTGTAGGATTATTTGGATTCAATGATAAAGGAGAAATAAAAAACGTAATTCTATACAATTCCTACACAAAAGGAAATGACCACTAGTGTCTCTTAAAATTATTTAAATTCAAAATTAAGATTCTTATTCATAACGTTTTAGCCCTACAATACCCTGTCCGGGTTTTGAAATGCTTACCTTTGCATCCGATTCAAAATCGGAACAGATATGCATACAGGGATATTCGTTTTTGCACAGATTGTACAATTCCTCCCTCAGAGGCAGTTCAGGCGAGT
>Ga0208197_1003828_pt1 | contig 11639 bp, 8 predicted proteins | sample AD_JPNNA4_MetaG_FD_184444 | JGI IMG/M metagenome (GOLD analysis project Ga0208197, IMG submission 184444) | Active sludge microbial communities of municipal wastewater-treating anaerobic digesters from Japan - AD_JPNNA4_MetaG (SPAdes) (version 2) | ecosystem: Engineered > Bioreactor > Anaerobic >... | reverse complement strand
CCGTCTATGGCCAGGAGCTTGCCGATGTGATCGCTGCGCAGCTCTCGTGTTTTAAAATGGCGGGGCAGTTCAATGATCCGCACATGAGCCCGCTCCAGGTAGACATCCATGGGCAGGTCCAGCTCCAGGAGAGCTGCATGAGCCGCCTCCAGCACCGGCTCGGGGCTCTCCAAGAGCTCCTCGGCGAACTCTGGATCGAAGCGGTCCAGGTCGGGAAAGCGGACAGTCAGGCTTCTCTCATCGGGGTAGGAGTCGGCCAGCTCCAGGAGGTCATCCCAGTAGCGGGAGCGCAAAAACTCCTCCCATTTGACAACCGGATCGGCGGGCATGGTCTGCGTCCTGGTAGGCAGAGTGGGGTATTAAAGGTATGCCGTGCAGGGCGAAATAAATCCAGACTGTTGCCACAGCCAGTGGCGACTGCTTTGAGGAGCAGCCTTCGGCTAAACTGGCATAATCCGGCAGCAAAGCGCAGGTATTTATACCATGATGCAGCTATACTTGGGTCAAGGTGATATTAAAATGGTAAAGATGCCTGCGGAAGTTCGAGAGACTCTGGAGAAGCAAAAGCCCATTCCCATTGCCACGGCCAGCAAGGCCGGGGTGCCCAATGTGGTCTTTGTGGGGCTGATGAAGATCATGGACGATGAGACGATAATGCTGGCGGACAACTTCTTCTACAAGACGGCCCAGAACCTGGCGGAGAATCCCAAGATATCCATACTCTGCTACAATGGGGAGACCAAGAAGTCCTTCCAGATCAAGGGCAATGTCACAGTGACCAAGGAGGGGCCGGATTTCGAGACCATGAGGGCCTGGGTGCACGGCATCAACAACAAGCTGCCGGCCAAGAGCTGCGCTGTGGTCAAGATCACCGAGATCTACAACGCCATGTGGGGACCGGCGGCGGGAAAGCAGGTGGCATAAGGAGATTTTATTTATATTTTTAAATTACAGCATAAGTCACCAGTGCAATATAACAATTTCAAGAAAGATGTTCAAGAAGAACCGAATCGGAGGTCCAACCTTTTTATTCAAAACTTGCGTTATGATGCCAGCTGGAAGATTAGCTAAATTGAAGTGATCCGAATTAAAAATGGAATTATTAAGTTAAGTATCCATGACATAATAGCAAGCATTATTATAAATATTATTATAAAAATAAATACATATTTAATCGTATCCATAAGCGTCAATTCTTTTATCCATTCCAATATATCGTCAGATAGAGTTTCTTTATTATGCCTGATATCTAAATATAACTCTTTAACACTAAAGAAAAATAAAAAAGAGATTGCAGTAATAAAAAGATATATATAGCTGAAATATCGCCCTGCTGGCCTATCAACTTCGACATATTCAGAAAATTGTTTTCTGTCGTAGTTAATCCAAAGACTAGGTGGAGTTATTTTCCCCTCTTTCTTAAATTTTATTTTTAACTTTATTGGCACACTTTCATTTATAATAAATGATTTTATAATTTTAGGTTGTCTCTTTAGATCGTCATTACATATTTTACCATCTATAGAAACATATTCATATTCGTTTGACACATCAAACCGAATCTCTATATTGTCAATCTTTGGTTCAGTGCCACCTCCTTCATATTCTATATCAAACTCAATTTCAAATTCATCATTTAGGAAATTTTGATAATTAGAAAAAGTGCGAGTGGCTGAAAAGCTCGGACTATTGTCTACGATTGCGGCCGCAGAGGATAATACAATCTGCCTTGGTTTCAGATCGTCGATTGTGGCATAAGTCTTGACTGCGAAGGACCCAGAATCTAATGGAGCTTTTATGCAGTACCAAAATACAAAAAAATCAGCTGGAAAAAGCTTCAAACTCTCAAAAGCCAAAATGTTATTCATATCATATATTGATCCATTTTTTTGCTTTAAATGGAATACTAAGTTTTTATAATATAAATTAATATAGCCTTTGTCAATGAGATCGCTTGAATTATTTATAGTTATTATTGGAAAAATACTTTCAGAATATATGTTTAGATCACCATTTTCATTTTTTGGTATGAATTTATCAACTCTACCATCATCTGTTTTAGATTCATTATTATTGAGTTTCAGTAAAATATAATTTTTTTCTCCAACCACCATGATGGTCTTGCCATTACCGATTTTCTCAATTCTTGCCGTTTTTATCCAACCATTACCAAATTTTCTCACCAAATATGCCTTGAGTTTTTCATCATCTTTCCCTGGTATTCTATCCCAACTAAAATTATAATATTGAAAGACTGTTATGTTATGATCACCTTTCCTGATCTCAAACTGATCTATGTCAGAACCATCAATTGCCCCAAGTTTATAAATTAAAAATTTTTTAAAATTTGGAGATTTATTTAATGAATGGCTGAGAGAACCATTTGATATATCACTCAAATTAAATAAGAATAAATTATCTTTCCAATTGATAATCGGTGGGCTAGATGCACTAATTTCACTAGAATTTGCCTCAATCAAGCCTGATTCGATTTTTTCATACAATTTCTCCTCATAATAGCAAATGCTACTTGTATTATTTAATATATAACCATGAACGGAAGGGTAAAATACAGATAATCGCTCATCTGCTATCTCTGTTAGGTTTAATTGAATCTCACTATTTGCATTTGAATAAATTTCTACCCTTACTTGAGCAAAATCACCTGGGCGAATATATCCACTCTTTGTTTTTGGAATAACTTCCTTTTTTATTATTAAATACTCTTTTTCAAAGGGCATAATTTCCGTTGCGGTTACTGTCTGAGATTTCAGCGCTCTTGAATATGCTGAGCTTGAATCTCGATGTGAACTGCCTTGTGTGACCATAGAAATCTGTGGATGCGGTTCACTAGGACTAATAGGATCTTCTTGTGCGTCCTCTTTGAGGGAATCATCTGCTCTGGGTGGTGAAGGTGTCCAATCCGGCGATGTTTCCGTCTTTGATGACGTTAAATTAATTAATATAATAAAAATAAAAATAACCAAAAATAGCCTCATTTAGAAAACCTCAATCTAGAAATTCCCAACAATTCCAGCTGAGCGGCTCATAAACCATAGGATTATCGTTCTGATTTGTGCAATTAAATTTCTTGCTATTGTTGATGGTACATGTAACATTACCTTCCTTGATACGTCCATCATTTGATATATATATATTATTGTCTTTGCTGGATCGATCAATTTCATAAAGACGCGAACGGTTATCATTTCTCTCAATAAATATTTTATTAAAAAGAAACATATTATTATTACTACTTTTATTTAATTCGAATCCCTTTTTCCGTAAATTCTCCATTGGGTGTACTGTATTCAACATAAATGTTGAATTGCTGGAATTCTTTAAAAAAACGCCTACTTCTTTGAAATCTGTAAAGATATTGCGTACTACTAAACAATCAGTGCTATTCTCTACATGCAAACCATTTTTGCAGTTCATTATGACAAGAGAATCTATCGTAACATTGTTTACGGTATCTAATAATATGCCCTCTGTTGAATTATTTGCGTCAATGATTGCTCCCCACTTTCGAAAAGAGCGAATAGTTGTATTATCTTGAAGTATTTGCAGGCTATTTACGCGATAGATGCCATCGGCCAATATAATAATTTTATTTTTACTTTTTAATACCACATCAGTCAAATTAGATCTCTCGTCTGATATGAATACTACATTATCACTAATCCAGGAAAGATCTATAGATTCGCTCTTATTATTGGATGCATTAGTAATTTGCCTGCAAATATCATCGACTCGATTGATTTGATCTGTGATCCCCTTAAGGGTTTCATTGATTCCAGCTATATTCTCGATTATCGGTTTATTTGCATCTTCAACCATATTGTTAATAATCCTGATAGTTCTATTTATTTCTGCAATGCTTTTATTCAGATTTAATCGATCCTCCCAGGTCGATAGCTCAATATTATCAATGCGTCTATTGATAACATCGAGAGATGCATTGATTCTCTTAATATTATCCTCCAAATATGAGACATTTTGCCTAAGATCCCGTTTGACAGTCCAATTCATATCACCGCAAGTTAAATTTATTGGACTGCCCTGCGTGCCAGGCCCATGCAATCTGGGAGAGACTATACTCAGATCATCAATCCAACCTGCTCCAACAAATTCTGGATAAGAATAGAGCTTTCTATATTCCCAGCTCAGCATATGGTTACCTGATGAAATCGCATAGGACGCAGGAGACCAACTTGAAGACGGACATACTAATATACTCTCGTTATCAACATTAAACGAAAGCTCGCCAATTCGGTCATTAACTATTTTCCACATGAAATTTATATATGCAGGACCTTCCACAATTCTTTTGACGCAGCTTATTCCACTGCTTCTAATTGGCCCGGAACGGAGTGATGGAGCAGAGCTATTCCCTTCGTACAGATCAAGGTACCACATGACTCTGCTGCAATTGTCAAGACTGTGTGTAGAATTTATGTCAAAGCTTATCATCTCTTTATATCCTAAAACACAATCAAGCTGAGCCGCTAGAATTATCCCTATGATCGCAGCAAAGAAAACGGCTCTATAGATAAATCTATTATAATTACTACGCTGTTTGGCCATCAAATTATCCCTCCCGAATCATAGATTATTAGATGTGTTGCAAATATCATGTATTTAGTACCTTCGATCGTGGACAACATCTTCCACAAGGCTGCCTAAAATCTCCCTGAGAATCTAGGATCTCCATCTTCTTCTACAATAGAGAGACCAAGAAGTCCTTCCAGATCAAGGGCAATTTCACAGTGACCAAGGAGGGGCCGGACTTCGAGACCATGAGGGCCTGGGTGCAGGCATCAACAACAAGATGCCGGCCAAGAGCTGCGCCGTGGTCAAGATCACTGAGATCTACAACGCCATGTGGGGACCGGCGGCGGGAAAGCAGGCGGCTTAGAAAATTAATATATATATAATTTGTTGAAATATAAATCCGGCAAGGAGGAGAAGACGACCATGCTGGCGCCGAACCTCCTTGCTACATCTTCAAAGGCTTTTTATTCTTATCTCCAGCCTCCTGGCCCGGCTCTTCACGTCCCTGTGGGCAACATTTGAGAAATCCAGCCAGGGCTTCTGTTCCGACCGAACCAGGCTCTCGATCCGCTTACAGAAGGGGCTTGGCTCGCCGCTGCCATTAAGCTGCCTGACCAGGACCGGACGGCTATGCGCTCCCTCATACTCCCGATACATCTCCAGAAGGCAGGCGTCCAGATTCTCATTCATAAGCAGGATGGCACCTCCAAAGAGTTCATCGGGATTGACCTTGTCCACCACCCAGCCACCGGTATTGTAAACAGCCACGGGCTTTCCAAATCCCTCCAGGTTGAACTGATGAAGAAACGGCTTGTGAGTATGCCCGAAGACGAAGGCCAATTGGGAAGGAATCACCCCTCGTCTCTCATCGATGATCTGATTTCGGACTGCCGTCAGAAACTGAGTCATGCCATTTACAGCCTTCTCACCCAAAGGTATGTCTTTTAAATTCCGTTCACCTTCCGAGATCTTATTGAGGGCTCTCTCAAGAATCCATTTAAAGGCCTTCTCTTCTGCAAAGTCGCTGGGGCCCGCGCCGCGATATTTTTTGGCCAGGTTCTTGGCTACCCTGGATATAAATTTCTTCATCTGATCCTGGTCAAGCATATGCTCGTAGAGGGTCTCAGTGATTGCCCCCACATCACCGGAGCGTCCCAGGGCAGACCAGAGGAAATCTATCCATGCAAAGTTCTCCGCCTCAAAGAGCTGAACATCGCTGGGAACCTCACTGCTTGTATTCAAGAGATTGGATTTCAGCTTGCTCATAAGGCAGTAATTTGCCTCGATAAAGTGGCCATGATGGATGACGACGCATTTATCCTTGTCCGGCGAGAGGATGCCGAAGTTGGGATAGGCGATATTGATATGAATGTTGTCACGCAGAACAGGCCGCTCTCCCAGATCGAGATTAGCTCGCCTCTTGATGATATTATCCAGAAAATATGATATGACCTGATATTTCTCACTGTTGTCCTCTTTTCTTTCCAGGAGGAACATCTCAGTCTTGTGCCAGGGTTGATCCAGACGGATATCCGGATCTTTTATCACATGATCGACATACTGGGTCTCTCTGGCCAGCTCCCAAAGGTGGTGATCGTGGTTTCCCGGAATGTAGACGATCTTATCGAACAATTCCCTGTCCTTAGCCATAACCAGCTCCAGGAACCTCTCGAAGATCATGGCCGAGGTATTATACTCGGATAAAGCCAGCTCTAAAATATCACCATTAAGAATCAAGATGGGCTTGTCAGGGCCATCGTTCTTGGAGATCAGCTCTCTCAGACATTTGGCGAGAAGCTCCATCACATCATTGGCCCAAAGGGGATTCACATTGTGACCGTCCATCTCAGTGAGAAGGCTGTCCTCCTCGCCGAGGTGCATATCGGACAAGCATACATAGCGAATGTCATTCATATTCAGTGCCTCCTCTCCTGGCCTCTCCAAAAAAAGGAGATTTGGCCAAAATGAAATGCATCTTTATTCGAAAGTATGCGATTCAAGGACTTATTAATTTTTCTAAAAAACATCAAGAGAGAATTAATATAAGGCGCTCAATAGAATTAAATTGAATAGGGAAGGAAGAGATGAATTCAACATGACCGAAAAGGAAAATAGGGGAATTGAAGGTGACTCAGACCGTCTGGGCCGCCTCGCCATCCAGGCCCTGGCCCTTCTGGGAGGGCTGGCCGGCGTTCTCATCGCTGCCTTTCATCTGCTGGCCTCGCAGAGGGGATGGTCCTCTCAGGGAATGGACGGCTGGGGCCTATTCTCTCCAATGGGAGGATTTGCATTTCTCTTGTTGGCCCTGGCCGGAACCTCAGGGGCGGCTCTGTACCGGCGCAGCCAGAAAAAGGCAGGCATTATTCTCCTTTTTTGCGGGATCCTTGGCTTTCCCCTCGGCTATATCTCCTGGAGCAATCAGGCCGGCTTTATGGGCTGGGCGACCTGGATTCCGGCCGGGGTGCTCTTCACCGCTGCCGGACTCCTGGCCCTCATAACCCCGCGAAGCTTGAGATCAAGGCTGCTCGGCCAGCAGGAAGGCTCCCTGGAAAGGGAATCCATCGAGCAGGCCCTTTTCATAGGCACCGTCCTGGCCGGTATAGGGGTGATGACTGTCATCTTCCTATTCTCCGGCTTCCTGATATATGCCGCAGAGGACTCTCTCAAAGACGATGCGGATAAGGATCGAGAGGATCTTGCCGAGGCAGAGACGGCTGCCAGCATGGGAAGATGGGACCGGGCGGTCGAGCTATATGATGAGATTCTATCTCGAAACCAGTCCAACAAGCAGGCTCTGGAGAAGAGGGCCTATGCCATGGAGATGCTGAGCACAGGGGATAAGCCAGATCAAGAATAAGGAAGGTATGGAATGGGGGCTGGAATGAGAGCGAAGAATAGATCTAGCAGCGGACGGAAAACAGTATTCAAGATCATCAATCATGATGAGATAACTCCATTGAATTCATTATAAGCCGGTGCAGAGAATGCCAGACCGCGATCTTGCAGAATACCAGAGAGCTCTCAGGGTATGGGAGAGGATGCTGGCTCTGGAGATGGATATTCTGCAGAAGAGCAATCTTCTGAGGCGCATCGGAGATAGCTGTCTGGAGATCATAAAGAGCAAAAGAGATCCGGAGGTCTGCACCAGGGCGGTGGATGCTTATGAAGAGGCACTGCAATTCTATACTGCAAACCGCCATCCAGCTGTCCGGGCCAGAATTCTGAGGGGGCTCGGATCGGCCTATTCCTGCCTGGCCGATCTCAGAGAGAGGAAGAGCTGCCTGGGAAAGGCCATATCCTGCTGGATGGAGGCGCTGGACTTCTTTAGCCCGGCCTCTTTTCCAGAGGATTATGCCGGCCTGCAGAATGAGCTGTGCGGAGCCTATCGAAAGCTGGCAGAGCTGGAGCGCCGCCGGGATAATGGCAAGCTGGCGATAGAGGCGGCTCTGGCTGCCCTGAGCGTCTACAGCCCCAAGGACCAGCCGCTTGATTATGCTGCCGCCAAGGCCAATCTGGCCGGAGCCTATCTTATACTGGCTCAGGCAGCAGGCTATGCCCCCGACCAGGTCGAAGGCTGCCGCAGGGCTATTGCAGCCTATCGGGAGGCTCTGGCTTGTTATGACCGGGATCGCCATCCTCTGAGGTATGCAGCAAGCAAGAACAACCTGGCCATAGCCTATCTCGCCCTCTCCCAAGTGGAGGAGAGAGAGGACAGCTGCCGCCATGCTCTTCTTGCCTGCCAGGAGGGTCTCTCCTGCATCAGCCGCGAGGAGCAGCCACTGGCTTATGCTGCCCTGCAAAACAGCCTGGGAAATGCCTGCCTCGCTTTGGCGGATGAGGCAGAGGCAAGAGAGGACAGGGAAACGTCCGAGGCGGGCCCAGGGCTGGATCCGAGTCAGGCCTATTTCCGGGCTGGAGGGGACGGATATTGGGAGCTGGAAAATGGAACAATGAAGAGTGTGGTGAGCGGGAAGGGAGATGATTTCCTGGATCTGTGCCGCCAGGCATTGCAGGCCTACAGCCAGGCTGCCGGGATCTACTCCAAAGATGAGCATCCCTGGCTTTATGCCATAGCTCAGAACAACCTCTCCTCGGTATATCTGGCTATAGGACGGCGGGAGAGGCCTGCTGCCCTCAGCATCAAGGCAATCAAGGCCGCGGGAGAGGCGCTCTCCTTTTTTCGCCTGGACAATTCCCCCCAGGACTATGCTGAGGCCCAGATGAACCTATGGATGGCCCATCTCATACTGGCCGATATGGAGAATCGGGAGGAGAACTGCTCTGCCGCCCTGGATGCAGCCCGGGAGAGGCTCAAGGCGGCCCTGGAGTTCAGCCAGCCCCTTCAATTGGCCGGCTGCTACAAGGATCTGGCCATAACCGCCTGCATGCTGGCCGATCTGGAGGTGCAGCCTGAAGAGAAGATGCAGCGCTGCCAGGAGGCCATTGATGCCGCCCTGGAGGCCCTGCGCATCTATAGGGTGCAGAGCAATCCGGAGGAGTATGCCGAGACCCAGACCCTGCTCTGGGCGGCCTATTCTGCGCTGGCCGAGGTGGATGGGAGAGCAGAGAGCTGCAAGAGGGCCATTTATGCCTGCCAGGCGGCCATCCGGGTCTATGATAAGATCAGCCTGGAGGAGACGGCATATGCCCAGAAGAATCTGGCTCATAGCTTCATCTCTCTGGCGGAGATGGAAAACCGGGCTGAGAACTGCTCTCGTGCCATTGAGGCCTGGCAGGATGCTCTAGAGCACTACACCGCGCAGAGATATCCGCTGGAGCATGCCGATATCCTGAGGGCCCTGGCCTATGCCTATGTTCTCCTTTCTCAGGAAGGGCAAGAGGGTGAAGAGTGGCTGAAGAAGGCTCTCAAGTCTTACAAGAAGGCTCTGCGAATTTACCAGGCGGAGGAGAAGAAGGCAGAGGGGGACGAGCTGGCAGTCCATGAGGCCAGGGAACTGGGTGAGAGGTGCCGGAGATCGCTGCAGTCCTGCCGGGCCATGATGCGGGCCAAAAAAAGGGCTCAAGCGGAGCGGCATCGTAAGAAGCTGGAGGTGAAGAGTTGACCGAGCTGACTGAGGAGCAGAAAAAGGAGTACTTTCGCCGCTCCTACACTGCAGTGGACGGTTTGTGGTTCATGAAGGTGGAGGAGAGGATGGGCTTTGATCAGGCTCTGCAGATAGATGAGGCGGTGTGGCGGGTCCTGCCCAAGATCCAGGCCCGCACTCTCAAGGCGATGATGGATCTGCCCTTTGGCCTGGCCGGGCTAAAGCAGGCGCTATCGGCAAGGCTGGTCATGGAGGGATTCGACTTCCATATGATGGAAAAGGAGGGGGCGGTGGAGGTAGAGGTGCACGGCTGCCCCTGGCACAGGATCATGATCGATTCCGGGCGGGCTGGCCTCTCGGAGAGGGTGAGCGAGGTCATCTGCCGGGTGGAGAACGAGACCTGGGCCAGGGAGTTCTCCGGGCCGGGCGGAAAGATCGGCTTTGAGCGAGAGAAGCGGCTGTGCCGGGGGGATGGGATGTGCAGGCTGCGATTTGGGATAGAAAAGCCAGACAGCCCATAGTCCGGGCTTTAACATATGGAGCGAGGGGCTAAAAAGTGGCTTCTAAGCCCTTGCTCTTCCAATCCCTCTTTTAATCCCTACGTCGAGCCGCCAGCCCATGAATCCCCTCTTCCAATGAGATTTGGGCCTGGAATCCCAGTGCCTTCCGGCACTTGCCGGTATCGGCCAGGGTATCCTGCACGTAATTTTTAATGGGATTTTCTATATATTTATGTTTTATGTCCGTTCCCAATTGGGCATTGATCATCCCGATCACCTCATTGAAGCTGCATGCTCTTCCTGTGCCCACATTGAGCACGCCCTGGAAATCCGAGGCCATGGCCAGGCTCAAAGCTCGGACCACATCATGGACATGGGTGAAGTCGCGGGTCTGGCTTCCGTCGCCATAGATCACCGGCTCTTCCCCCCGGCGCATCTGCCAGAGGAACTGGCTGACCATATTGGCATACTGCTTCTTGGACTCCTCCCGGGGACCGTAGACGGAGAAGAACCTCATGCCTGCCGATCCGACGCCGTAGAGCCGGTGGTACAGCTCGGCCAGCCTCTCCATGGCCAGGCGGGCCTCGGTGTAGTAATCGGTGACGGCAATGGTCATGTCCTCTCGGTGGGGGGGCAGGAGGCCGCTGTACAGGGAGGAGGAGGAGGCATAGACCAGCCGGGCCCCGGAGCGGCGGGCGGTCTCCAGCACGGAGATGAATCCATTGATGGCCTCGCCCACCAGTAAGGGATTGGCCTTGTACATGGGAGAGGAGGATGGAATGCCCAGGTGGTAGATCTGCTGGGGCTCCAGATCCAGGCCGGGCAGATCATTGCAGCTGGCCTGGATCAGATTGAAGCTGCCGTTTAGGCCTGCCAGGTTGGCCGGGCTTCCCGTGTGCATGTTGTCCAGAACCACGACCTCTTCTCCATCCCTTAGGAGGGCCTCCACCAGATTGGAGCCGATGAACCCCGCGCCGCCGGTAACCAGTATGCTCATGATTTAATCGAGGAGGATGAGCTGCAAGCCTGTATAATTATTTTTGCCTATTCCGCCGAAAAACTGTAGTAGCTACCTTTTTACCCTCGCCCCTCCATCCTTCCCCCGGCGCAATGATGATCTGGCCTGTCTGATTGCATGATGAGGATATTGAGTTCTGAGCGCCCTAAAGATCCCGTCCGGGGATGAGATCGCACCCAGTGCATCGATAGCATCCGGTCAACGCCGCCGCCCCATCCAGGCCGTTCTTCTTCAAGGCATCCCTTAGATATCGAGCCAGATCCAACAGCCTCTCCGCCGAGGGCCGCTCCAACACCGACTCCCCCGCCCGCAGGGGATGGGGGTAGACCGCCCGCAGCACGGGAATGACCCCCTTCTCCGTTAGATCGTCGATGGTGTAGCGCAGGGCCTCTTCCGACTCGCCCAGGCCTACGATGATATTGGAAAAGGCATGGTTCCTGCCGAAGATCTCCACCGCTTCCACCAGGGCATCCATGATCGCCTCATAGGACATGCCCGGGCAGACGCGTCGGAAAAGCTCCC
>Ga0208197_1003824_pt1 | contig 11644 bp, 8 predicted proteins | sample AD_JPNNA4_MetaG_FD_184444 | JGI IMG/M metagenome (GOLD analysis project Ga0208197, IMG submission 184444) | Active sludge microbial communities of municipal wastewater-treating anaerobic digesters from Japan - AD_JPNNA4_MetaG (SPAdes) (version 2) | ecosystem: Engineered > Bioreactor > Anaerobic >... | reverse complement strand
TGGGGGAGTGAGGGGGAGCGGGGGTGGGAGAGGCGAGGGCGGCAGCGGCGACGGCATGGGAAGGGGATTGCGTGGGCGTGGAGGTCGGCGCTGGCGTGGACGTCGGTAATAGCGCGGTGGGCGTCGCTGGCGGCGCGGTGGGGGTGGGGAGCGGCGTTTCGGGCGGGATGGGCGTCGCCGTTGGCGTGGAGGTGGATGCTGCCGTCGGCGGCGCAACAGGCGCGGATTCTGCGCCGCAAATCGCGTCGAAGGCGAGGGCCGGTGGGGAAACGGAGCCGTCTCCCCACACCCAACCGTCAATATCGCCGTTGCCCACCGTCCACGTGGCCGCGCCCATCCCGGAGTAGGCCCAGGAGCCATCCGCGTTGCGATGGAAGTAGTTCCAGTAGAAGCAAGGCGCGCTCTTGCACTTGCAGAAGCAGTCGTTGACGGGACAACCCTCGCGGTTGATCGTACACACCGCCGATCCCATCGGGCCGCTGTTGGCATCCACCGCCAGCCCGGAACGTTGCAGCAGCGCCACGCCGGAGATATGCTCCTCGGTGAACGTCACGCAGCGCGTCAGCACGCGCCCGTCGCCGTGGACGACGATCAGCCCCGCGCGATTCGTCCCGCCTTCCTGCGCCAGCGCGGGCGATGGCAGCAGCGCGAGCAAGAAGGCAAGGAGCAGCAAGAGCACCCAAAAGTGATTGCGCTTTTGAGAGGCGCTGGATTGTGATCCGGCGCAAGCAAAAGATGTCGAGCCGGCGCAAGCAAAAGATGTCGAGCCGGCGTAAACAAGAGATTGCGACGCGCAAGCCCTTTCTTTATCGCTTGCGGCGGACCACAGTCCGCCGCTCTGTGACGCGCCAGCTTCAACCTTCATCGCAACCTTCGTTTGCATCCTGTACCCCGTCTTCCGTCTACTGTCTACCGTCTACCTTTTCCGCAGCATCAACCCCGCGCCCATCATCAACAAGCCCACGAAAATGAGCGCGTTGCCCGGCGCGAATCCGCCCGACATCGGCAGCAGCGGCACGTCGGAGACGACGACGGGCGCAGCGGCAGCCGCAACCGCCTGTGGCGCGCGCGACGCTCCGACGACCGGGAGGTTGACCAATGACATTCCTTCAATGGCTTGCACCGCTTGCGCCGTCGCCAGGATGTTCGCAAAGGGGACCGCAGCCTGCCAGTAATAACCGCCGCTGGCCGTATCCCAGAGCGCCAGCAGCGCGCCGAGCGGGTCTGTGCCTTTGGCCGCCCAGTTGCCCATCGGCTCGCCGAGCGCGTAAAGCGCCTGCACGACGACTGCCGTGGAATTTGCGTCGGTATCCGTCCCCCACGCCGAAGGCTTTTGATAGGGAAAGCCACCGTCGGCGTTTTGCATCCGCTGGAGATAGGGGAGCGCGCCGTGCGCCGCATCCCGCTCACCCACGGCGACCAACGCCTGCATCGCCAACGCGGTGGTGTTCGTATCCGCCAGCCCTGCCGTCGGCCCGCCAAAGAGCGACCACGCGCCGTCATCGGCAATCTGCGCCTTGAGCAGGTCAACGGCGCTTTGCGGGACGGCTTCGCCGGCGCTGTGGAGCGCCAGCATCGCGTAGGCGTGCGCGTACAGCGAATCCCCGAAGCGCGCCGTCGTCTTATCCTGCGCCGCCAGGAGCGCCTGCACCAGGTTCTTACCGCCGAAGTTACGCGGATCCTGGCCTGTCGCTACAGTCGCCAACACCACGCGGGTCAGTCCGGCGGCATCTTTCACCGCGCCCTGCTTCACCTGCGCCGCCAGATAATCCAGCGGCGAATTCCCCGTCGACGAAAGCCACGTGCTGCAATCCTGCCCGGCTGCCGCCGCCGCCAGCATCACCTCGGTCGTCGCGCCCAGATCCGAACCGGCGGAAAAGCCATTCGTGAAGCCGCCATCCGCCTGTTGGAAGCCACGCAGCCAGGTCAACGCCGCCTCATCCTGCGCGCGCCGCGCCGCCGTTACGGGCGCAGCCCAGGCCAACACCAAACCGATTGCCAAGATCATCAAACCGAACTTCTTCATCATACCCTCCGCGTTTGTATAGTGTTTTTCTGTCAGCAGATTTAGCAGATTAAGCAGATTTTGATTAAATAGCATCTGCTAAATCTGCTTAATCTGCTGACAAAATAAAAAAATCCCTTGCTCACGAGCAAGGGATAGAAACCTTCCGGTAGTGCGATCACACTCCGCAGGTCCACCCCTTGTCGCGAGGGTGCAGCCACTCAAGCTGAGCAGGCGACCTGGCTTGTGGCTGGCCTGCGAAGGCTCTGCCACTTACAGTTGCGCGTCAGCGCCGGACTTGAACCGGCTTCGCTCTTGGTCCGTCCCATCCGGGGGTACGGGCACTCAGCTTGGACGTATTCGATTGGGGGTATTGTAATAGGGTTGGGGGAGGTGTCAAGCGGAAGAACTACGCCGTCTCAGCAAGAGTGTGAGCCGGTCAGCGGTGAAATCCAACTCGCGCACTTGCTGGCCGGTGATCTTTTCGATGGTTGTGTGAGCTTGGTGTCGCCAGGCCTGCACCGGTTGTTTATGATGATTGCTCTCGGTGAGAATATGCGCCGCTATATGGTGGCAATTCAGCCCAAACTAAACCCTTGATGATGCCCGTGACGGCCCAGGTGTTGGTCAAAAATCATCGGTAGTCTCAATTGGGGCATGATAGCCAACGATAGCGGAAAATCATCAAGGCGTTCGGTTGTTATGGTAAGTTCAGTAGTCATCGCCTGAGCTTACCGGATAATTCGTGATTTGCTATATTTTTCAGCGAATGGACAGTAATCAGTGTTGTGGTACAATTTTTGTGTAGATCACTTGATCGTGTGGAAAGAATGTTAATTCCAAAAATGGTGTAGGCTGTATCTGCAATGAGCATACCCTCTGAGTTCACAAACAATCCTCGGCAAGGTGGCAGAGTCACCGGAAGAATTCTGCGTGTTGTGGGATCGGGTGTGATTGTTCAACTTAACGGTGGACGGAAGGGCATCATTCGTAGGCAAGAACTGTCATGGAGTAGATCACTTAAGGGTAAAGAACTTGACTATAGTATTGGCGACGAGATTGAAACCGTCGTTCTAAGTCATGACAGTAGAGAAGGGCTTATCGAACTCAGCCTAAAGCGCGCGCAAGGAGATCCTTGGGACAAAATAAAGCGAGGCGGGTATCGCCCTGGCAGTGTCGTTCCCGGCGAGGTAGTCAACCTTGAGCGTTACGGCGCATTTGTAGAAATCGAACCCGGTGTGGTAGGCTTGTTGCATAAATCGGCTATTCCGGGAGCGCAGGACAAATCAATTTATGACCTTCTTTGGGTGGGCGATCAAGTTGAGGTTGTCATCGAGACACTTGACGACCAGAAACATCGCATTGGGTTGAGCATAATTGAACGTTTGCGTAAACGACATCAGGAGTTTGACCAGAATATAAAAGTTTCGTCACAAAAGCTGCCAGGACGGCGCTTGCGGGCTAAATACGGAACCGCCGATTCACTTCGTGCGAAATTAAGGCAACGAATTCGTAGAATCCTCATTGTAGACGACGATCAGGAGTTTTCGCAAGGATTTAAACAGTGGTTGAAACGTTACGAATATGAGGTTCAATGTGTCGAGACCGGGCGGGATGCATTGCCTGTTGTTCGAGACTTTGACTTAGTTTTTCTGGATATGAATTTGCCTGATACCCTCGGAACAACGCTTGCAGGTGACTTAGTTGGTCGCGCCTCAAATATCAGTATCGTTTTGATCACGGCTCAAGATCAGTTTACTCAGGACGTATCGGAATTTGATGGTTTGCCTATCGCTGACATTTTGTTCAAACCCATAGATTATACTGATCTCGCGAATGTATTGGTAGCTGCTGAAACAGGCGCACTGTTCGAGCGCTTCCCCCGACTGCCGGCCGAACGTAGAATGGTGAATACAGGGTTCCTGGAAACCACATCGGCACAGTCCCATAATTTTGATGGTTTCCGTGAATTTTCAAATGCTGTACTTGATGACCTGCGCATGTCATTAGATGCGCAAACCGTGTTGCTGTTCCAAGTTGATGTCTTTACGCATCAGATCGCTATCCTCGGGGTTAGTTCCTCAGAGGTTATCGCTGTACAGCACGAAGCCTTGCAATCTTTGCGATTCAGCATCGTGATAAACGTTGCACTTGATGAGGAGATGATCTTCGAGGGAAAGGTCGCAGACTCAAAAAGGTTTGGCTCTTTTCTGACCTTTCATTATGCAGAGTCTTGTCTTGCTGTGCCTGTTCCAGTCAATGTACCTGATGCACGATATGCACTTTTTGTTCTTGATCGTGAGCAAGACAAGTTTTCAAAAGATGTTCAGAAAATGGTTGTAGCATTTTCGATTTTTATCGCGGCACTTCTCAATGAGAACTATATCACCAGGCAACTCCAGCACGCGCATACTTTTGCCCTGTTGGGGCAGTTGTCATCTGGGCTTTTACACGAATTACGAAATAAACTCAATCGCATTGAGCAGGAAGCGCAGCTTTTGGAACTAGACTGTCAAGACAACCTGGTGATAACAGAACCGACTGTGCTGACCGCGCGAACAACACAGATGGCAAAACGTGCAACGCGCATTCTCGCCGCTAGCGCTGAGCTAAGAGAACTCGCCAAACGATATCTCGGATTAATACAAAAAGAGGAACGTCTGGTCGTCAATATCAATCAAATCCTTGAGACAACTGTTAAGCAATTGTTTCCTCTTGCCCATGTCAATAAAATCCATATCAATACTCAATTTGACGACCAGTTGCCATTGACTCGTATTTCTTCTCTCAGGCTTGAGCAGGTCTTCTTGAACATTGCAGTAAATGCAATACAATTAATGGCTCAACAGAGTTATCCTGGTCAGCTTCAAATTACCAGCGCATACGACATTCGCGATAGAGACCGCCCGATTAAGATCCGCTTCATTGACGAAGGGCCAGGCATTCATCGCAAACTCTGGGACTGGATATTTCAGTTGGGTACCTCGACCAAGGAAGGCGGTACTGGATTGGGCCTCTTTATCAGCCAGGGTTTATTGGAATCTTTAGGCGGGAGGCTCTCTATAGAAAAAAGCTATATGTTTGTCGGTTCCTCATTCCTTGTAGAACTGCCGGTTGTTTCAGCTCAGGAGGTTGTAGATGGCAGAATCCAAGATTAGTGTTCTGATTGTGGATGACGATCCCAAACAAGGTGAAGATCTGGCCGAATTGTTGAAACGCCGAGAGGGGATGACTGTTGACGTTGCCAGAAGTGGCGAAGAAGCCATCACTCGAGTTCGAGATGCGCGTGGTAGCTACGACGTTATTCTGGCAGACCAGGTTTTGCAGTCCGAGATGGATGGCATCACAATGATGAAGAGGGTCAAGAACGAATACCCGGATATCGAAGTTGTGATGTTCAGCGGACAGGATTCCCGCGCCGGTTTACAAGCTGTTCGAGAAGGCGCTTACCGTTATATGACTAAACCTTATTTGTCAGAGGAATTAGGCATTGTTGTCAGACAAGCAGCCGAATATAAACGACTCAAACAAGAAAATGAAGCTAAGACACAAGCCAAACTTCGCAAACGCGCCGAAGAACTTGTGCAAATTCAGGCAGAAACGACGGCGAAATTAACCCGGGCAGCCGATCTTAAAAAAGAGGATATATCCAAGTTAATTGAGGATATATCCAAGTTCATTGTTGATAGACTCAAACAGCTATTTGATGCTGTCTCTTGTACTATCAGGCTTTACGAGGAACAGCACACGTCGTTTGGTGAGTCAATTGCTTCCGAAGGGACCAAACGCCCCACTAACATACCCCGTCAACATGGCACCAGTTGGTACTTGATTCAAGACAAAAAACCCATCTACGCGGAAAATCCCGATGCTACATTGCCAAATGGAGAACCTGTCATTCGTGAAGAGACGCAAAAACATAATATCAAGGCTGTAGCTTATCTACCTCTTCTCAATGAAGAAGCAGTTATAGGGAGACTAGCTGTCTCCTGGGAAACGCCGCGCCATTTTACAGATGAGGAGAAGAAAGGTCTGGAGCTCTTTGCCAACCAGATTGCTATTGCTATTCAAAATGTTAAGCTGGTTCAGGAATCCCGAGAAAATACGGCGCGGCTCTTGCAACTTCAAAAAGTCACCAAAATCATTTCCACAAACCCTACCGATCTCGACAACGTGTTGCGCTTAGTAGTCAGCAATGTAAGCCAGATTTTCAAAGGGGCTTCGTGTGAAATTAGATTATACGATGCTCAAAAAGGTGAATACGATAAACAGATTTCTGTCGATCCAAAGGTTATGCGGGAGGTTTATACTCCCAGAGCACGCGGGGTCAGCCGTCTTATTATGGAGAAACGTGAGCCATTTTACGCCGAAGATCCCTCTGTAGTACTTCCAAGCGGAATTCCCGCTATTCATGAAGAGATGCAAGCAAGAGGGGTTAAGGCGATTTGCTATTTGCCTTTGGTCCGAGATGAAACAATCTATGGGATTATCTATGTAAATTGGAATGAGCCACAACACTTCACGCAACGTGACTGTCAATTGCTTGAGCTTTTTGCGGATCAAGCATCTATTGCTATTCAAAATGCTCGAATGTTTGAGGAAAGAGAGCGCCGTATCCGTGACTTAGGTGCGTTGAGTAAGATTAGTCAAGGGTTGAGTACTCCAAAACCGTTAAGCGTTGAAGAAATGGCGCGGCTCATTTATAAAGAAGCATCGAAGTTAATGGATTTAGGGAATTTTTACGTAGCACAATATGACAAAGAAAATCATTTCGTAACCTTTGCCTTTGTGGTAGAGCACGGTGCGGAAATCGCCTGGCGGCATGGGAGATACGCGCCCAGAACCAATGGACAGGGATTGATCGAATACGTCATCCAGCAGGGAGAATTAACCTACATTCCAGAAAACGTCGAGGATTGGTGTGCAGCATGTGGAATTCGTGACACTCCTGCGGCCCACCCAACCTGTGTTGGAAAGTGTTGGCTTGGCGTCCCGGTTAAGGTTGGCAATGAGGTTCTTGGCGTCATCGGGGTTGAGAATTGCGAGCAAGCCAATGCCTACAATGAATTCAACCAGGATGTTTTAACCGCTGTAGCTGCACAAATTGGCGTCGCGATGGTCAGGCAGCAGCTTTCCGAGCAAAACAGTCGCCTTGAGGTCCTGCGGTCAGTTAGCCAGGCGATCAGTTCAACCTTAGATTTGAGAGAGTCAATGCGCCGGGTTGTGGAAAGTGCATTGAAAATGACCAATACTGATGCCGGACTCATTTACGCCATTGATAGTGAAAGGGATGTGGTTGTTGAGAGTTACGAATATCCAACTGAGTTTGGGCATCTACCTACGCGATTCTCTGAGAAGAGGGGTTTAACGTGGGAAGTTTACAATACTAAAAAGATCACCGAGGTACTTGATATTCCCTCTGATGATCGGCTTTCCAAGAATTTCGCTCAGAGTGGGATGAAGTCAAGCATTGGGGTACCTCTCAAATTGGGAGAACGTGTTGTAGGAGTATTATTCCTCAACAGTAAACAAGAGCACGTTTTCACTAACGATGAGAAAAACTTGGTGACGCTGCTGGCTGAACAAGCTGCGATTGCTCTCGAAAATGCTCGCTTGTATGAAGAATCAGAAGAAAGAGCGCAAAAACTCCAATTGCTTTACGAGGCAACCCGCGATTTCAGTTCAACCCTCGACCTGGAACAGGTACTTTCCACCGCCCTTGAGCGAGTACGAAGTACTTTGGGAGTTATAGCGACTTCGGTTTGGTTGATCGATCCTGTTACTGGTGAGCTGGTTTGCCGCGACGCGACAGGAGCGAAGGCAGAAATAGTGCGGGGTCATAGAACACCGGTCGGAAAAGGCATTGGGTGGGCGATCGTCGAGAATGGGAAGTCTGAGTGTGTTGCTGACGTACGTCTAGACAAACGGCATTACAGAGGCGTTGATGAAGAAACAAAACTGGATCTTCCTGCACTGATGTGTGCGCCGCTGAAGTCAAGAGATCAGGTAGCAGGTGTGATCTACGCTGTTGATGGTAGCGTTGGTCGTTTCACTGAAACTGACCTCAACACTTTGGATTCCATAGCTACTGCCGCGGCTTTGGCCATTGAAAATGCCAAGTTGTTTGAGCAAGTACAAAAACAACGTGAAGCCCAAATAGATGCAATTCGGAGAATAGGCGTCAATATCACTCAGGTTTCAGATTTGGATACTGTTCTTGCATATTTGCTCGATGCTGCTATCCATATCATGGGCGCTGCACATTTAGGTGAAATTCGCCTTTACGAACCTGAAACCGATGAGTTGGTTGTCAAAGCTCGCCAGGGTGAGAACTATGACGTTCAATATCAACGTAACAAGATCGGCGAAGGTGTCACGGGCTGGGTGGCCCAACATAGGCAAAGTCGAGTTGTAGCTGATGTGACGCAGCTTGAGCCACCTGACTATTTGCCCTTTCTGGCGGGGACAAAATCGGAAATTGCTTCACCTTTGTTGAGCAGGGGCGAATTGGTGGGCGTTCTCAATATCGAAAGCCCCAAGCCGGATACTTTTACGCCGGAATATATTCCGCTTCTCGAGGCCATCGCTAGCCAAGTTGTTATGGCTATCGAAAATGCTGAGGGGTATAAATATGCCTTGCGGCAGAAAGAAGTGGCGTTACAGCGGGCACAAGCAGCTCTTGAGCAAACGTTGGTTCTTGGCGAACTTGGAAATGTGCTTACCGATGTAGAACAGGAAGCATAAGTCAGCATGAGTTTTGAGTATATGCATACTTTTGATGTCGGTCAACGATTTATTCGCCATTACCAGGCAGCGGATTACCAGATATTGCCCCGTGGTTCGTTGCTCGACCCTGCCACGCCTATGACCTTTGTGGGGAGCGCCGGTCTGACGCAGATCGAGACAGGCATTGAACAGTATCAAGACCACAGTGGGGAGCGGTATGTGCTTGTGCAGCCCTGTTTTCGCCATTTCGACATTGAAAAAGTCGGGGATAGTCCGGTACACCTGAGCCTTTTTGAAATGGGAGGGGCGTTTGCCTTCGGCCATATCGCGCGTGAAGAAACGTTAGGAAAGTTGTGGAGCTTTTTGGTTGACGACCTCGGACTGGAGCCGGGGCAACTTTGGGTAACGAATTTCGTAGGAGGCATACTGGATACTCACCGGTTAGATCCAGATGTCCCGACATTAAATTCATGGCAAAAGTTAGGCGTCAGATCAACACAGATATTGGATGTGGGTGTAGAAGCGGGTTTCTGGAGACAAGGGGATGGCCTGAACGGTCATGAGTGTTTACACAAGTGCGGCCCAACCACTGAGATATTTTTTGACCGTGGCCGTGAGCTGTGTTGCAGCGACGATTGCCGACCCGGATGTGCCTGCGGGCGGTTCATCGAAATTGCCAATGTCTTGTTTATCCATGACTACATTGACCAGGCTGCCAACATAATCTCGCCTTTGTTCACCCCGTTCGATGAAACCGTCATCGGTGTAGAACGTCTGGCCATGGCCGTCCAGGGGCGATCTTCAGTGTACGAGCTGGACTGCTTCACGCCGGTCGTGCAGTTCTTGGCAACGTACCCACGCGCTGCGGCCAATTTGACCGAAGCCACGATCTATGCCCAATGCTGTATCATCGCCGATCACATCCGCGCCTTGCTCTTCTTGACCGCCGATGGCGCGCCGCCGCCGGGCAAGGGGGGGCGCGCGCGAATTATGCGGCAACTCGTCCGCGACATTATGACCAGCCAGAAGGTCTTTGGCATAACAGACGCTGGTTTTAGTGTGGATTTGATTGATACGGCGCTGCGGCTTTACGAAGGGACTAACCCTCATCTGACATCTGGACGTGAGCGGTTGTTACAATATTTTCAACTGGAAATTGAGCGTTTTGAGCGCACTTTGCAGACCGGTTACCGCCAACTCAATCATTTTGTCCGTCAAGATCCTAACGGCGGGTTAGGCGGCATCCAGGCGCTTGCCTTGGTCAAACAATATGGATTCCCCCTCCCGTTGCTCGAAGCGACATTAGCCGCAGAGGGGATTCCATTCGACCGGCAAGGATATTGCAAAGCTTATGCGGCATGGCTTCAAACAACAGAGTCTTGAGGCGAGGGAGGTATTTTTATGGCCAACCCCAATGAAATTGCAGTGCTGGAGGCCGTGCTGGGCCAGGCGCAGAAGGTTATCGAATTTGACAGTTTCTACGCAGCGCTTTACGACCGTGTGACCGTACAACTGGAATTTCCCGTTGTAGCGCAGCGCCGCGACGGGAAGTTGGAAGTCCTGCGCGGCGAAACTGCGCCGTGGTCGCCGCGGCCTTACACCCCAGGAGAATACTTCCCGGATGCTCTGTTTCCAGCGGGACAACCGTCGTTCATTCCGAGCGATGTCCAGACCTGGCTTCAAGATCGCGGACTGAGATTTGTCCCTGAACCGGACTCGTGGCCGCGCTCCTGGTTCGGCGCGCCGCTGAAAGCACGCGGCCGGACCATTGGCTTTGTGGCGATTGAGCACCACAGCCGCGACGATGCTTTTGATCAAACTGCCCGGCAACTTTTTGCCGCGATGGCCAACCGCGCGGCGGGCACTTTGGCAACAACGCGACTGCTAGAGAGTCTGCGCGCCGTCAATCGTGTTGGGCAAGAGCTGACCGCCGGCGCGCACTTGAAGGTCGGCGAAATCCTGACCCGAATCCACGAGGCGGTTGGGCGGTTGATGGATAACCGCGATATGTACGTCGCGCTCTACGATCGTGGAACGCAGACCTTGAGCTTCCCGCTGGCGTTCGAGGACGGCAAACCGGTACAGTATTCTTCTCGCAAAGCAGAACTTGATGATCCCACACGTGGCGGACTCACGGAAGTGGTGCTGCGCACACAGCAACCCTTCTGCCCTCCCGATGTGGCGCAGTGGTATGACGAGCGCGGCGGCCCTCCGGTGACGGCTGCGATTCCCAAATCCTGGGTGGGGGTGCCATTGCTTCGTGGTAAGCAGGTCCTGGGCGTTATCGCTTTGCAGAATGACGAGGTGGCGGAACTCTACGGTTCTGACGATATTGAGGTGTTGCAGGCTATGTCAGGCGCGGCTGCGGTGGCCCTGGCAAACACGCGCCTGTTTGAACAACTGAGCGTGGTCAATGATGCCGGGCAGAAACTTGCTGCAGGTATTCAGCTTGCTCCAGATCAGATTCTGGATGAGATCTACAAACAGGCAAGCCGGTTAATGGATACCCGCGACATGTACATTGCGCTTTATGATGCCGAAACGCAGGAATTGAGTTTCCCACTGGCTATGCTGGATGGTGAGTGGCAATACGATTGGCCTTCGCGCAAGGTTGATCTGACCGGCGAAATGCAAGGTTTGACTGAAGTTGTATTGCAAACCCGAGAATCGCTGTGCCCGACAGACGTTGAGGTCTGGTACAAAGATCACAATATTGAACCAAAGGTCAAGCCTGTGCCCAAATCTTGGGTTGGCGTACCGCTGGTGCGTGAAAACCAGGTATTGGGCTCTTGGTTCGCTCATTTTTTAAACGGTTTTTGGAATTGTCGAAACGGTTTTCTGCGCTTCATATATGCACACAAATTTGAATTTTGCATCTAAAAACTACATATATGCATATATAATAGCTTATCT
>Ga0208197_1003822_pt1 | contig 11650 bp, 9 predicted proteins | sample AD_JPNNA4_MetaG_FD_184444 | JGI IMG/M metagenome (GOLD analysis project Ga0208197, IMG submission 184444) | Active sludge microbial communities of municipal wastewater-treating anaerobic digesters from Japan - AD_JPNNA4_MetaG (SPAdes) (version 2) | ecosystem: Engineered > Bioreactor > Anaerobic >... | reverse complement strand
TCTGGGCCAGGAGGAGCATGACTGCCTATTTGTGGATATGGGCAGCACCACCACGGATATCATACCCATCATTTCCGGACGGGCAGCTGCAGCCAAGACCGACTTTCTCCGCCTGGCGGCAGGGGAGCTGGTCTACATGGGCCTTCTTCGGACAAGGCTCGATGCCATTCTTCCCGCGGCCAGGATCGGGGGCAGAATCTTACCTTTGGCCCCGGAACTCTTCTCTATAATGGCCGACGCCCGCCTGGCTCTGGGCCAGATCTCGGAAGAGCGCTACTCCTGCGACACCGCCGATGGGGCGGGAAAGGACCGGCAGTCGGCACTGCGCCGGTTGGCGCGCTGTGTCTGTGCCGATCTGGAGGAGATCGGAGAAAGAGCGGCAATGGCCATTGCCGGACAGGCTTGCAGCCGGCAGAAGGAGATACTTGTGGCGGCCATATCCAGGCAGGCGGAAGAGCACGGCCTGGACAAGGTGGTGGCAGCTGGAACGGGCGAGGGACTGATCGCCGAGGCGGCTGCATTCCTGGGGATGGAGTGCGTGCGCATATCGGAGAGGTATGGGAGAGAGATATCGAATGTCTTTCCAGCCTATGCCGTGGCCCGGCTGGGGGAGATGGCGGATTAGAAACGCAGTGCAATCTTGGAGCCGGAGAGCCGGTATAACCGCTGGTTGGTGGGCTGCATCCGCTTGGGCAAGAGCAATATTTCTGCACGTTCTAAGAATTGATATTAAAGCACACAGTATGCCTCAAAGAGGAAACAGCCAAATAGCCGAACGAACACATATTATTGAGAACATGAAGCTAAAGATAAAGATTGCCGGCACCAGGGTGCATGATGTAGGATATCGCGTATTCCTGCTTAAGAATGCCATGAACCTAGCCCTGCCAGGGCTCTCGACATACAACTGGGATGAGGACGGCGGGCAGGAGGTAATCGCTTTAGTGGAAGGAGACGAGGCCAGAGTTGCCAGCTTCTTGAAGACCATCGAGAAGAATAAGCCGGAGATGGCTATTGTCTCCAGTGTGACTTTCGAGGACTATGACGGTGATGTAGGCAGGGCGAGCGAAGTTGCCATGTTCTGCACTTTTGTTCAATTGGACAAGGCCATACCGCTCCTGCTGAATATGAGAGATGATCTGAAAGCTGTCAGAGAGAATACGGATATGATCCCCCAGATCAGCGAAGACATCAAAGCGGTGCGCAAGACAACAGATGCGACCTTGGACGAGATCAAAGCAGTGCGCAAAACCACAGATTCAACTCTGGACGAGATCAAGGGCATGAGAGAGGACATCCAGCCGGGATACGCCATGCAATTCCGGCAGGTGCATTCAGATGTCCGTGCCATTAAGGACCGTCTGGGAATGCCCTGAAATCTGAAATCAATATCTTCTTGCTTTACATTCCTGGCCAGAGAACGCATTTGGGAAATGCAAGGGCTGCCGTAGTGTAGTTTGCGGCCAGGACCGACTTTCTTCGCCTGGCGGCAGGAGAGCTGGTTTGCATGGGCCTGCTGCGGACCCGGCTTGACGCCCTCCTCCCCCATGGCCCGGATCAGTGGGTTCAAGGTGCCCCTTGCCCCGGAGTTCTTCGCTTAAACAGATTCGCGCAGCTGAGAGCTTCCTTCCACAAGCCTCCAGGATTTATGGGGCGATACCCAGTTGAGGTAAGCGGATACAAAAGCGGTTCGTGTTTTAGTTCGCAATAATTTTATAAAATATTTCTTCTAAAAAATTAGGAGGGAAGGAGCCCTTGTGGGTTCCATCCCTCAAATATTCTTCAGTGTGTCCTCATGCGATAGAGATATCCTGCCAAAGATATTCCTATCGCTGCGAAGAGCGCATTGAAACCAGGTTGCTGCATCGAATCGGTTTTAGCACTCTCACTTTGTTGGGAGCTAGCTGCCTTTGCATCCGACTCGATCCATATTGTGCCCTCAGGCATGGCGATGATTTTCCTGTTCGCAGTGGCAGGATCATCATAATCTACCTGAGACAATGCCCTGGGACTGTTTTCAGGCTCTACAACGTTAGCCTGCAACTTCCAACAGAAGACCGCCTGAAATGTCGTGCTCCAACATCTTCCATATTGCAGAGATGGAATTGACCAAGCCAAAGAATTGGTCCTCCAATTGACTCCATCTTCATTTACTTGAAGAACTCCTGGCTTTGTTCCTTTGTCTAAAGGTCGCAAATAAGCCGGTAGAGTATCGTCGATCTTGATGTCGTTGACTGAGCCATTGGCGATCAAGCTGGTCCTTGATAGGGATAACAATGCCGAAGCTATCTGAGAGGATTCATCAACCTGGATCACCTTGCCATTAAACCTACTCGCTGTGCTGCTCAACATTTCATAGGTTTCATTGACCTGTGGTTTGTTTAGGAGCAGCACGTAGATCGTGTACTTAGTGGGATCTGGATACTTTAAAAATGGCTCATACTCATTTCGAGCATCGGTGATGAATACTATCACTTTGCGGGCACCTTCCCTTGGTGATGCATCGAAAGCTTCTAATGTGCCATTCATGCCCACATGATACATTGTGAGCTCTTGGATATTTGCCCTGAGCTTTCCTGAAGCATTCAAGACCTCATCGTAGTTCAGGGTAGGCTTAATGGTATCATCGATATTGCTATCCCAGCTCACCAGACCGATTCTGAGGTCTGAGCTTTGGGATTTCTTCATAGACTCTACAAATCCCGATATTCCTGAATTGATGCTGTTGAGTACAGTCTTATCTCCTTCGATTACACTTCCCGATGTATCCACAGCCAGAATCAAATCAGTGGGCCCGATTTTAGGTTTGGCGCAGACAGTTATGGTGTAATTAATCAACGCCCCCTTCATCATATCATGATCTGTCAACGATAGCACGTATGGATCAATTGACTTCTTCACGACGAGATTTTCATCCTCTGCTGTTAAGGTCAGATTTCCTGGAGAGGGCTTATATCTGTATTCACAATTGCCTGAAACACAGGGATAGCTGCCAAAGTTGACAGTCTTATTCTCGTTTACTCCCAATGAAACCTTGCTTGTGATCTCTCCATTGGTACACCAATTGGAGAGCAGCATCTGTTCCGCTTTATAGGTGCCAGCAGCTGACAGATATTCAATGTCACCTTTGCTGTCTGTAGTAATCGCGTTTGATGGACCAGATGGATCATCAAGATTAGTGATCTGCATCTCTCTATTGGGCAGCCCCGGCTCTCCAGAATCAAATACACCATTACGATTGGTGTCGTTATAGGCATGTATCCTTATCGCTGACCTTGTATCCGGGGGCGTTTGTATGGCATAATCGCCAAATAAGACCTCAGTGACATCCTTGGATGGATCTATCTGGACCATAACCTCAAGTGGTGTGGAGTTAAGCCAATTCACAGGCAGCGATTCGCTTACAAGATATTCTTTGTTGGCCTTCACACTAAACTTGGCGATGCCTTTTGAATCGGTAAATGCTTGCCCCGCCTGGTCGCTTACCTGGAACTCCCAGCCTTCCAGCCCAGGCTCATTTTCTTTGTATTTGCCGTCTCTGTTCAGGTCGTTGAACTTGAAGACGTTGAGGGTGCGATACTTATCGTTTCCGAAATTAGCGCCAGGACCTGGAACCTTTACTGATTGTGTCACTGGGGTGGTATTGTACCAGGCAGCATCAATGAGTTTTTCAGTTACTGCATAATCTCCCGGTGGTAGATCATTGATGTTTATCTGGCCGTTGGCATCGGTTGTTTTTGTGGTTGTCACAGGGCCTTTGATATCAAAGGTCCAGCCCGCGAGGCCTTTTTCTCCTGCATCCATTGCTCCATTGGCGTTTCTGTCTTCAAACTTGGTTATGAGCTGTGGCTTCTTGTTCCCGAAGTAAAGCTTCTTCTCTTCTCCTGGATTGATCTTTATGCTCTGCTCAGCCTTTGTGGTGCTGAACCAGCCTGGCTTGATTTTCTCCCGAACAGTGTATGTGCCAGATTTGACGTCTCTAAGAGATATTACACCTCCATCTCCAGTCGTTAAAGGCTCTTGCCCTTCAACGCTGAATTCCCAGTCGGGAAGACCTTCTTCACCCTGATCTTGATCATATACTCCGTTTCCATTCAGATCCTCGAATTTGATGATGGTCAGCACGGAACGAGCCATTCGGAAGTTTCCGAACCTAAGAATGCCTTCCTTGCCTCGCTCCAGGGCAATGCTCTGTTCAGCTGGAGTTGTTGCCTGCCAGTCTTCCGTGGATTTTATAACTTCAGCAACTTTGTAATTACCTGGTTCCACTTCTCTAGATATCGATCCATTGGAGTTAGTTGCAGCCTTGAATGCGCTTGGTCCCTGTATTGAAAACTCCCAATCAGAAACTCCTGTCTCATTAGAGTCTTGAATTTTATTTCGATTCTTATCTTCGTATTTGATGATAAGGATTCTAGCGGGCAGTGGTTGATTGCCGAAAACAACCTTCGCAGTCTCGTCCTTTGTTACCTGGACACTCTGTTGAGTCTCCGTTGTAGGCTTATATCCAGGACGTTCGACTTCATTAACAATATAAGATCCCACGGGAAGAATCTTGAGCTCAATCACACCGTTAGCATCCGTAATTCTAGTATATTTCTCGCTAGCAGGAGTTGCTATGGTGAATTGCCAACCAGATAGGCCTTTTTCGCCTTGATCATAAGCTCCATTTCCGTTAGAATCATTGTACTTGAAGATACGCAGGTTGCCTAAATCGCGAGCCACATCAAAGGCCCTGGAAATTGTATCATGGACTGCTTCACCAGCTTCTACGGTTTTTATTTGCAGCTCTGCCCTATATCGGCCTTCCCTTGTATCTTTTGGAACATTCCATGTAAATGAGCCCTTTAGCGGGCTTTTTTGGCCGGGCGAGGCATCGGAGACATTATATGAGCGCATGATTGCTCCCTTTTCTCCTGATCGAGCTATTATAAGATCATAACCCGTGACGGTGTACTTGTAAGGGTAGTCCCATGATACGATAGCACGATCAGTTCCATTATTCTGCGCAGAACCTGGCAATTCAGGAGATACCTGTATTGGCTGCGATATTCCACAGCCAATCAATGCTGCCAGAACAATGGGTATAACAATAATGATTGAAGCAATTCTAGCTAAATTAGTTAGCCTATTAGGATGTCTAATAATTTTGTTTTTGCCAAATTCTAAGGCTTTAAAAGCAATTAGCCTAAAGTTACCCAAGGCTACAGTACCTCGGATAATTTTGCTTTCCACGCATATCTTCAATGTATTCCCTCCACACATCAGGATCTCGTGATGTTCTCAGAACGCGGCTTTTTGGAGCCACCTTTTTCCGAACATTTGCGATTTTCCTCTATCCAGCTATAGTTTGCCAAAGATATCTGTCCTATAGAGATATATCCCAAAAGAAGTAAAAGCTTTTGGTTCTCTATTGTCAAGCTACTGTTGATGGTTCATATTACCTGCTAATTTCTCCACTAGCCTATTCACATCTCCTTTCCAATAAAAAAATAATAGGATTAATGCAATTATGAGTAGAATCAAAACTTCCCATGATCCGCAATCTCTATATATGCTACATGGCTCGAACAGTGCATAAAAGAAATACAATGCCGCCATAACACAATCCGTCAATATAAAGATAAATCTCATGAGCGAGTCTTTGGGGCCACCTCCTCTAATTCTATGCTCTATAAGCTTTATAAAAATTATGAGTATTACTATTATAAAGTCCTTTAGTATAGAATCCATAATTCTTCCAGAACCACAACATGTTCCATTATAGCACTCATCATATATTCGCCATTTACCTAATATTTTGCTGCATTCATTATCACATCTACCACAATTATCTCTATCTGAGGTAATATTGATGCAAGAGTCATTGCACTCGTCTAATCCATTCGGACATAAACAAATTCCATCTTGGCATCTCTGTTGCTCTAGACATGAATGATTGCATTTTCCACAGTTTTCCGAATCATTCTTAAGATCTACGCACTCATTTCCGCATTTTTTCTGACCATCGGGACACGTGCAAACTCCGTTTTGGCATCTCTGCTGCTCGAGACATAAATGATTGCATTTTCCACAGTTTTCCGAATCGCTTTTAGGGTCTACACACATATTCCCACATTTTATTTGACCATCGGGACATGTGCAAACCCCGTCTTGGCATCTCTGCTGCTCGAGACATAAATGATTGCATTTTCCACAGTTTTCCGAATCGCTTTTAAGATCTACACACTTATCCCCGCATTGTTTCTGACCATCAGGACATGGAATTATTTTGCATTCTCCGCCAACACATCTCTCATTATCAGGACAGATATTACCACATGACCCACAATGTTCTGGATTTGTATTTAGGTCTACACAATCATTATCACATTTTTCCAGGCCTTCGGGGCAAGAGACACATACACCATCTTCACAATTCTCCCCTTCAGGACAGATATTACCACATGACCCACAATGTTCTGGATTTGTATTTAGGTCTACACAATCATTATCACATTTTTCCAGGCCTTCGGGGCAAGAGACACATACACCATCTTCACAATTCTCCCCTTCAGGACAGATATTACCACATGACCCACAATGTTCTGGATTTGTATTTAGGTCTACACAATCATTATTACATTTTTCCAGGCCTTCGGGGCAAGAGACACATTGAGCCAAAATCTTCCCCTGAAAATCATGGAGCCTTATTTTAACTATTTCAATATTTAAGTCATTTTTATTTATTATTCTAGCAGATTTACCATTTGTCTCTTTTGCGAAAATCGCCAGAGTAGGTTTATTGTATTCGATATCTGCATTTTCAAGAAATCCTTCTAGCTCCAAAGAACCATCAAAAAAATCTGGTATGTTTAATTCAATTTCGGCAACCTCTATGTCTTCTAAACAATTAATACGAATTATAGGGTATCCTGATTCTATTTCTTCCACTGCATTATAACATCCTTCCTCCTGTGAAAAGGAAACAACTATGCTCATAATGAGAAAAATTAATATTAATAATATATTTTTCATATTAAAAAACTCACCTAAACATAGCAAATTGTTCTTGCAGATCGTTCATATCTTCGCGTACTGCAGAAACGCAAACATCATTTGAGTTTAATGACCATTTACAATTGAAGAGAGAGGGATGTTGGTACTCATCATTTACAATCAACTTTATAACTTGGATAGAGTGCCTACCATGCGGTACATTGTTAAACCATAGTTTGATCTCTGCAGAATCTACATTCATAGAATTTTTTTGAACTATTGTAAGTATATCTTTTTCATGTTTTAGTGTCGCCCCATAAAAAAAACCTAATGTAGAATAATTATAAATATTTATTCCTTGAGGCATAGTAAGTTCTAGCTGAGCAGAATGGACCATATCTATATTATCCAGTTTAATGTAGATTATTTTATCATCATTCAATTCGCAATCCGCGGGGTATATATCAAACTCAGTAATATTACAGCCCTTGTATTCTATGATTAAATCATCTAAATATCCAATATCCGATAAATTTGTTAACAGCCAATCAATCTCACCGCAAGGAACATCTAATTGTACTTTTTCCCAACTTGAATTCCCGCACTTAGAGTGATACTCGATAGGCTTTTCGATATTTGAGGCCAAAAATACAAGCTTTCCTAAGTCTTCCGGAAGGTCGTGTCGCCATCTAAACGCAACAAATGCATCTTCATCCAATTTTGCTTTAATCTGGTTATTGGTGGAAGGACCAAATTGGACAAAACTGTTATTATCGATTTTGCGAATCTCAAAAGACCCTGAACTAAATTTTGGGTGCATTCCATCATCGAAAGGATACAATCTTCCATCAACACAACTTAATAAAAATAAAATAAAAACAATAATAATTATAAATATTTTAAATTTAACGATGCAAAATCGAGCGTTTAGTTTATTTATCATAAGTATTTCCCTCCGAGTTGGAGATGACTGGTTGAAATATAAAAGGTTATGTGCTGGTCCTAACCTAAATCAGCTTATAACCATATCTATATTATAAATCAGATAATATCAATATCATTTAAAGCTGAACTTAAACCGCTAGATATCATCTACTCCATGTATCTCACCATCCCCTCCCACTTCTCTTCCCCAAAATTCGCGAAGATCCCCGCCTCCCCCTTCGCGACAGTCACATTCCCCTCGAACAGATCCCCTTGCGCCTCCAGCTTTGTCCACTCCTTCCCGCACACCACCGCCACCTCCGCCGCCCCGGGCACCCTGACCCGAAAATGGTAGCTCTGCCCGGCCTGGAGACTTCTCTCCATGGGGCTGTAAAGATGCGCCCCTACCTCCCCGAACCTGCCGAAGGTCAGGGGAAAGCCGCTCTCCACTCCGGATGAGGCATTGATGTTGTACTGCATCACCGACTTGTACACGCCGGGATCATCTTTCTTTTTGGCATAAGCCCGGAGAGCATAGCTTCCCGCCTGGGGAAGTCGGGCACGGATCTCATATCGCTCTCCTTCCCTCTGGCAGAGCGTCCGGCCCTCCAGCGCCCCGGCCTCCGACTCCAGCCCGGCCATCATCACCACATCCTTTGGGGCATAAACTGATAGACTGACCTCTCCCTCTGCGGAGATGCTCCCATTCCGCTCTATCACCTTCAGGCCCAGGTTGAAGAAGTCCGACTCCGCATAGACCAGGTCCTCGAACTGTGCCTGGGAAAGTGGCTGTTCAAGCAGCTGCCAGCTCTCCTCTTCCGGCAGGTGGTCGTAAATGAACTGATCGGGCGGCGTCATGAAGTAGTGATCATCAAACCAGCGATGGTACTTCCCATCTCTTCCCAGGTATCCCGCTCCCCAGGTAGAATCCATAAGACGCCAGGAGCCGTTAATCTTGACCGCATTCCAGGCGTGATTAAAGGGCCCGGAGAACTTCTGCCCCGGTCGGTAGCTGTAGCCTTTTCCGTAGCCCCGGATCTCTACTGTCTCCAGCCCCGCCTCCCCGCACAGGGCGGAGAAGAGATCGGAATAGCCGGAGCAGACCGAGCTTCTGCTCTTCAGGACATCGGTGGAGTTGGTCGAGTTGAGCGTTCCCGCGAAATAAGCCCCCAGATCATAATCTATGTTCTGGCAGATCCAGCGGAATATAGCCCTGGTCTTCTCTTGCTCGTTTTTCGCCGGCTCTATGAGATAGGCGGCCAGGCTTTCTACCGATTGCTCCGCCGAGGCCGGCGCTGCCAGGGCATGAGCGTCGATCTTATCATAATTGTAGCTCTCACTATAGCTGTGACTTTGGATGGCTTCACCACCCAGGGCAGCAAGAGACTTAGATTGATTGCCTTGTCCATCTGCCGGGGTATAAAAGAAGAAAGAATGAAAATAGAGGAGAGAAATATCACCTTCAAAATAGCCATCCTGCGCCGAATCATTGCCGTCTCCATTGCCTAGAGCACAATCTCCATCATATCATGCCCCAGCGGCCACTTCTTTAAGGCTATCTCATGAGGCGGATAAAGATGGCTGCAATGGGTGAGCAGCAGCCTCTTGGCTTCCAGTTTCTCCCCCAGTAGTATGGCCTCATCAGCGGTCATATGCTTGCTGATGGTGTAGCCGGGCGGGGTGATGGCATCGGCCAGCATCAGATCGGCCCCTTTCATCAACTCCAGGCTTCTCTCAGCAATCTCCATCTTGGTGTCGCTGGTTATGACAACCACCTTCTTGCCGTCGTCAATCCTCACCCCTACCGTCTCCAGAGGGGGGTGATTGACCGGAAAGAGGGTAAACTCCATTCCCGCTATCTCGAAGGGCTGATAGGCCGCCACATCATGCCGGACCGGGGAGAGGAAGTAGAGGTAGTTGAGGATATAGTCCATGGTCTCCTTGAGGGCATAGACATCCACATGGCTCTGCACCCGATGAAAGTCACCGAAGCCGGCATAATGATCGTAATGGGCGTGGGTCCAGATCACTCCGTCCACGCTGGCTATATCCTTTTTAAGGAGCTGCCAGCGCAGGTCGGGGCTGCTGTCCACTAAGAATCTGCCGTCCTCCTCATCCGACTCGATCAGTACGGAAAACCTCATCCTCCGGCTGCGCCCTCCCCGCAGTGCATCCATGCAGGTCGGGCACTTACATCCGATCTTGGGCGTTCCTATGGCGTCTCCCGTCCCCAAAAGAGTGATCTTCATTTATCTCCCGTGGATATGGAAAGCCGGACTGCTTGATTCAGCAATGCCTCTCATGCCGCCACGCTTCTCTTATAGTCGGATATCCGGCGCCGGAACTCTCCCACAGATCTTTCCAGATCCTCCTGGCACAGCTTCTTGCGGTCCTCCAGCAGGGCATTGAGCACCGCCTCACGGATCACCAGGCGCAGGTCCGATCCAGAGTAGCCCTCGGTCATCTCTGCCAGCTTCGCCGTGTCCGCCTGGACATCTATAGGCAAGAGGACCTTGTCCAGTATCATCCGCCTCATGGCCAGATCCGGTAGGGGGAAGGTCAACACCTTGTCAAACCGCCTCCAGGCGGCATAATCCAGAAGCTGGGGGTGATTGGTTGCTGCCAGGAGCAAGACTCCGTGCTCCACCAGACTGATCTCATCAATGGCCTTGAGCAGGGAGTTGACCGCTCTCTTCATGGTTCCGTGCTCGTCGGAGGTCCTGGTCTTGGCTACAAAGTCGAACTCATCTATGAGCAGGATGCAGGGAGAGAGCCTCTTGGCCAGCTCGAAAACCTTGTCGATGTTCTTGGAGGTCTCACCCAGATACTGGCTGGTGATCATGGAAAGCCGCACCTCCACTATGGGCAGGGAGAACCTTTTGGAGAGGGCTCTGGCGGTGGAGGTCTTGCCCGTGCCCGGCGGGCCGACAAAGAGGAGCTTTCCTATCTCATACAGGCCTATCTCCTCCAGATACTTGCGGTTCTTGATGGCTTTCCCCATCTTTTCTATCTCCGCTTTCTGTTCTTCATTGAGCACCAGTCCGGCCATGCCTCCATCCTTCCCGCGGCCAGGATCGGGAGCAGATCTGTTCCCCTGGCCCCGGAGCTCTTCTCTATAATGGCCGATGCCCGACTGGTCCTGGGCCAGATATCTCCGGAGCGTTACTCCTGCGATACCGCTGATGGGGCGGGAAAGGACAGGCAGGCTGCACTGCGCCGTCTGACGTGGTCTGTCTGCGCCGATCTGGAGGAGATAGGTGAAGGCGCAGCAATGGCCATTGCCGAGCAGGCCTGCAGCCGGCAGAAAAAGATCCTGGTGGCAGCAATATCCAGGCAGGCGACAGAGCACGGCCTGGAGAAGGTAGTGGCGGCGGGGACGGGCGAGGGCCTGATCGCCGAAGCCGCCGCATTTCTGGGAATGGAGTGCCTGCGCATATCGGAGAGGTATGGGGCCGGGATATCGGATGTCTTTCCCGGCCTATGCCGTGGCCCGGCTGGCGGAGTGAATGGCAAAAGATATTCCTTTCATCCCAATTCCGGGAGCCTGCCGCCGGACCGAAAAGGATTAAGTCCATCCTGTGCCATAGCCATGGCCGCAAAATGATTCATCCGTGAGATCGCCTTCCATGAAATCGATTATCGTAAAAGGTGCCCGCGAGCACAATTTAAAGGAGATCACCGTGGAGTTGCCCCGGGACCGGTTCATAGTCATCACCGGCGTCTCCGGCTCGGGCAAGTCCACCCTGGC
>Ga0208197_1003815_pt1 | contig 11672 bp, 8 predicted proteins | sample AD_JPNNA4_MetaG_FD_184444 | JGI IMG/M metagenome (GOLD analysis project Ga0208197, IMG submission 184444) | Active sludge microbial communities of municipal wastewater-treating anaerobic digesters from Japan - AD_JPNNA4_MetaG (SPAdes) (version 2) | ecosystem: Engineered > Bioreactor > Anaerobic >... | reverse complement strand
CACCTGACCGCGTTGCGCAGCTTCTTCGCCTGGGCCATCGAGGCCGGACACGCCAGCACGAACCCCGTGCAGAGCGTCAAAGGCGTCAGGCAGGGCGCGCGCACCCCGAAGGCGCTCACCGCGCAGGAGGTGTATCGCTTGCAGCGGGAGGGGCAGCGCAGCGGCAACTGGCGCAGGCGCGCGCCGGCGACGCGGTCACGCCCACCCTGGGGAACGCGCTCCGCGACGAAGCCTTGCTGAACCTGCTCCTCTACACCGGCTTGCGGGTCTCGGAATGCGCAGCGCTGCGCGTGGAGGACGTGGTGCTCAACGGCAAGGACCCCCGCGTCATCGTGCGCTCGGGGAAGGGACGGAAGTACCGCGAGGTGCCGCTGCACAAGACAGCGCGCCAGGCGCTGGAGGCCTATCTCGCCGTGCGGAGCGCCGATCGGGGCGACGCGCTCTTCCTCGGTCAGCGGGGAGCCCTGAGCGCGCGGGGAATGCAGTTTCGCATCGCGGCGCTCGCGGAGGCAGCGGGAGTGGAGGGCGTGACGCCGCATGTGCTGCGCCACACGTTTGCGACACGGCTGCTGCGTGAGGCGGGCACAGACCTGGTGACAGTCGCGGCGCTGCCGGGTCACGCGAGCATCGCCACGACGCAGATTTACACGCAGCCCAGCGCGAGCGATAAAAACAAAAGTTGTCAATGTGACCAAATGAGCGTATACTGGAGCCATGAGTTGCCAGTAAGCGCCTTACATAGCCAATGAAACCCATCAAGGCGAAGCCGCTTCTCGTGGCTCGAGAGAGGAGTTGGTGACGTAACTGCTTGATGAAAAGGTTGCCAATGAGAACGTCAGCCCCTTCCCTTCATCTACAAGCTTTTCACTACCGGCCTCTCACCTGGTCCCCGGCCCGCAGGGTGCAATGTAAGATGCCATGCGATCCCTGTAATGCAAGCGTTTTTCGGTATCATGAATCCACTCTCAGGTTAAGGAGGTTCTGATGCAGATAGGATTAAATTTTGTGACCCCTCTTTGGACCGGCGGTGCCAGCCGACAAGCGAACCGGGTGCAAACCACCGGCCTGTTGGGCAGCCTGCGCTGGTGGTATGAAGCGCTGGTGCGGGGACTGGGAGGATATGCGTGTGACCCGACGGGAGATCATCGCTGCCTTGCTGAGAAAGGTCTGTGTTCTGCCTGTCAGGTCTTTGGCGCGACAGGCCAGGCTAAAGCGTTTCGTCTGAGCCTGGAGCAAACCAGAATGGCCTCGCAGCGTCCCTATGGATTGACAGACGACGTTGTGCGCTCCCGCCGCGCCGGAAGAGATGGGCAACCCGCACGGTATTATTTCCCTGAAGGATTGCTGGGGCAGGCTGGCTTCTCTGTGCTCCCGCGGCTTCCGAATGATACTGCCACTCCCAATCTGCTGCTAAGCCTGTTGGAGTTCATCCGGCGCTACGCGGCCTTGGGCGCCAAAACCAATCTGGGTTATGGCCTCTTTGAGTGGATTACCTCGCCCGCAGAATTGGAGCAAGCGCCGAAATTGTCACAACAGGTAGAGAGCAGGGCAACCGCCAGGGCTGGCAACAATCCTTTGTGGCCCGATTTGCGGCGGATGTTTTTCGCTACAGTACAGCTACCTAAACCCTGGAGCGCTGTTGGATTCGTTGATTTCAAGAATGATTTGCGTATGGCGGTCCGAACCAGCCCGGTTATCCAAGGCGACGTGCCGGACCCCAGAGATCAAGATCGCTTACGCCATTTCCTGTTGGGTACGGTACGGGAGAACCCCAACCAGGCCAGCAAAATCAAGATGGCTTTGCTGCCTGGAATGCAGACACTGCGCGTATGGGGCTGGGTGCCGGAGCAATTGCCTGGCAGGTTGAGCCGCGACGTGATATTGGATTTGCTGCATGGCCAAATTGGCGCCTTGGGTAAAGTGGAGTGGCGCGAGTATGCGTCTACTCGTGACACCGTGGGCCAGTTTAACGCTCCCGTGCTTTATCTGGATTCACTCATGCAATGATTTGAGGGATAGGAGGCATTCAATGAGTTATGAATGGCATACTGAATATGCGCTCCAGTTAAGAGATTGGGAAGCTCTGAAGAATCAGGCTCGTGCAGAATTAGTCCGCGCTGGGGAGCACAACCCTTTGCCGGGGGAAATTACCAAGAGGGCCGAAAAGCTAGCGCAACAACTTTTACGCGAAGCACTGGCGTGTTGCCCCGACCCTTATGCTGAGCTAGAATTGCTCAGCCAGGCAATAGGCGCGACAGACTCCAACTGGGTCGTGCAGGCCAAAGTAGTTTATGCAGAGCGCCTGCCAGCATACGGCGCAGAGATGGCGGCCCGCATGCAGTTGTGGGCCACGCTAGGGCTGGCAACTCCTGCATTGACGGTGGCGGACCTGGCTAATCTACCGGAGTATAGCTTCTTCTTGTACCTGCCTTTCACGCTTGCCGCGCCCTATTTGAGCAAAGACGACGAGCCGTTCTACATCCACGAGAACCCCGTGCGCAAAGAGTCTGTCTTCCACATTCCGATGGTCTCTGCCACCGGCTGGAAAGGGGCATTGCGGGCAGCCCTGCGCTATACCCTGGGTGTAGATGATGCCGATGAACGGCTGCTGCGCCTGTGTGGCAATCCCAAAGGTGAACAAAGCGAATTCCGGCGTGGGCGACTGACGTTTTTCCCGACGTTCTTTGACCAGCTCAGCGTGGACGTTATCAACCCCCATCATCGCCATACCGGTTCCGGGTCGCAACCGATCGCTTTGGAACAGGTTCCTGCTAAGGCAAAAGGAACGCTGGCGTTGCTGTATACCCCCTTGCCAGAGGCGGTACTCAAAAAGACTGAGCGCCGTTACTCTTCACACCAGCTGGCCTATGTAGATGCTGCGCTAATGTTACAGGCAGTCTACTTTATGCTGCGTGAAAGTGGTTTTGGCGCCAAGACTACCGCGGGTATGGGACATACAGAGTTCCCACTCCCTGCTCCGGGCTATTTCATTCTGCCAATGGAGAGGGTCGCCGAGAGACTTCCAGAGCCTCTTGCACTGGATGATCTCAGAGCCTTGCCCGCGTTGAGCAAACACTGGATACCCCCCGTCAGGAAAGGAGACCGCCATGACTGATTCATTGTTGCAACGCGCCAAAGCCGTCCGCGAGACCGTCCTCCTCGCCGAACTGGGCGCCTGGCTGCACGACCTGGGCAAGTTGAGCCGGGGGTTTGTGGAAAGCAAGACCGACCTTGCGTATGGCGAGGAAGACGAAGAGCCAAGGTCTCAGTCTACTGCTGCAGAAGGGAAACCTGATCCCCGCCTAGTACAAAGGGAAGCTTGTAGCGAGTCGCCAGAAGTAAAATGGGTACATGGCTGCGTGTTGAAATATGACCACGATGTGGATGGGAGACCATTGAGTGACTGGTTAAATGATTGGTTGGCTCTCCCTCACACTACGCCATTGGGAGATTTGGTGTTGAGCTTTCTTGTTAGCAACCATCACTCAAGAGAGAAGAGTCCTCCCCACATTATAGCCTTGTTGAGACAGGCCGACCGCAATGACTCTGGCGAGGACGAATACAATGCTGCTGGATTGCCACAATCGCCCCCGGTACAACGCGCTACGGTATTTGGCCGTGAAGACGGCTTGGATTTAGAGCCGCTGGATGATTTGCGCCAGGCGCTCTATGCCCGGTTGGGACCTCTGGTAAAAGCGCTATCCAATAACCGCGACAAAATCTGGGAGCTCCTGGGCAATGCCATGAACCACGGTCTCGGTAAAACCCAGCGCGCCGCCAACGACATCCGCCTGGATCAGCACGTCTGGGGCGTCGCCAGCCGCTTCAAGGCTTTTGTGATGCGTGATTTGCTGGAGCCGCCGCCTGTCGATACAGAGGGCAAGCCCGTTGTGCGCAACACGTTCCGCCTGCTCACCGTACAATGGAATTCCTGGGAAGCCATCACGCCTTTCGCACGGCTTTCGGACGTAGTGGGTCGAATGGCGATGATTACGCAGGTGCGCCACGCGCTGCGCCAGGCCATTGAAACTGAACATGCTATCGGCAACCGCATCTATGAGGACGATGACGGCATCCACTTCCTGGTCGCGGATGTGGAATGGGGCACCGAACTGGAGACGCTGGTGCGCAACATCGTCAACGATGCGAGCGGCGGCGAGCTGCTGCCGGTAGTAACCCTGAGCGGCCCAACCGAACGGGTGACAGACCTGGCACGCCAGATGGCGGAAGCGCGTAAGACATTGCCCATCGTGGGGAGCCCTGTATGGTTGGAAGGTTGGCAGAGGGAGGGCGCAACAGAACTCTGCCCGGTGTGTCATCGCCGCCCATCGCCCGGCGACGGCGCTTTGTGCTCCTGGTGCAAAGAGCAGCGGGACGAAGGATTCAGGCAACGCCACGCCCAGAGCGGCATACCGCAAGATAAAAGGCGAGCCGATGCGTCGTCGGCTGAAGCGCAATCCGAGTCTACCCAACCTGCTGGCACGCTGCAAACCGGTGAGCTCGCTGACGAGCGCGGCAAAACGGCGCTCATCGTGGCGCGCTTCGATTTGGAAGACTGGCTCAAGGGCGATTTGCTGCACACGCTGTTCATCACCTCGCCGCAGGATATGGTGAATCTGTATCCCGATATGATAATGGTGGCTGACTGGCAACATATGCAGGCCGGAGCCGACGAGCTGTTGGGGCTTGATGCCTCTGATTCATTGAAATCTGTCAAGAAGTACCGCTCGGATATTCGCAATCTCACGCAAGAATGCCTCCGTCTTCAACAGAACCCTCGCGTTACTAGAGAAACTTTATCACAGAAGACCCAGGCTTTGGAATTGGTTAAGAGAGAATTCTGGGCCGCCTTGATTGCTAGAGTAGGAGAAAAGCATCAGGGAGAAATAAGGGGGCGAGTTGACTTTGTGCGAGGTGAATTAAAATCCATTTACCCTGAAATCAGTGAGGACAGCGCCTATTTCCTCCTCGCCCTGGCCCGCAAAAACCCCTCGGCGGGACGGTTGCTCCGCGTCTGGCAGACGACGGAGGAGTTCCTGCAAGGCCAGGCGGACGCGCTGGCCGGGGCGGTTGGCCCGCAACGCCAACGCGCGGTACTTACTTTGTACGGCACAACGCCGCCAGAGGGCTACTCCACTGCTGAACTGCCCGGCCTGGGCGCGGTGGACGTGTGGGTGCGCACCGACGACAAAGTGTGCAAAGTGCAAACCGCGACTTATCTCAAGGCGAAGCAAATTGAGCGCCTCAAAGCTGCCGCAGCGACCGGCGCGCCGCTGCGCTGGCTTTCCGGAGAGGGGGCGACCAGAACCGGCGAGGCGACCATCACGCACGTGGACGTTGAATCCTACGCCCCCTACCAGGTTATCACCCGCAGCCCGAACCTGTTGCTGGCGATGGTCCCCGCCGACCGGGCGTTGGAGATTGCGCAGCAAATCCAATCCGCCTACGCCGCGGAATTCAGCAAGGTGCAGGGACGGCTGCCCTTTCACGTGGGCCTGGCTTTCATGGACGCGCACTACCCGATGTTTGCCGCGCTGGATACCGCCCGCCGGCTGGCGGAAACCTTTGATACATTGGGCAACCGGTGGATGGAAGCCCAGATTCGCCAGGTGGAGGAAACGACTGGCGCCGGAGACGGCAAAGACTACACCCTGGAGTTGGAGAGCGCGCGCTTTGGAAGCTGGAAATGGACGATTTCCGCCCGCCTGGGCAACGGCGCGCCGGACTGGTACCACCCCTACGTCCTGGTCAAAGCGGGCGCCGACCTGGAGCAGCGCGGGATGAGCCTGCAGGGACCGCAGGGTCGCTGGGTGCATGTCTCACAGGTGGAGGTCGGCGATGCTATTGAGTTCCTGCCCAACCTATACGACTTTATCTCGCTGGATACGGTGAGCCGCCGCCTGGAAGCGGGCTTGCTGCCGGATGCCACGCGCCGGGCGCACCCGCTCCTGGGATCGCGTCACAGCCCGCGCCCGTACCTGCTGGAGCGCGTCAACGAGCTCCAGGCGGTGTGGGACGCGATCTGCAATGTCTCGGGGATGTCTGAATCCCGCCTGCAAGCGGCGACGACGCTGCTGGCGCGCAAGTGGGAAGAGTGGCAACTAAGCCAGCGTGATACGCACCGCGCCGAGTATGCCTGGCTGGTCCAACACACCGTGGCGCGGGACTTCGGCGGCGACCCTGTGATCGAACAGGCGATCCTGGACGGCCTGTATTTTGATGTGATTGATCTTTATCGGCACATTCTCAAACAATCCCTTGAAAAATCAAAAATGCAAACCACAGAGGAGACAGCGTCATGACCGCAGAACCCTATTCGCAAAAAGTGTACTACAGCCTGGCCTTGGACCCCATCCACATCGGGATGGGCGGCTACCGCCTCGGCGAGGTGGATTTGACCATCGTGCGCGAGCCGGGGACGCACCTGCCCAAGCTTCCCGGCTCCAGCCTGGAGGGTACCAGCCGCGCCTACACGGCGATGCGCGCACAGAACTATCGTCGCCCGGCCAATCCCAAGCCGACGTATGACCCGGACACCGGGACCATCCAGCCGCCAGCCGATGATTCCAAACCAGAAGGCCATATCAGTTGCGCCGGCAAAGGCGGCGCGGATGGCTCCGAACACTGTGGCGACATCAACTGCCCCGTCTGCGTGACCTACGGCTTCACCATCGGGCCGCGGAACCGCAGCTTCCACGGCCTGGCGCAGTTCTATGACGCGCAGCTCCTCTTCTTCCCCGTGCACAGCATGGTCGGGCCGGTATGGGTGACCGCGGCGAGTGCGTTGGCGGCGGTCGGCTACGCGCTGCCCCCCGCGCAGAAGGCAAGCGGCGACAAAATTCGCACAGTCAGGGGCCTGGTAGCGCACAAACCTCCCCGCCGCTGGGGATTGAACCTGGGCTGGCTGTTCCTGGAACTGGCGGGCGAAGACCTGGACACAGCCGCGTTGTGGCAAGGGGTGGGACTCCCCGCCGGCCTGGAAGCGCTCCAAAACCGCCTGGTGCTGCTCCCCGAAGACCTCTTCAGCCTGGTGGTCAACAGCAACCTGGAAGTGCGCACTTCCGTCTCCATTGACCCGGCGACCGGCGCGGCGGAAAAGGGTGCGCTCTTCACCTACGAGGCGCTCCCGCGCGGGACGGTGTTGCAGTTCCCGGTCACCTATCACAACCCGCAGCACTATGTCTTCCCCACCTGGAATGAAGCGGTGAAGAGAGTGGAGCCCGAGCCCTTCCCCACGGACCGCACCGCCGCCTGGGTGCAAACGCAGGTGGAAAAGGGCCTGGCGCTGATGGAGTATCTGGGTGTGGGCGGGATGAACACGCGCGGCTTTGGCCGGCTCAAGGTGCTCAATCTGGGCGCGGAAGGAGGCAAGTGAGATGGAATATCAACACCTGGAAGCCGTGTGCGCTCGTTACGGCAGTGAAATCGTGCAGCGCAAAGGCGGTGATAAAGAGGCCGGGCGTCTGGGAACCATCATCCGCAATGCCCTGGGCGTGCTGCGCGAGGATGGTGTATTTGCGTTTTACTTGTTCCTGCGATACCGATGGGAGGATGGCGGCAAAGTCATTTGGCCGCAGTTGAAGGCGCTCTGGCAAAACGACGCGATCGGCCCCCTGCTCACCGGCGCGGGCAGCGACCGCGACCAGGTGATCGCCCTGACCGACGACCTGCAGGCGCTGCTGCTGGCGCGCGACGTGGCCGAGCGGACGCTGGTGTACGCGCTCTACGGCCTGCGCGCCAAGGGGTGAGGCGATGAGCTGGCAGGCCGTAACTCTGACGTATCGCGCCCGGTCGCCGCTGTTGCTGGGTCGCTATCCGCTGGGCTTCATCCAGCGAACGCGGACCTTCATCCCCGGCTGGACGCTCTGGGGCGCGCTGACCGCGACGCTGACCCGCGCCTGTTTCCCGCAGGCCGACGGTGCCCGCTACGAGGCCGTCGGCGCGTGGGTGGAGCACAATCTGCTCACCTCGTATGCCTACCTGCTGGTGGAGGGTGGACTCGCCGCGCCGCACTTCCGGGATGGCGGCTGGTACTACGGCCCGCTGCCGGCGACGCAGTTTGAGGCGCGCTTCGTCACCTCGCTGGGGCAAACCGCCGTCGCACCGGGAAGCCTCACTGCAGAGACCAACACCCTCCACGAGACCGAGACACTCTCGCCCTACGATCTGGCGACGGGTGAACCCGCGCGCTGGCGCTTCACACTGTACCGACAAGGCAGCGAGGAGGTGAGTCAGTCAGAAGACGAGATGCTGGCCGCATTGACACCGGAGGCGCTCCTGGCAGCGCTGCGGACGCTGGTGGTGGGGGCCGATCGCAGCGCCGGCCTGGGGCGGCTGGAACTGGAAACCGCAGGCGCGTGGCAGGCGGTGGCGGGCGACGCCTGGCCCGTCCCGCTGGACCGCGATGGGCCGACGTTGCGCGCGCACGTCCGCGTGGCCGATCTGGACGGCAACCAGGTGCGCGGGCGCGCGGAGGTCATCCCCTGGCGTTGGTGGAAAAACACCCCCGATCCCGATGGACGGTCCTGGGGACCGGGGCAACAGCAAAGCGTCCAATGCTGCTACGTCCCCGGCTGCGAGGTCGCGGACGACTGGCAGCCGGTCGTTGGACCGTGGGGTTTCTGGCAGGCACAGCATGAATGCGGGGCGTAATCCCATCTTAACGTCGCGCCACCCGGAAACCGGGCAGGCCGCCAGTCAGACCCGCGAGAGCCTGTTCACCCTCCTGGCGATCACCGTCGCGTTAAGTGCGATTCTCAACGCTGTGATCAACCTGTTGGGCGCGCCCGCCTGGAACGATGGACGTTGGTGGGCGTGGACGCTAGGCTTGATGCTGGGCGGAACAGGCCTGGTGCTCCTGGGCATCGCGCACGATGACCGGCGCATTGGCCAGGTGGAGACAGAGATCGAATTGCTCCTCCCCTACCGTGTGACGCCGCGCGGCTCGGTGGAGTTGGATGAGCGGCGCTCTTATAACGTGACCCAGGGAGCGGCGGAAGCATGGCGGGCCTTCACCCAACAGACGGCCGTGCAAGTGCCGGACAAAGGAGCCTTCATCGAGGTCGTCAAGGTACAGCATTTCGACCTGGTGCGCTATCTACTGCTGCAGGGGCTTAAGCATTTCGGGGACGAACGCCGGCCGGGACACGCCCGGCATAGCTGGTTGCGCCTGGACTTCCCGCTGACGGAGTTCAGCTGGGAGGCGCTGCCGCCGCGCTTGCAGGATAATCCATTTGCTGCGGCGGTTGGCCCGGCCCGTCCCCAAAGGCTATGGCTACCCGAGGGCGCCGTGTTGACTGCCGACATGACCGGCGACTGCCTGTTGCGCCTGACGTGGCGCTGGCGGCGCTGGTTACGCTGGGGCCCGCGCGGTGAGATCCGCCTGCGCTGGCTGGGGCCGCTCTCTGAAGTGCGCCCGGAGAACAAACGTTATGAGTTGTTGACGGCCCGGTTAGATGCTGCGGCGGGGCGTCAACATGTGGTGGTGACGCGCCTGGTGGTGGAGGTGGATACCCACTGGAATTTCCTGACGTCCGTGGCCGGCTTCCGCGATTGGGGACTCAATCTGGCGCATCGGCTGGTGCAACAGATGGACTACCATGCCTGGTATGAGTACCTGGTACAGCGCACGATTCTGGACCTGGATTGGAAAATCGGCTGGATCGAGAAAGGCGCGGAGCCGGGCCTGGTTGAACGCCTGCGCCGGTTGGATGAGCGCCTGGCGCGCCTGGAAGCGCACCTCTGGCCGGACGAACCGCCGGGCGGGGAGGCCGCCGGCGCCTGGCTGAGCGGGTCCCTCCCAACCAGGGGTCCGACCGTAGACGAGGATGAGGCTGCCACAGCGCCGTAAACGCGGCCGGGATGCGCCAACGAACGTGTGAAGGTACAAACGTGGGCACGGTTTCTATTTTCTGAGGCTGGGGATGGAATCCCCAGCCTGACACGAGCCAAGCGCGCTGAAGCGCGCTGTTTGAGGACATAGCAGCCCCGGGGGACCAGGAATTTCAATTTCTGATTCGTGAAATTTGTGTTCATTCGGGGCCATTCTCGAAGGAAACGCCAGGTGCTGGCGCACATCATCCAAGGATGAAAATGTGCGGTCATTGTTCAGCCTGGCGCCAGGTGGCTAGCCGGCGATGGATGAACCCTTGTGAGCTGTAGCTTTTGCCCCACCCCCGGCCCCCTCCCCGACGGCGCAGGCGCCGTCGGGGAGGGGGAGAAAAAATAGGGTTTTTGCAGGCGGGCGTCGCCCGCCTGCAAAAACCCACAAAAAAGTTCCCCTTCCCCCCGCGCCCCGCGCGGGGGGAAGGGGCCAGGGGATAGGGGGCAAAAATTGATTCTCGATCTTCAGTAGCCGCCAGGAAATTTTCAGTTTTTCAGTCAGTGACTGAACATTTATCATGTGAACCATAGTGAGCGGAGGCTGCGACAGCTCACGGGTCGGCTGGGGATTCCATCCCCAGCCTGACACGAGCCAACCGCGCTGAAGCGCGGTGTTTAGGAGCTCGCTTCAGCGAGCTTGACCTGGCAGACCCGGAATTCATTCCGGGGCGGCCTGAGAGCGAACTGAAGTTCGCGGTACGTGCGTCACGCAAGTGATTTTTTCGCTGATTCGCTTTTTCGCTGATTCGCTGACTGCTGACTCGCTGATCTCTATTCTCGAAGGAGCCCCTATGCTACGTGCGGTCGTCATTCAGCTGGAAGCGCTGACTGCCGGGACACTCCCCGCAGCCAACGGACGCGAGGTGCATGGCCTGTGGTTTCATCACTGGCAGACCGTGGATCGGGCGCTGGCCGACCAGCTCCACGCCGATCAACGCCAATGCCCCTTCACCCTCTCGCCGCTGCTGGGCCTGGGCGCCCCCCAGCACGGACAGCTCGCCGTCGCACCCGGCGCGTCCGCCTGGTTCCGGGTGACCACCCTCACCGCCGAGCTCTCGCAGCGGCTGGAGGAGGCCTGGCTGCCGCGCCTGCCGGAAACGGTGATGCTCGGCCCGTTGTCGTGGCGCGTGACGGGGCTGGCGACCACGCCGGCGGCCCATCCCTGGGCCGACAGCCGCACCCAGGAAGCGCTGGCCGTGGAACATCTGTTGAACGCCGACCCCCCGCGTCAGTGGCACTTGCACTTTGCCACCCCTACTGCCTTCCATAGTGCCGGGGGACACCTGCCCTTTCCCTTGCCCGGCGCACTGATCGGCTCCTGGCTGCGCCGCTGGCAAGCCTTTGGCCCGGTGGCTTTGCCGGAGGACCTGGCGGATCTGGCACAGCAGCGCGTGCTCATCAGCAGTTACCGGCTGCACACCGTGCCGGTGCGTGAGGGCCAACGCACGACCATCGGCTGCGTGGGGGACCTCACGGTGAGCGCCCCGGCGTTGAGACCCGGCGAGCGCGCGATGCTGGACCTGCTGGCCACGTATGCCTTCTGGGCCGGCAGCGGGCATCACACCCCGCAAGGCTTGGGAGTGACGCGCCTCTTGTCCCCTGCCGGCTCTTAGTTTTAGATAGAAGAGGGACCAGGCGCGAAGGACGTTTTCGGTCACCGGCGGCCGCACGATGAGGGAGCGATGAGTCAGCGACAGTTTATCCTGGTGGTCTACGACATCAGCAACGATAAGCGGCGTACCAAACTGCACAACGCCCTGCTGGACTTTGGAACGCCGGTGCAGTACAGT
>Ga0208197_1003806_pt1 | contig 11688 bp, 10 predicted proteins | sample AD_JPNNA4_MetaG_FD_184444 | JGI IMG/M metagenome (GOLD analysis project Ga0208197, IMG submission 184444) | Active sludge microbial communities of municipal wastewater-treating anaerobic digesters from Japan - AD_JPNNA4_MetaG (SPAdes) (version 2) | ecosystem: Engineered > Bioreactor > Anaerobic... | reverse complement strand
TCGTTTACCAAGTTATCGGCAAATTGCTTGCATATATCAAGAAATTTGCCGAATATTACATATAAGTTGTGCATACAGAGATTGAATATTAAAGTGTTAGATGACTCTAATATACTACAAATCAATGATATGCGCAACTTTTTAAACATCAATTTATTAACTTTTTAATTCCGCCAACGGGTATTTTAAATATGTAAAAAGATTTAAGGGAACTGTTTCTTAGTGCAATGAAATTTCATTTATTGTATACATTCATCCATTTGTCTAAGATGGTTTCAATAGAGAAATCGCCTGCTCTAATTATATTATGTTCTTTTATTTTGGAAAGAGAAGCTGAATCTAATCTGCTTATGGAGAGCATTTTATCAGATAAGGTTCTAAAATCTCCGACTTCTATCATGTAGTTATTGTCATTGATGATTTCTGCACATCCGCCTGCATTTGTGGCAAGAACAGGTAATCCACATGACATTGCTTCTACTAAAACTATCCCAAATCCTTCCCAAGAGGAGGTTAGAACAAAACAGTCTGCTGCGTTATAGTAGTTCCATGTATCGTTTTGTTTACCTGCAAAGGTTACTAGATTTTCTATTCCTAATTCTTTAGATTGATTTTCCAAATTTGTTTTTTCTTCTCCTTCACCAACAATTAGGAGCTTCACATTTTCTTTCTGTGTAGAGACAATTTGGAAGGCATTCAAAAGGGTAGAAACGTCTTTTATTTTCGTAAGGCGTCCTACATAAAGGAAAAGGAAATCTTCTGGTTTAATGCTATATTTAGAACGATAAAGATTTCGTGTGTTTTCGTCTGGTTTAAATATATTGACGTTTATGCCATTGTATACACAGATGCTTTTCTTTTTCGAAAACCATTTGTTGTTTACGAAATGTTCAATCGCTTTTTCTGAAACATTGGTATTGATGTCTGAAAGGAAATCAGTCATCCTATAGGTAAGCATTCTTAAGCTACCGCCTTCATTGTTGCTGTGTGCCGAACAAATCAGTTTTGGAATCGTATGAAAGATACGGCTGATTCTTGCAATTATATTTGCATGAAACATATTTGCATGGACTATGTCTGGCTTAAACTCTTTTATTATCTTGCCAAATTTGATTGTTGCTTTAAAAAGCGAGAAAAATGATTTGACTCCACATAAAGAGATGACCTCAACACTTGAATCAATACGGTTTTTAAGCTCGTTTTTATCTAGAATATGAGCAAGGCAAACTTTATGGCCTTTTGCTGCCATTTCATTTGCTATATCAATTGTTATGATTTCAGCTCCGCCAACTGTCAATCCATTTATCAGATATAATATGCGCATACTATAGAATTTAGAATTAAAGACAAAATTACTTTTTTTTGTATGATTAAGGAGGTATCGAGTCTTTTTTTAACGATTTAATTCATCAGATAGCTCGCTATCTTTTTCACAAAGCTCTAAAAAACTTTCAAAACTCATCTAAAATAATCTGACAATAAAATTGAAACAGCTGCTTAGTTTATAATTGTTGCTTGCATTCGAAGCAAGTCTATTTTATTTCGACTTTTTCTTCAATTTCAAAGTCTTCGCCTTTCTTAATTGTGGCACACTCGGTGTAACTATCATGTTCAAAAATAATAGCTTGATTCTGTTTAGCAGCTTCGTCTAAAATTGCTTTCTTTCCGGAAAGGGCGGCAATTTGGTCGATGTCGTATGCGCTTAGCCAGTAGAGTGGTACGTTGGCTGCGGTAGGAATCACATCTCCAACAAAGACGTATGTCCTCTCTTTTGTCTTGATATAAGGGACGATCTGGTCGATAGAGTGTCCGGAGAAGAGTTTTAATGTCACCCCTTCGCAGAGTGTGGTCTCCTCTTTTATTGTCTTGAGTTTATTCTGTTTGAAAATTTCCATGACGTCTGCCATGAAAATGGAGTTCTCTTCAGCAAGATTGGGCTGAAGCATGTTTTTCCATTGCTCGTCGCTTATCCAATGGGTAGCGTTAGGGAAGGTAAGCTGAAGTTGGAAGTTGCTGTCAATCCAAGTGCATCCTCCGCAATGTTCAAAGTGCAGGTGGGTCAGAACAACATCAGTGACGTCGTTGCAAGAAAAACCCAATTTGTTGAGTTCTTCCTCAAAACGGATAATGCCATAGAAACCGTAATCCTCCATCACGTCGAGGTGCTTGATGCCTATGCCCGTGTCGATTAGGATTAGTTTGTCTTCGGTTTTAATTAAAATTGAACGCATAGCCATTTTACAGAGATTGTTTTTATCTGCTGGGTAAGCCTCTTGCCATGCCAATTTAGGAACGCTTCCAAAGTATGCTCCTCCGTCGCTTGAAAAAAAACCGGTTTCTATCTTAAATAACTTCATTTTTTTGTAATTTTGTGCGAATTTAGCAAAGAAGCATAAAGACGCAAAATCTTTTGTGACGAGATTTGCATCTTTGTTTTGCAAACAAAGTAGATATGAAGGTACATTTTATCGCAATAGGAGGTGCCGCCATGCACAATTTGGCAATCGCTTTACATAAGAAAGGCGATGTCGTAACTGGTTCCGATGATGAAATTGAGGAACCATCAAGAAGCAGATTGGCGGCCAACGGACTTTTGCCTTCAGAACTTGGCTGGTTTCCGGAAAAACTCTCTGACGAGATCGATACCGTCATTTTAGGAAAGCATGCCAGACCTGATAATCCCGAACTTTTGGAAGCGAAAAAATTGGGTCTGAAGATTTGCTCCTTTCCTGAATACTTATTCCAGCAGACAAGAGACAAAGTGCGTGTGGTAATCAGTGGTAGTCATGGAAAAACCACCATTACTGCAATGGTACTTTTTGTGCTTCGCCGTATGGGCATAAAAACCGATTATCTAATTGGATCTCAAATAGATGGATTTAGCACAGGGTTGAGTCTTAGTGACGAAAATCGAATTGCTATCTTTGAGGGTGACGAATATCTTACTTCTGCCATAGATAAAAGACCTAAATTTCATGTCTATCAACCGCATATCGCTGTTATATCAGGAATAGAATGGGATCATATTGATGCATTCCCTACTTTTGATGATTATGTCGAGCAGTTTCGCATTTTCTCGAAATTGATTGAGAGGGATGGTAAACTGATCTTTTCGGAAAAAGACAATAATATTCGTGAAATTGCAGATAACGTACGTGAGGATGTTACGGCTATACCTTATTCTATCCCAGATTACGACATTATTTCGGGTGTTACTTATTTGAATAATAAATATGGGAGTTTCCCATTAAAGATATTTGGTGCACATAATATGCAGAATATTGAGGCTGCTAGATTGGTGTGCCGACAGATAGGCGTTAAAGACCAGGACTTTTACGAAAGTATTGCTGAATTCACTGGTCTGCCATATCGAATGGAGAAAATCGCATTCAATGGAAACTCTTCTGTGTTCTGTGATCTGGCGAATACACCGTCTAATGTGTTGGCTTCGGTCGATGCATTGAAACGACAGTTCCCAGAACGTAAATTGTTGATTTGCTTGGAGCTTTATACCGGCAGTAGCCTTTCTTCTGGATATCTGCCTCAGTATACTGGATCGCTGGAGGGTGTAGCTGAAAAGCTCATTTATTTTGATCCGGATAAAAAAGACGTACAGATAAGTTGTGATGATATTGTTTCTGTTTTTGGAAAAGAGTGTATCGTCTTTACTAATAAGGAGGATCTGCTTGATAGACTTAATTCGCTCTCATTAAAGGATGCGAATCTTCTGTTCATGACATCTCGTGGATTTGTCAGCTCTGAGATTAGGGGTTGGGCAAGGAAGATGTTACTTGATTGATAATCTTGAAAATATTATTTTTCTGATTTCAGAATTAGGATAATGGATAACAAAGAAAAGACGCATAAACTTGACTGCCGATATATGCAGATGGCTCGTATCTGGGCTGAGAATTCCTATTGCGAGCGGAGGAAAGTGGGAGCTCTTTTGGTTAAAGATAAGATGATTATATCAGACGGATATAATGGAACACCTTCCGGTTTTGAAAATGTTTGTGAAGATGATAACAACAAAACAAAACCCTATGTATTGCATGCTGAGGCTAATGCCATTACAAAGGTGGCACGCTCTAACAACAGTAGTGAGGGAGCTACGCTTTATGTGACGGCTTCTCCATGCATTGAGTGTGCAAAGCTGATTATCCAGTCTGGCATCAAAAGGGTGGTCTATTCTGAATTGTACCACATGACCGATGGAATCGATTTGTTGAAACGTGCTGGTGTTGAAATAGAGTTTTTGGATATAGATAAGGAAGATACAAAATAGTTTTGTTTATGAAGAAGTCAGTTGTATACATGCCAATCTTTTTCGCATTGGCTGTAATTGTGGGAATCTTTATAGGAAAAACCCTTTCAGATAAGAAATCGTCACATCAAGTGAAACAAGAAACAGTTGTGAAAGGTGATAAAATCAATGCTTTATTGAACTTAATATCTGCTAAATATGTGGATTCATTGAGTTCTGATAGCTTGATAGAGAAAGCCATTCCTAAAATTGTCTCAAATTTGGATCCGCATTCTGTTTACATACCTGCTTCGGAGTTGCAGACAGTCAACGAAGAGTTGGAGGGAAGTTTTAGCGGGATTGGCGTTCAGTTTAACATTCAACGTGATACAGTGATGATTGTGAGTGTTATTGGTGGCGGACCTTCAGAGAAGTTGGGTGTCCTTCCCGGTGACCGTATTGTCACGGTCAACGATTCTACTTTTGTTGGAAAAGAAATCACCAATGAAAAGGTAGTGAATAAACTTCGTGGGCCTAAGGGTACGAAGGTGAAAGTGGGGATTAAACGTAATGGTGCTAAAGATCTTCTGTCTTTTGAAATCGTTAGAGGTGATATTCCTGTAAACAGCATAGATGCTTATTATAAAATCGGCTCGGATATTGGTTATGTGAAGGTGAATCGTTTCGGTGGTTCTACTTACGAGGAGTTTTTTAAGGCTTTGATGGCAATGAAGGAGTCTGGAGCAGAAAAATTCATTGTTGACTTACGTGGGAATTCAGGCGGTTACTTGGATGCAGCCATCAGTATGATCAATGAGTTCTTGGGCAAGGGCGATATGATTGTTTATACAGAAGGTAATGCCAATTCTAGAACGGATGCAATTGCAGATGGAAACGGACGTTTCAAAACCAACCGTGTGATGGTTCTGATTGATGAGTGGTCTGCTTCTGCCAGTGAGATTTTTGCAGGTGCAATACAGGATAACGATAGAGGTTTGATTGTGGGCCGTCGTTCGTTCGGTAAGGGCCTTGTTCAACAGCAGTTCCCATTACTTGATGGATCTGCGTTGAGGCTTACCATCGCAAGGTATTACACTCCTTCTGGACGTTGTATCCAGAAACCATACGGAAATGGAGAGGAGTCTTATGAAAGTGACATTTATAACCGATATATTCATGGAGAGTTGGATGCAAAGGATAGTATCCATGTGAACAAATCAGACACAACCATTTATAGAACTAAACATGGACGTGTGGTTTATGGTGGTGGTGGTATTATGCCGGATGTATTTGTTCCAAGAGATACAACAGGAATGACCTCTTACTTCAACAAAGTCAATAACTCGGGTATGATTTATGAGTACTCATTTAATTATACAGATTCGAACCGCGAGAAACTGAAATCTTATAAAAACTTGAATGAGTTGGAAGCCTTCTTGGACGGAGAGGATTTGGTTTCTAACTTTGTTGTTTTTGCTGAAGGAAAGGGTGTGAAACGTAATCCTAACTTATTGAATAAGTCAAGGTCTTTGATAAAAATGAAGATTAAAACATATATAATAAGGAATATGCTTGGAGATACTGCCTTTTATCAAATACTTAATAGAGACGATGTTACTCTAAAAGCTGCATTGTTCCAACTTTCTTCTAAAAACGAAATAAAATAGAGCATAAAGTAAGTTAAGATAATTTGGAAAAGTAAAAAAGAAGGCATATCTTTGTTTCGTATAGAGCAGAAAAAAGTAAGAGTTCCGGCTTCGGTCGGAATTCTTTTTGTTATCTAAGAATCACTTTTTGTGATTAATCTAGTTAATCTGGTAAATGGCAATACAAGCTTAAGGGAGCAGGAGTAGAATACTTGTTCTTTGTGTTGCCACATACTTTTATTTTCTGTTCAGTGATTAAAAAATGAATCAAATTATTACTAATTTTTAAAGCATAATATCATGGCTGTATCCTATATGACCGAAGAGGGTTTAAACAAAATGGTTGAAGAACTGAAGCAGTTGGAGACGGTTGAGCGTCCTAATATCTCTAAGCAGATTGCTGAAGCAAGAGACAAAGGAGACTTGTCTGAGAATGCAGAGTATGATGCTGCCAAAGAGGCACAAGGTCTTCTTGAGATGAAGATTTCTATTTTGAAGGAGAAAATCGCATCAGCAAGAGTTATTGATGAGTCTAAGTTAAACACAGATACCGTACAAATACTTAATAAAGTAGAGATTAAGAATACAAAGAATGGTCAGAAAATGACTTATACTTTGGTTTCTGAACACGAAGCTAATTTGAAGGAGGGTAAACTTTCCGTATCAACTCCAATTGCAAAAGCTCTTATGGGGCATAAGGAGGGTGACGTCGTTGATGTGACTGTCCCTGCTGGAAAAATCCCATTCGAAATTATAAAGATCTCAATTTAATATTGAACAACAATGGCAACAATTTTCACGAAAATTATCAATGGAGAAATTCCATGTTATAAGATTGCCGAAGATGACAAATATTTTGCTTTCCTCGACATTAATCCTGTAAAGAAAGGTCACACTTTGGTAATTCCAAAGATTGAAGACGATTATATATTCAATTTGGATGATGACACACTTTCTGGATTAGTTCTTTTTGCAAAGAAGGTGGCTCTTGCTATGGAGAGTGCTATGCCTTGCAAAAGAATCGGTGTGGCTGTTATGGGTATGGAAGTACCTCATGTACACATTCACTTGGTTCCAATGGAAAACGAAGGCGATTTGAATTTTGCGAAAGAGAAATTGAAACTTTCTCCTGCAGAGATGAATGAGATTGCTGAGAAGATCAGAAAAGAGTTATAATCATAATTTTGCAGTGATATGAAAGCTGTATTCATTTTTTAATGGATGCAGCTTTTTTCTTTATGTTATTGATGTAGAAGTTGCTTTAATTTAATCGTAAGATTGTTTGGGATCAAATCTCAAATAACAGCTGGAAATGATCTGTATGTAAAATGAAATGCATATAAGGTATTCACCCCATAGCCGTAAGGTTAAAGTTCTTATTTCTTTTTTTCTCGCATATCACAAAGACTGAGTAAATGTGCCAATACGCCTTGAGGGCTCGCCAAATGTGGCGTGCTGGATGGCGTAAAGAACAGTTTTACCGTTCAAGCGAGGTACGAGCGCGTTTAAAACTGTTTAGCCAGACAGTTCGTCACATTTGGAAGAAGAGCACTCACAGCGGCGGCTCTTTTTGCCTACTTTTTCCAGCTGAAGGGAAAAAGTAGGGCCCGTCCGGCGAGGACAATATGATACACAACAGACTTTTTCTTGTTTTTTTGTATATCATTAAATTTCAATATGATAAGATTCTTAGCCTGACGGCTATGGGGTGTTCTCCCTGAGGAGCGAGCGTTAGTTAAGAAATCAGTGCTAATTAGTGGTTTATACAGTCCACTTACCTTTTCTCTTGATACGAGAAAACCAATTGAAGAATCAATGGAAACCACCTTTGTTTTTACACAAAAAAAGTAGGTTGAAAAAGTAAGAGGCTTCTTAGATTTTCAATAAATTTTTATTATTCATTTTATATTGCATAAACTTTGATTATTTCGGAGTTTAGTCTATTTTTGCGTAGCAAATCATATTTTGTTAAAATATCTATAATAAAATATTCACTAAAAATTTAAAAAACTTATGTGGTTACTAAATTCTTCGATCGGGAGGAAACTGATAATGAGCATATCAGGTCTCTTTCTTGTTCTCTTTTTACTATTTCACATGTCTATGAATGTTGTGGCAATCATCTCAGGAGAAGCCTATAACATGATATGTGAATTTTTGGGAGCGAACTGGTACGCACTTCTTGGTACTTTGGTATTGGCAGGTGGTTTTCTAGTTCACATCGTTTTTGCATCTTGGTTGACACTCCTTAACAAGAAGGCTCGTGGAAATCAAGCGTATGCTTGTCAAGAGACTCCTAAAGGAGTTGAGTGGGCATCTCAAAACATGTATGTGTTGGGTGCCATTGTAGTTGCAGGTTTGATCTTGCACTTCACTCAGTTTTGGGCAAAGATGCAATTTGTAGAGATTGTTGGTATGGAAGGTGCTGTTATTAACGGTGCTGTTGTTGATCCTGCTGATGGTGCTGCTTTCATCAATTATTATTTCAGCAATCCTATTATTTGTGTTTTATATCTAATCTGGTTTGTTGCATTGTGGTTCCACTTGACTCACGGTTTCTGGAGTGCATTACAGACTATTGGATGGGATAACACTATCTGGTTGAACCGTTGGAAATGTATCTCTAACATTTTCGCAACAATCGTATTCATCGGTTTTGCTCTTGTTGTAATTGCCTTCTATTTGAAGAGCGTTTGTCCTGAAACTTTTGGATGCATCGGAGCATAATTCGGTCGATCGTCCTATGATAGGAAAGGGCTTTTAATTCACTAATAAGAAATTTGAAAAATAATAATATGGCAACAACTATAGATTCAAAAATTCCACAGGGTCCTTTGGCCGAGAAGTGGAGCTTTTACAAGTCACATCAGAAACTTGTGAACCCTGCAAACAAACGTCGTCTTGACATTATTGTTGTAGGTACAGGTCTTGCCGGAGCTTCTGCAGCAGCATCTCTTGGTGAACTTGGTTTTAATGTATTGAACTTCTGTATTCAGGATTCTCCTCGTCGTGCTCACTCTATCGCAGCTCAGGGAGGTATCAATGCCGCTAAGAACTACCAGAACGATGGTGACTCTGTTTACCGTTTGTTCTATGATACAATCAAAGGTGGTGACTACCGTGCTCGTGAGGCTAACGTTTATCGTTTGGCTGAGGTTTCCAATAACATCATCGACCAATGTGTAGCTCAGGGTGTTCCTTTTGCTCGTGATTACGGAGGCTTGCTTGATAACCGTTCTTTCGGTGGTGCTCAGGTTTCTCGTACATTCTATGCTAAAGGTCAGACAGGTCAACAATTGTTGTTAGGTGCTTACTCAGCATTGAGCCGTCAGATCAATAAGGGTACAGTTAAGTTATTCTCTCGTCACGAAATGCTTGATGTAGTTGTCATCGACGGTCGTGCAAGAGGTATCATTGCTCGTGACCTTGTAACAGGAAAGGTTGAGCGTTATTTCGGACACGCTGTGGTTATGGCTACTGGTGGTTACGGAAATACATACTTCCTTTCTACTAACGCAATGGGATCTAACGGATCTGTTGCAATGCAGGCATATAGAAAAGGAGCTTACTTCGCTAACCCATGTTACGCGCAGATCCATCCAACTTGTATCCCTGTTCATGGAGATATCCAATCAAAATTGACTTTGATGTCAGAGTCTCTTCGTAACGATGGTCGTATCTGGGTTCCTAAGAAAAAGGAAGACGCAGAGGCTATCCGTAATGGAGTGAAGACTGCTAATGATATTCCTGATGAGGATCGTGACTTCTACTTGGAGCGTCGTTACCCTGCATTCGGTAACTTGGTTCCTCGTGACGTTGCATCTCGTGCAGCTAAGGAGCGTTGTGACGCTGGATTTGGTGTTAACGCAACTGGTAAGGCTGTATTCCTTGATTTCAAATACGCTATCGATCGTTTGGGCGAAGATGTTGTTCGTGCTCGTTACGGTAACCTTTTCCAAATGTATGAGAAGATTGTAGACGATAATCCTTACAAGACTCCAATGATGATATTCCCTGCTATTCACTATACAATGGGTGGTATCTGGGTTGACTATGAGTTGCAGACTTCTATCAAGGGTCTATTCTCAATCGGTGAATGTAACTTCTCTGACCACGGTGCTAACCGTTTGGGTGCTTCTGCTTTGATGCAGGGTCTTGCTGACGGTTACTTCGTATTGCCTTATACAATCCAAAATTATTTGTCAGACCAAATCCAGGTTCCTCGTATGAGCACAGATCTTCCTGAGTTCATTGAGGCTGAAAAGGCTGTTAATGATAAGATCAAGAAATTGATGAGCATTAAGGGTAAACATTCTGTTGACTCTATCCACAAGGAGTTAGGTCACATTATGTGGGAATATGTTGGTATGGGTCGTACAAAGCAATCTTTGGAAACTGCAATGAAGAAGATCAAAGATTTGAAGAAAGAGTTCTGGAGCAATGTTCGTATCCCAGGTGATGCTAATACTTTGAATACTGAGTTGGAGAAGGCACTTCGTTTGTCAGACTTCCTTGAAATCGGTTATTTGATGGCATTAGACAGTCTTGACCGTGAGGAATCTTGCGGTGGTCACTTCCGTGAAGAATATCAGACTCCAGAAGGTGAGGCTCTTCGTCAGGATGACAAATTCTCTTATGTATCTTGCTGGCACTACCAGGGCGAGGATAAAGACCCTGAGTTGTTGAAAGAAGAGTTGAATTATGAATTCGTTCAACGTCAAACTCGTAACTACAAGTCTTAATTTTGTGAGTTGCGGAATAATTTAGACGTATATAAAAGAAATAATCAAATGGAAAAGACAATAAATATAACGCTAAAAGTTTGGCGTCAGAGAGGTCCTCAGGAAAAAGGTTTCTTTGAGACCTTCGAATTGAACAATATCTCTACCGATAGCTCATTTCTTGAGATGTTGGATGTATTGAACGAAAAGTTGATCAACGAAGGTCAAGAACCTGTCGTTTTCGATCACGACTGCCGTGAGGGTATTTGCGGTATGTGTTCATTGTTTGTCAACGGACATCCACATGGACCAGACGAGGATGTTACAACTTGCCAGTTGCACATGCGTAAGTTCCGCGACGGAGAGACTATCACAATTGAGCCATGGCGTTCTGCAGGATTCCCTGTAATCCGTGACTTGATGGTAGACCGTAGCGCATTCGACAAAATCATGCAGGCTGGTGGTTATGTGTCTGTCAATACAGGTGGTGTTCCTGATGCTAATGCAATTCCAATTTCTAAAAAGAATGCTGACGAGGCAATGGATGCTGCATCTTGTATCGGTTGTGGTGCTTGTGTAGCTGCTTGTAAGAACGGATCTGCAATGCTTTTCGTTTCTGCTAAGGTTTCTCAACTTGCTTTGTTACCACAAGGTAAGGTAGAGGCAGCTCGCCGTGCAAAAGCAATGGTTGCAAAGATGGATGAACTTGGTTTCGGTAACTGTACTAACACAGGTGCTTGCGAAGCTGAATGTCCAAAGAGCGTTTCAATCAGCAATATTGCTCGTTTGAACCGTGAATTCCTTTGCGCTAAATTACAAGACTAATAGTTTTAGTTTTATATGAAAAAAGAGGGTGCACTTTTGCATCCTCTTTTTTGCTTTTATGGGTGGTGTAAATCAACTCTTTGATTTTTAAATCTGATTCTCCTTCTTTAGAAATATTTTATTAAACCCAGATTACGCATTAGAGAAAACACAAGGAAAATCAAATGTTTTAGAGTGATTCCACAATCCTAAGAACCACGCTCTCCTTTTCTTGTTTAACGCAATTTTGAGCACCAGTTTATCATTTACTTTT
>Ga0208197_1003800_pt1 | contig 11697 bp, 13 predicted proteins | sample AD_JPNNA4_MetaG_FD_184444 | JGI IMG/M metagenome (GOLD analysis project Ga0208197, IMG submission 184444) | Active sludge microbial communities of municipal wastewater-treating anaerobic digesters from Japan - AD_JPNNA4_MetaG (SPAdes) (version 2) | ecosystem: Engineered > Bioreactor > Anaerobic... | reverse complement strand
TGCAATCTTATTCAGCGCAGATCGTGGACGTCCCTGCGGATTGCCGCTGTGACCTTTTTTAAACATATCCTTTTGTTTTATAGTAATTAATCCACTGCTGTAAATCTGTGCGAATGATTAACGCCTGGTGTGTCACGTTACTGCCGTTAACCGTCAGCACGTTTATCATAAATGCGTCGTCAGCATCGGCGACAAACTTAACCTGCCGTGATTTTTTTGTTAGCGTTGCGATATGTGTACCGTTATCCACTTGTTAAAATTGTTTTTTACAAATCACCGTGGCATCATTAGTTCTAATTGGTCAGCAGTCATTCGTGGTTTGCCGTCGTCACCTGGTACGTCAATTTTCTGTTTCTGCTGGTCATACCTGCGTTGCCAATAAGCATTCATATACTGCCGCAGTTTGTGCGGATTTTTGCGCCGCCAGGCACGCTGATAGTTGTTTCTTAATTCACGTGCACCGTCTGAAATTTCATCTGCTTTCATAATACGTTTATTAATAGGTTACTTACACAATTATTATACTTTTTTTTCATTGACAAAAAAAATTCAATTCACGTCAAACCTGCTGCGCATACCAATATTTTTAACTGCGAGATTACCGCACGCATCGTATTCAACAGGCGTCTGTGATATGCGTCTGTATTTCTTGAACACAGATATAAAGAATTGCATTGCTGCCTGGTATTCGGTTGTGTCGTGGCTCTGGCTGGCAGCAAAGTTTTTAATATAGGTATTCATTGCCGCTGCTATTGCGTAGGCTTCGGCGACCTGGTATATATCTGGCTGGTCATTCATTCGTTTATGGTTTATGCCTGCTGCCAGGCGTTAAAAAATTATTTTTTGTTGCGAACCGACGCAAAATTCTGCACCTGTTCTTCTGTAATTCAACTTTCTTCATCACGTTTCTGTTTCAACAAACAGTGTTTTTTTTAAAAACATCCAGCAGTAAAAAAAAAGAATGCAGGACACTGAACAGGCTGTGTTGTAGTATCAGTGTTGACACGTTCTGTTGTATCATTTTTTTTTATGCACATTGATAATCAGTTAATTAATTGTTCACGTGTCCGACTGACCAGCTGCCGCAGTCTATTGTCCTTTGCTTGCAGTGCAAAGTAACGTTTGACTGTCATTGGTTTCGGTTTAATCGGTTGTTGTAAGAACGTGTGACGTGATGGCTGAACTTCAAAAATGCAGCCGTTCTTATAATAACGGTGACCGTGGTAGCCGTATAAATGATTTACCACGTCTGGCGTCACGTTCTCCATTATCAGTTCAGAATAAGAACTAACGGTGCGGATCACGCAGCGTTCATTCAAATTTCTGATGAGTTTGCGCACTGTGTTACAACTAATGTTTAACTTTGTTGCGAGATACCGAACCGAAAAATAAGGTGACCAGCTGGCATTCGGCGTTGACGTTCCCGAAAGCTGATTATCTTGTTTTTCAATCGGTAGGCAAAAGTTTTTTAGTTGACGTACTAACAGCTGCTGTTGACCACAGTCACGAATGACCTGGCACAACAGCAGTTGTTTTATTTCACTGACTGTCGGAGCAGGTGAAACGGCAATTTTGAACCGTCGGTGTCGTGGTGTGGTGGCTGCAAGCTGGTAGCCGTGAACCGTGCGTTTTAATAAATCACGTTGTATAAGAATGCGAAAATATTTATCTATCGTAGGTTGTGACAGTCCAGACAGCTGTGCAATTCTGCGCTTCGGATTGCCACGTTTGTTGCTGATATTAGAATACTTATAATGATAACGCAAAAAATAATAAAATGCCAACTGCGTTAAATAACCATCTCTGACAGCTGATGCTATCAGTTTAGGATTAATCCGAATGTTAATTGAATTTTGCTGCTGGTCAGAAAATAATTCTTCTGATTGTTGCGCTGAATAATATTTGGTTCTATCTTTCACCTGCGATTTTTAAGAATTATACCAGGCAATCAGCAGCGGCTAACTGCGTTAAAATGCCTGGTTTTTTCGTTTTAATATTCTCAAACAACTGTCTGTGCCTTACAGACAATTCAAATATAAGATACCTAACAACTGCCGTCGTCAGGTTTCGTTGTTGGTTATTAACAGATTTATAAACATTATTGACTATCATAATATCCCTGCATCAGTTAGACGTTCAATAATTCGCTGTTCAGCGTCGTTCCGCAGATTAGCGGTTTCACTGCGCCAGCGTTCAATTCCTTCAGCGTCGATATACTTTAATATTGCACTTTCGCACAGCTGGCGTCCAGCGGCAATATTTGACATTAGCGCATTTGCTTCGACCTTACGCGCGCCGTATGTTTCGAGATAGTTTTTGACGTATGGTTTGCCGTAGTCGTTGTGTTCTGGATCGTCCAGCCGTCGCGCATTGCCGTTTTCATCTTTGCCTGACGTTTCAAGATTGTCGATCCACGTCAGGTTATTATCCTGAATAAAGTCGTAGTTCAGACCGAAACGGTCTATAATAAGGTTGTCAGGCGACCAGCCGACAGCAGGCGACAGGTCCGACAGGTTGTTTTGGATCAGATCGCTGATATGTAGTCCTGCTGGATCATGGTCGCCACAGTATAATAGAACGCATTGCTTACCGCGCCGTTCCCAGTCCGCAAACCTTCGCATCAATGCCGCGTTACTGTGAATGTCACCCCAGCCGCGACGGTTGCTGTATGCGACGTTGTACTGCTGACAAACAGGTTTGAATATGCCTATCAGGTCAATTTTTTCGGTCATCAGTTCAACGTAATGTGTCTGAAAGTCATGCCAGTCATACGGATAATAGTCTGACGCAGGATTGCGCGTCGCATCCTCGACAATGTTTTCTATTTCGTACTTAATTGATAATGCCCTGTGATATGACCAGTCTTCGACGTCAATGCCGTCAGAACTATAATATGAAACGTTGTCTGCGGTCCGACTTTCGTCAACGGAACAAATGTCAATAGGCAGCTGTCCAGACTTACGACAGTCGTTAATGATGCGCTGCGCGACGTCGAATTGTCCTTTTGTGATAACGTTCAGACCTTCAAGATAATAGCACCAGCCGCGAACGGACGGAATAAAGTCTAATGTCGATTTGAGTTTTATCAGATGTTCACAGAAACGGTCCAGCTGCCGCTGGTATAATGCCTTACTTTCAGCAGTCGGACGTCCTATTTTAACGACAGGCAGTGTTATTTCTGTCAGCTGGTTTATCATTATAGATTCAGATAAACGTTGCTAATTTCTTCCTTACGCAATCCGAGATAACGCCTGGTCAGTGATAAATTCGAATGTCCGAATATGTCTGACAGCAGCACCAGCGAATGTTCTGACCTGCCGTTTTTCTCATATACACGACGTCCGAATGTTTTACGCAAGCTGTGCGAGCTGATGACAGGCGCACAACCTTTGAATATGCGTTTCAGCGTGCGGTTAATGGTCACCGTTGCGAATACGTGATTTTTCTGTGATTTAAATATGTAGCCTGTCGGATTGCGGCGGCTACGCTTCAGTAAATATGTATATGCGTCAATGATATTAGCATTAAAATCTATGCGACGTGGTTTGCCTGTTTTCTGTTCTTTGATTATTATATAGTCACCAACCTGTTTGCCTGCCATATCAGCGTGCGTCAGCTTCAGCACGTCGCCAACACGCAGACCTGTATTAATGCTGAATATCACATAAAAACCGACCTGCGGCTGCCTGCCGTGCCAAAGTATGTCATTCGCAATACGCATTGCCAGGTCATAATCCAAATAATCAGACGTACCTTTTACGCTGCGTTTTTTTGATTTCAGTTTGTAGTGAAATTCACCGTTCGCACGCAGGTCTAATTCAAATTCGTTACCGCTGTCAAACGTCAGCTGCGGTTCAGTCTTTTTACTGATTGTGCCACGTGGCAGAACTTCAATCTGCTTGCCTGTCCGTTCTTTTTTTTCTATTGCTGTCATTGTCGTAGGTTTTTTACACTTCAAAATTAAACAATAGTGATGAATAAATGTATAATAACACACTGAATAATGAACTATTGAACGTTATTTAGATTGTGTCTAAATAAGCATATCCACGAACGGCAGTTATTTGTTTAATATTCAGTTGTTTATAATATGGCATGACAAAAAACGTACATTACAATTCTTATTGTACGTTTTTGAATTGCGGCTGTTTATCGGTAGTCGTGTCAGACGACAGCCGAAAGTTATTCGCTGTCGTGTCATTCGACAGCGTTTACGGCTGTTATTCGGCTGTTATAACGGTTGTATGCCTGGTCACAGAAAAACGACGTTAATACAGGCGTTTTAAACGACTATCTGTGTGCAGGTGGTATTCTGATATGTCCGAATTGCTGACGTTTGACTGCTGTCACGGCTATAATGCCAGGCATATAAAAAGAACCTGCCGTGATTTGGTGCACAACAGGTTCTGGCAGATAGACGAAAACCTACTAACGTCAGTCTGTAAATTCAATGACAGCTGGCGTGCCTGCGGCGTGCTGCTTGCATTGTTCAGTGATACCGTCTTTAATCTTCGCCGTCAGTGCTTCGTTATATTCGACGAATGTAAGCGGCTCATTTGCTTCCAGGTATTTGACAGCGTCGCGCACGTTATCAAACTCATCAGGTAAATGAACCGCGGCTGTCTTCAAAAACTGCATCTGTTCAGCTTCAGGCCAAAGATCCGAAGTATAAAAACTTTTTTGTTTCGTATTGTCGAAATTGATTGATGCAGAATGTAGGCCCGCGGCGTTGTTTAGTTTCACCTGGTAATGTTTCATCGCATTGTTATTGGCATCGACCAGGATCAGGGCGGGGGCATCAAGACGACCGCCCGTTATACCACGGTGACCGCCGGACTTAAAAAAATCCAATAGGTCCGAATGAGTTTTAACGTTATCCGGTGCGTTGCGCCAGCTGTAACCCTGCGCCGTGGTTTCGTTCCATGACCAGCCGAAGGGCGTTTTTTTGATGTAAATAGTTGTTTTCATTGTGCTGTTATTAAGTTTTTAACATATTCAGAATTAGTAATAAAATCGCCTGTAATACCTTTTGATAATTGAAGGTTCAAAGCAACTGCTATGCGTTCTTTGTCGCTGTTATTAATCGGATAATCAGCACAATGTTTGTTCAGCAGCTGCACCAGGTTATCATAGTGTTCTACAACAGCAACCTGCGCTGGCGTCGTGGCATATATTTCAAACTTTTTTTTGTAGTCCGCAGCTGCGGCAGTGTCAACTATAAATTCACCTTCCGAGAATATCATATAAGGTGCATACCTGCGATATTCTGCCAGCGATATTGCCTGTTTGCCTGGCTTCACCTTTGCACGTTGGCACGGTGCGCAGTTTTCAATTTTAATCGGTTTACCTTCAACCAGGTTGTAAAAATTCATTCGGTCAATATCATATAGCCGTGCGACCTGTTCTGGCGAAGGTTTCAGACCTGCGTTGGCTGTCATCTGCACGTTTTCAATCAGCAGCCTGTCAAACATCAAACCAGGTGCGGCAGCTATCTGTTCAAACGTGGCGACGTCGCTGCACCTGGCGAACGGTTGAAATTCGTGCCAGATGTTTATCAATTCATTGCACCTGTTAACGGCGTTGTTCAGTGCTGCATCAAATTCGGCAGCCTTTTTTGTGTCATCATAAATTTTTATCATTCTATCGTGATTTAATTGTTATAAACTTGCGGTGCGGATAACGTTTTTTAAAACTTTCAACAGTGTACGTTCTGCCGTCGTGTTCAAACGTTCCGCTGTCATCTGGCACGAATATATCTGGCAGCTGAAAATCAGCGGCACATTCTTCAACTGACCTGCCAGACGTTTTCACGTTGTCCAGTATCATTCGTTTCATTTCTGCTGACGGTTCGTATCCTACGAGTTCAGTTAATTTTTTTTTGTTCATCATTCAAAAGTTTATCAATTATCCTATCTAAATCCTGTTCTGAAAGCTGCGACAGGTTCACGCCTAAATCCACGCTGCTAACTTTCGGCAGCACGAACGGCAAAAGTTCAGTAAACATTTTAATCCGTTGTGTTGGCGTCAGCTTCTGCCAGATACCAGGCAATTCGTTAAACCGTTCATTCAGAAAATCACTGATCTGCATTTTTAACGGACGTGCAATCTTATTCAGCGCAGATCGTGGACGTCCCTGCGGATTGCCGCTGTGACCTTTTTTAAACATATCCTTTTGTTTTATAGTAATTAATCCACTGCTATCCACTTGTTAAAATTGTTTTTTACAAATCACCGTGGCATCATTAGTTCTAATTGGTCAGCCGTTTTTATTCGTGGCTCTGGCTGGCAGCAAAGTTTTTAATATAGGTATTCATTGCCGCTGCTATTGCGTAGGCTTCGGCGACCTGGTATATATCTGGCTGGTCATTCATTCGTTTATGGTTTATGCCTGCTGCCAGGCGTTAAAAAATTATTTTTTGTTGCGAACCGACGCAAAATTCTGCACCTGTTCTTCTGTAATTCAACTTTCTTCATCACGTTTCTGTTTCAACAAACAGTGTTTTTTTTAAAAACATCCAGCAGTAAAAAAAAAGAATGCAGGACACTGAACAGGCTGTGTTGTAGTATCAGTGTTGACACGTTCTGTTGTATCATTTTTTTTTATGCACATTGATAATCAGTTAATTAATTGTTCACGTGTCCGACTGACCAGCTGCCGCAGTCTATTGTCCTTTGCTTGCAGTGCAAAGTAACGTTTGACTGTCATTGGTTTCGGTTTAATCGGTTGTTGTAAGAACGTGTGACGTGATGGCTGAACTTCAAAAATGCAGCCGTTCTTATAATAACGGTGACCGTGGTAGCCGTATAAATGATTTACCACGTCTGGCGTCACGTTCTCCATTATCAGTTCAGAATAAGAACTAACGGTGCGGATCACGCAGCGTTCATTCAAATTTCTGATGAGTTTGCGCACTGTGTTACAACTAATGTTTAACTTTGTTGCGAGATACCGAACCGAAAAATAAGGTGACCAGCTGGCATTCGGCGTTGACGTTCCCGAAAGCTGATTATCTTGTTTTTCAATCGGTAGGCAAAAGTTTTTTAGTTGACGTACTAACAGCTGCTGTTGACCACAGTCACGAATGACCTGGCACAACAGCAGTTGTTTTATTTCACTGACTGTCGGAGCAGGTGAAACGGCAATTTTGAACCGTCGGTGTCGTGGTGTGGTGGCTGCAAGCTGGTAGCCGTGAACCGTGCGTTTTAATAAATCACGTTGTATAAGAATGCGAAAATATTTATCTATCGTAGGTTGTGACAGTCCAGACAGCTGTGCAATTCTGCGCTTCGGATTGCCACGTTTGTTGCTGATATTAGAATACTTATAATGATAACGCAAAAAATAATAAAATGCCAACTGCGTTAAATAACCATCTCTGACAGCTGATGCTATCAGTTTAGGATTAATCCGAATGTTAATTGAATTTTGCTGCTGGTCAGAAAATAATTCTTCTGATTGTTGCGCTGAATAATATTTGGTTCTATCTTTCACCTGCGATTTTTAAGAATTATACCAGGCAATCAGCAGCGGCTAACTGCGTTAAAATGCCTGGTTTTTTCGTTTTAATATTCTCAAACAACTGTCTGTGCCTTACAGACAATTCAAATATAAGATACCTAACAACTGCCGTCGTCAGGTTTCGTTGTTGGTTATTAACAGATTTATAAACATTATTGACTATCATAATATCCCTGCATCAGTTAGACGTTCAATAATTCGCTGTTCAGCGTCGTTCCGCAGATTAGCGGTTTCACTGCGCCAGCGTTCAATTCCTTCAGCGTCGATATACTTTAATATTGCACTTTCGCACAGCTGGCGTCCAGCGGCAATATTTGACATTAGCGCATTTGCTTCGACCTTACGCGCGCCGTATGTTTCGAGATAGTTTTTGACGTATGGTTTGCCGTAGTCGTTGTGTTCTGGATCGTCCAGCCGTCGCGCATTGCCGTTTTCATCTTTGCCTGACGTTTCAAGATTGTCGATCCACGTCAGGTTATTATCCTGAATAAAGTCGTAGTTCAGACCGAAACGGTCTATAATAAGGTTGTCAGGCGACCAGCCGACAGCAGGCGACAGGTCCGACAGGTTGTTTTGGATCAGATCGCTGATATGTAGTCCTGCTGGATCATGGTCGCCACAGTATAATAGAACGCATTGCTTACCGCGCCGTTCCCAGTCCGCAAACCTTCGCATCAATGCCGCGTTACTGTGAATGTCACCCCAGCCGCGACGGTTGCTGTATGCGACGTTGTACTGCTGACAAACAGGTTTGAATATGCCTATCAGGTCAATTTTTTCGGTCATCAGTTCAACGTAATGTGTCTGAAAGTCATGCCAGTCATACGGATAATAGTCTGACGCAGGATTGCGCGTCGCATCCTCGACAATGTTTTCTATTTCGTACTTAATTGATAATGCCCTGTGATATGACCAGTCTTCGACGTCAATGCCGTCAGAACTATAATATGAAACGTTGTCTGCGGTCCGACTTTCGTCAACGGAACAAATGTCAATAGGCAGCTGTCCAGACTTACGACAGTCGTTAATGATGCGCTGCGCGACGTCGAATTGTCCTTTTGTGATAACGTTCAGACCTTCAAGATAATAGCACCAGCCGCGAACGGACGGAATAAAGTCTAATGTCGATTTGAGTTTTATCAGATGTTCACAGAAACGGTCCAGCTGCCGCTGGTATAATGCCTTACTTTCAGCAGTCGGACGTCCTATTTTAACGACAGGCAGTGTTATTTCTGTCAGCTGGTTTATCATTATAGATTCAGATAAACGTTGCTAATTTCTTCCTTACGCAATCCGAGATAACGCCTGGTCAGTGATAAATTCGAATGTCCGAATATGTCTGACAGCAGCACCAGCGAATGTTCTGACCTGCCGTTTTTCTCATATACACGACGTCCGAATGTTTTACGCAAGCTGTGCGAGCTGATGACAGGCGCACAACCTTTGAATATGCGTTTCAGCGTGCGGTTAATGGTCACCGTTGCGAATACGTGATTTTTCTGTGATTTAAATATGTAGCCTGTCGGATTGCGGCGGCTACGCTTCAGTAAATATGTATATGCGTCAATGATATTAGCATTAAAATCTATGCGACGTGGTTTGCCTGTTTTCTGTTCTTTGATTATTATATAGTCACCAACCTGTTTGCCTGCCATATCAGCGTGCGTCAGCTTCAGCACGTCGCCAACACGCAGACCTGTATTAATGCTGAATATCACATAAAAACCGACCTGCGGCTGCCTGCCGTGCCAAAGTATGTCATTCGCAATACGCATTGCCAGGTCATAATCCAAATAATCAGACGTACCTTTTACGCTGCGTTTTTTTGATTTCAGTTTGTAGTGAAATTCACCGTTCGCACGCAGGTCTAATTCAAATTCGTTACCGCTGTCAAACGTCAGCTGCGGTTCAGTCTTTTTACTGATTGTGCCACGTGGCAGAACTTCAATCTGCTTGCCTGTCCGTTCTTTTTTTTCTATTGCTGTCATTGTCGTAGGTTTTTTACACTTCAAAATTAAACAATAGTGATGAATAAATGTATAATAACACACTGAATAATGAACTATTGAACGTTATTTAGATTGTGTCTAAATAAGCATATCCACGAACGGCAGTTATTTGTTTAATATTCAGTTGTTTATAATATGGCATGACAAAAAACGTACATTACAATTCTTATTGTACGTTTTTGAATTGCGGCTGTTTATCGGTAGTCGTGTCAGACGACAGCCGAAAGTTATTCGCTGTCGTGTCATTCGACAGCGTTTACGGCTGTTATTCGGCTGTTATAACGGTTGTATGCCTGGTCACAGAAAAACGACGTTAATACAGGCGTTTTAAACGACTATCTGTGTGCAGGTGGTATTCTGATATGTCCGAATTGCTGACGTTTGACTGCTGTCACGGCTATAATGCCAGGCATATAAAAAGAACCTGCCGTGATTTGGTGCACAACAGGTTCTGGCAGATAGACGAAAACCTACTAACGTCAGTCTGTAAATTCAATGACAGCTGGCGTGCCTGCGGCGTGCTGCTTGCATTGTTCAGTGATACCGTCTTTAATCTTCGCCGTCAGTGCTTCGTTATATTCGACGAATGTAAGCGGCTCATTTGCTTCCAGGTATTTGACAGCGTCGCGCACGTTATCAAACTCATCAGGTAAATGAACCGCGGCTGTCTTCAAAAACTGCATCTGTTCAGCTTCAGGCCAAAGATCCGAAGTATAAAAACTTTTTTGTTTCGTATTGTCGAAATTGATTGATGCAGAATGTAGGCCCGCGGCGTTGTTTAGTTTCACCTGGTAATGTTTCATCGCATTGTTATTGGCATCGACCAGGATCAGGGCGGGGGCATCAAGACGACCGCCCGTTATACCACGGTGACCGCCGGACTTAAAAAAATCCAATAGGTCCGAATGAGTTTTAACGTTATCCGGTGCGTTGCGCCAGCTGTAACCCTGCGCCGTGGTTTCGTTCCATGACCAGCCGAAGGGCGTTTTTTTGATGTAAATAGTTGTTTTCATTGTGCTGTTATTAAGTTTTTAACATATTCAGAATTAGTAATAAAATCGCCTGTAATACCTTTTGATAATTGAAGGTTCAAAGCAACTGCTATGCGTTCTTTGTCGCTGTTATTAATCGGATAATCAGCACAATGTTTGTTCAGCAGCTGCACCAGGTTATCATAGTGTTCTACAACAGCAACCTGCGCTGGCGTCGTGGCATATATTTCAAACTTTTTTTTGTAGTCCGCAGCTGCGGCAGTGTCAACTATAAATTCACCTTCCGAGAATATCATATAAGGTGCATACCTGCGATATTCTGCCAGCGATATTGCCTGTTTGCCTGGCTTCACCTTTGCACGTTGGCACGGTGCGCAGTTTTCAATTTTAATCGGTTTACCTTCAACCAGGTTGTAAAAATTCAGTCTGTCAATATCATATAGCAGCGCAACCTGTTCGGCTGACGGCTTCAGACCTTTGTTAGCTGTCATCTGCACGTTTTCAATCAGCAGTCGGTCAAACATCTGACCAGGTGCGGTCACTATCTGTTCAAACGTGGCGACGTCGCTGCACCTGGCAAACGGCTGAAATTCGTTCCAAATATTTATCAGCTCATTGCACCGTTGCACGGCGTTGTTTAGACCTGCATCAAATTCGGCAGCCTTTTTTGTGTCATCATAAATTTTTATCATTCTATCGTGATTTAATTGTTATAAACTTGCGGTGCGGATAACGTTTTTCAAATGTTTCTGCGGTAAACGTTTCGCCGTTGTGCTCAAATCTGCCGTTGTCGTCTGGTATAAACATCGGCGGCAGCGCATATTTATCTGCGCATTCTTCTATTGACAGACCAGACGTTTTTACGTCGTCTAAAATCATTCGCTTCAATTCTGCGCCAGGCTCATATCCCAGCAGTTCAGTCAAGTTTTTTTTGTTCATTATTCAATAGTTTATCAATTATTCGGTCTAAATCATAATCCGACAGCTGCGCCAGGTTAATATCCAGATCAATACTGCTGACCTTCGGCAGCACAAACGGCAATAGTTCAGTGAACATCTTAATTCGCTGTTGTGGCGTCAGCTTCTGCCAGATACCAGGCAATTCGTTAAACCGTTCATTCAGAAAATCACTGATCTGCATTTTTAACGGACGTGCAATCTTATTCAGCGCAGATCG